>Ga0307513_10006110_pt1 | contig 15808 bp, 18 predicted proteins | sample 15_EM_MG_FD_202174 | JGI IMG/M metagenome (GOLD analysis project Ga0307513, IMG submission 202174) | Populus trichocarpa ectomycorrhiza microbial communities from riparian zone in the Pacific Northwest, United States - 15_EM | ecosystem: Host-associated > Plants > Roots > Unclassified | place... | reverse complement strand
GGTGGAAGCGGCCGGTTCTCGGCACCAAATCTCTTCTCAACTCGAATGTGAATTTGTTCGGAGCCAAACCACGAGCCTTGACCACTACCTCGAGAACCGCTTTGTTTCGACTATGTCAGACCCGCCTGTCGTTGTTGTAGCAGGTGTAGGAAATGCGACCGGTACAGGCGCCGCTGCAGCGTGAGTTGCGAGGGTTTCCTCGATAACCTGTGCTCAATGAGAGCCGTTGTAGTAAGGAATTCTCTAAGGCTCTCGGGTACCGCATCGCGTTGGTCGCGAGACGACTCAACGATTTACAGACTGTGGCGGACCAAATCAATGTGATAGGAGGCCAGGTATGATTAGAGATCAATAACCCACGGTATTCTTCTGTATATCTGAACGAGTTCAGGCACACTCATTTCCTCTGGAGTCCTACACGCACGACAACATCGCCGCAATTTTCCAGCAAATCAAAAGAAAATGGCCGGACAGTCGAATTGAAGTTGCAATATGGAATGCCGCTCAGTGGTCTCGAATTCCCTTCTTAGAGGTGAAAGAAGAAGTGAGACTTCTCCCGAACCGCAGCCATTTGCTGTTACTCACGTTGGCCTAGGACATTCAGCGTAGTGTTCAAATCAATATGTAGGAGCCATTTGCGCCCATCAGGTGCTTCAAGTTGATCGTCTGTAGAGTTGCTGCGTTCGCTTTCTCACAAGAGGCGATCAAGGCAATGCTCTCGCCTAGCCCTGCACCGGTTCCTCGAAATTCAAGACTTGGGGGCACCCTCATCTTCACAGGAGCGACCTCTTCCACGCGCGGTGCTGCAAACTTTGCGACCTTCGCCGCAGGCAAGCACGGCGTTCGGGCCCTATCACAGTCGTTGGCCAGGGAGTTCGGAAGGCGTGACATTCATGTTGCACATGTAATCATCGATGGCCCAATATTGACTCACCGCATCAAACAAATGTTCGGAGGAAGGCAGAAAATAGCCCAGACCCCTGAAGCAGAGCCGGATACAGACGTAAACTGGCTAGAAGATGAATCGAAGCGGCTGGATCCCATTTCCATCGCTAAGGTACAGTTGATGCCTCGAACATTTCTGTTCGTGCTGAAGGGAATTCATCAGAACTTCACTTGGTTACATTTGCAAGATCGAAGTGCATGGACCTTGGAGTTGGACCTGAGACCTGCTAAGGTATGTTGCTTAATGAGTCGTGCTGACGAGTATTAAGCTATGAGCATGGTTTAGGAGCACTTCTAAACTAGCCGTGATGCATCAATCCCGTCTTTCAAATTTCCACATAGTTCCTTCCCCTTCAAATACAGTTTTGATGAATGAGTTACACCAAGGAAAGACTCTGACGACTTGAAGTGACGGGCAGATCGGTCGTACCACTGTTTCTAGAAATTCTCTAGCGAACGGCTGTACGATGTCTTCTGGAATGACCTGTGGCTGAGAATGTTCGTTTCCGATAAGCACGATCGAAACGGTGAGCGATTCCAACTTGAGAAGCCGCGCCCTCCCATTGTATAGAGGACTGGCTAGTATCGCCTTGATACTGAAGGGGTCAATGCGTAGGGTAAATGTGCTAAGGTTGGGTACAGCGTCGGAAAGCTTCACCAGAAGTTCTCTCGCTTGCTCCTGATTCTCAAACCATACAGTCAAATCGAGACTGGATATTTGTTGCGCAGGACCCCGCTTTATAGCCGAAAGTAGGCGGTTTATGGCATCCCACTTGTTCTCACCGTACCCCCTCCTCGTCAGGAGTACAATTGACTTCAGCAATCGGCTTTCAAGCAACTGGATGACTGCCAGCGTAGGAGCTTCAATATACTGTAAGCGAGGTATTTTGGTAGGTGTGCCATTGTGATCTTTCAAGTCTTGTTGAATGCACCTCAGCCGCGTGATGTGCGGCGATTGTCGAAGGATAATGCGAAGGGTGCTCAGGCCGATGGGGCTTCGAATGACGAGAGAAGTAAGAGATGGAAATATTGGAAAGTGTGCGTAATCTCGCCGGAGAACAATGAGATCAAGCGTCTCGACGTCAAGGAAATTGTTTAGAAAAGTCGAGGGCGAATCGAGGAAATCAGGGCCCTCCTCCAAAGAGAGTTGAAGCATAGTGACACTCGAATGGCGTGCAAGAGCGGGAGTCAATTGCTCGCCGGAGAACTGGCACTGGTTGCAAGCCAAGGACATGAGGGGTGTCTGCAAGATGTCCATTTCGGCACGTAAATTCAGGTGGATGCGTTCCAGCTCCAGTTTACGGAGATTAGGCATTTTAGAGAAGGAGGTTACCAAATTGTTGAAGACCTCCGTGTTTCTCGTGACAGGGGAGTCAAGAGGCGCCAGAAAGACGAGCGCATTGATCCATTTGAGTATATAAGGGGCTTCTACCAAACCTTTCGCTTTCTCGTATGCGCTCGGCTGCACGGTGTGGATGGTGACTTTCCGATAGAGCAAGGGAATGGCGTGAAAACGAATCAAGCGGTGTGCAGTCGCTAAAGCTTTGAGATCGTTTTTGGATAAGTATCCCATGATGTCTTGCCAGAGCTCCCCTGGCAGAAGGGGACATTTGGGAAACTGTTGCGTAGAATCGTTAATGATCCAGTACAAGCACGATATAGAAATCGCTACGCACCCGAGGATCCGAACCAGAGTCATCACTCGATACCATATTCGCCATCGAGAAGCTTCCAGAGAATGGTAGAAGGTGAGGGGAGTTGATGGAGTTCTAATGCTTTGTGAACCACTTATCTTCGATCTTGACGAATTCCTGAGGGAATGCATTCATGATGGAGGATCGCAACGTGTACGGGTGTGCTGATGAATGCTGTGAAATAGGCTGGGAATTACAGATCATGAGGCCCAAGGTGGGACCTACCGGATCTCTCTTCCAAAGATTGGACAAAAAGACCGTTTTCTGATACAGCGTGTTAATTTGAGCAAATATTCCTAAAAATTCGAGGCGAGAAATAATGGCAGCATGAAGCCTCAATGAATTCGTAGCCAGAGGGGTAGCTATCTATACATTACCGGAATGACAGATTAGCCAGTAACATGTGAATCGAGCAGGTAATCGGACTGGCAACCAACTTCTGGATCCCGCGAGCATACGGATCGGAAAAGATTACACAGCGGCGCGATAGACGAATCACGATTCCTGACACATAAACCGCGCCTTGTTCTGAAGGCAGAACCAGGACTTCCCGATAGTTGTCTTCAATGAGACAGCCCATACCATACTATCAATATGTTCCTACATTAAATTCTCGGATCGGGAGATTGGACGCAGATACAATCGAAAGAATGAACCCTTTTGTGCATAATGATTAACTCCATATTGCTCCTGGATAACATCCTTTTCAGCAACATATGGGTTTTTTGAATCCAACCGCATCTTGTTTACTGGGAGTGGCCCAGGCCGTAGTGGATATGTCCTAGCTCCGCACCGGAGTTCCCAGCCACTGAATTGAGACTTCGCCTTGCCGTAGGGAATGGAATGGAAAACCGCTTTGGTGAACCCCTAATTGGTCTTGCAGCGATTCCCGGACCGTAGCATTCGAAGTTGTCCAAGTCCCAGACCGGGAATTAAGTTTTCACAGATCTTGCTTTCCTCCCACGGCGATGCGTCGCGGACTTGCTTTGGCGGTTTTAGCCCATGCGATTGGGGCTCATGGGCAAGAAGCCTTCAATCCGCGTCTGTACGAGCAATTCAAGCGAAAGGCTCCATGCAAAGCCTTGAACCGTCACGGCGGTGTAGGGGTTCCAGATGAGGTCGACATAGACATTGGTAGGTTCAGTTCTAGTGCCAACCAGGATCCTAAGTACCTCCGAGTATTGCTGACTTCCCTTGACTTCGTAGGTTATGTCGATATAAATCCGTCTGCAACTCGGACCATGTTGATGGTGCATGGTTGGCCGGGAATATGGACATCTTGGTCCAGGCAAATCACATACTTCGAGAGGGACTACCACCTGCTCGTGCCCGACCACCGCGGGTTTGCATCGTCCACTCATCCTGGGGACGTCGAAGCATCGGGCACGACCGGAGATATGGTCGGAGATATGGTCTGCGTGTTGGATCGCGCTGGAGTTCAACAGGCTATCTGCGTCGGGCATGATTGGGGTTCGCAATTGTGCTGGGAGGCGGCAAGGATGCGTCCAGACCGGTTCGAAGCCGTGGTAGGCGTCGCTGTCCCAGTCAGTAGGCTCCTCGTGTCCTATTCATTACCTTTAATACTGATTGCTGTATGTTTGCAGTACATCCCGTCAGCTGGGCCTTTTACACCAATCGAAATGCTAGCGAAGGCCTTCCCCAAATTGGCGTACCAGATCTTCTTCGAAAAGAGCACACAGGCCGCAATTGCAGAACTCAACAAGGACACACGCCGCTCCCTACGCGCCGTGCTTCGCAGCAAATCGTCCCCACCTCCCGACTCCTTCCTTACAAGCACAACAAGCTTCCTCGATGCTTACTCCGACTACGAAGAAATCCCACCATCCACTTTCTATTCCCCTCAAGAAGAAGACTACATGGTGGAAGAATACTCAAAGCAAGGATTCGACTACACATTGCAGTTTTACACCTACCACAACCGATATGAATCATGGAAAACTTCACATGAACAAGGAAACTACACAGTTCCACAACCAGCACTATTTATTGCTCCTCTTAAGGACCCGGTTGCGGATGTAATCGAAGCGATGAAGATGCTCGAGTCTGAGAAGTTTATCCCGCAACTGACGACGAAGACAATTGATACGCACCATTGGCCGCAACTGGAAGAACCAGAGGAATTCAACAGGATCTTAGACGAGTGGCTGAAGGAGTTGGAGGGGGCGAAGGGCGAGCTTCAGGACAAGCGTCACGGTAGCGGAGAAGAGCTATAAAATCATATTTTCAAATGTGCATGACGCAAAATTACAATCTACAGGCATATTCGTACATCGGGTTACTCCGAGAACTCTGGCACAATGAAGTGAGTGAATGGCGGTGATAAGAATAAATGAATGTTATTGAGAACCCTCCGACTGGCTAATAGTCGATGGAGCGGTCCCAGTTCTTGCTGCGGGTATCTGGTGCCGTTGTATGTCCGTTTGCACATCGCTGCTTGCTGGGCTCTCGACGGACGATGCTAGAGGGCTGAAGCCATATCGTGGTGGGTGTGCATTTGATGGCACAGAGAGTGTGTTTGTAGTTGCGTTTTGGGAAGGCATCACCGTAGCTTGGCTCATGGGAAGCAGGCGTAGTGAACGAGGTGCGGCAGGGTTGTACCTGGAAAGTGGATGGTCTAGAGCCTCTCTTCGGCCTGCTTGGATGTGTCGAGAGATTGTGAAGATTATGAGCAGGACTACGATAGTTACTAAAGTGTGACGTGAGCTTGGTCGGAAGGAGATAAATTGACAAGGTCTCACAAAGTACAATCTGCGCGAGTAGGCATGCCGCTACTGTCCATGAATATCGAAAGATTCGGCGATTCACCTGAGGATTGCTACCGTTGGCAATGAACCAGCACGCGATTGGAGTAATGTAGCACCACGCCACTGCAAAACCTATAGAGAATACTGAGTACAATAAACCAGCATTTAGCGTTATGCCTGAACGTACCACACTGGAATAACATGACCGACAACACATATAAGACTTGACCCTTCGGTTTTGACACCCATGTAAGCGGAAAGTATACATCGAATATCCATCTGTAGGGAGGTGTTAATATGCAGCCGAGGAGCGAAAATAGTGGTATACAAGAGTGCTATCGCGAGGCCAGATGGAATCACACTGATGAATGGCACCACCCTCCAAAATCCTAGACGCGCATATTCCGGGGGAGGAAGACCATCCTTGAAACCCCCTTCAAAGTTTTGACCGGGCCCTCTGAATCGTTTCTGCGGTTGCGATCTCTGTGGGTAAGCCTCCCAGATACCTTGGTTCGCAGCCTGGTATATCGCCACGGCTATCCCCAAGACAATGAAGCAGAGGATGATGTGCAGTACTACAGCGTATATGGTCAGAATTACGATGAACGATATTGAACGAGGCCATACAAAAGCAACCCCATCGATATTTGGTCGTCCTTGAGTATTTTGGTATCTGTAAATTTGGGTGTAGCAGCAAACGATCATCCGTTGTTGACTGATCGCTGCTCTGTACTGTCCCACGTCCCAGTTCGCTATTTGTTTGTGCATTCTGTGACAGGGCGGGGTCTCCGACGCCCGAACGTCCGTATTGGCCAACGACTCTCGCCTGAATCTTCTCTCCAAGTAGCTCTGAAGGCGATTCTTTATATGGAGAACCCTGATATGCGTACGGTGTGGCCACTGTTGGCTGCATGCGTAGTTTGAAACCCATCCAGAGTGGTGGGCCAGCTGGGCGGCGGTCTGACGATGTCTGATTTGAAGCCGGTATGCTCTCGGTCGGCATGCAAAATATGAGGAGGTAGGATGTAGGAAGAGCGCGATTGGTGGATTGTGGGGACTTCGCGAGGCTGTTACTTGGCTGCTGAGACTAGGAAAGAGAATGACAATTTGCAGCTGGAAGGTCGCTATAGGTTCACTTGAAGGACGATACAGGTTGTCAATAATTATTTGCGATTTCCCCGATTTTGAACTGCGAATGGAGGAGTCCAAGTATTGATTCAGACCCGACCACCTCTGGCTGGCCATGTTGCGCGAACGTCTGGCGTGGCGACGAGTAATCAATCAAATTAACCACGCCTCAACGCACTCGCCGAAACTCTCAAGCCACATCAAACGGATATAACCAGATTTAGAACGCAAATTTGCGGCCATCGGATTCCGTAGGTCAAAACCTGCCTGCACTCCTTCCCACCGTTGAGGACAACCCCTTCGTTCTCAACGAGCCACACGGACGGTGTCGCCCACTTCTCTGACAGTTCCGAGGGAGTGCTTTGAGGTGACAAATTCAGTGCCGGCGAGGCTCGGCCTTGGCGGGACAAGCCCAATCAAAACACAACCACTCACTGGATTTCAGGTGTAAATCGCGCCTACTGAGCTCTTTTATTCCCCAACATTCAACGCCCCTTCTAGTTTCTGCTCAATTCAAAATGTCATGAAGTTTGGGATGACCCACCTTCCATGAATGTTAGCTCCTGGGAAGGAGGTGCAATTGCTTCCTTCATGTGCACTGTTTTTCTCACAGGAGAGGGTGGTCATGAATACTGGTTGTGGACTTTGGAGTCCGTCGAGATGGTCGGAGGACCAATCAGGCCAATCCTGCCGCGTCTGCGAACTATTGGCTGTGCATGGGTAAGAAATCTTTATTATCAGTATAAAATATCACCTTGAAAGAAAGTTAATTCGCCCCCAATCTTACCCGGAGGCATCCGTGAGGGGTGTCACTACTTCCTTGATGATATATCATCTCCTTGGTTGGCTTGATGGTATTGCTCTGCAGTTCGCCCTCCATCGGAACTTCTCAAGCTTACAGAAGAGGCAAACATTCTACCTGTGGTTCCATAAAACGTGGGAGGCCGTACCAGACATAAAATTATTTTGCATTGCTCCAATCATTGCCCCTTAGTTGCGACGAAACAAGGAAAATTCGAATGGGTTGAAGCCTTGTTCGGTGGGAATGTGTGCAATTTATCTCGTAGTCCTCATCCAGACAGGCCTCTGCATACTTCGTACATGATAGTGGGGCGCGCGAGCAGTTCTTAATAGTTGGCTGATGTGGCTGCGAACGCCCCTGAGTCAAGTCTTTAGCCTCAAACTTACGCAGCTAATGGAGGATGCCGAGCAATGGGGTCATACAGCTTCTTTAGCAAAGGATTCGCCCTCCAACGAACTGGATTACTCACCCACTAGCACCTCGTGCGCGATGCGTGACGACCTTGCTCGACTCCAAATGGGGGCTCTCTGGCATAAATTTGCGACATTCAGTATGTAGCATGTACCCAGTGCCTCTTGATTAGTTGCGTGTGTAACCACGTCTCTTCTCGAGTTTGTTCCCTACCTCGACCATGCATTCGCGCGGCTGGCGGCCTTCATCGCCTAAAGAGCGATACCTGTCTCACAGAGACTCACTATATTCAACCAAAGCGACTCTATCATTGGCTTTATCGTCGTCTTCGCATTCTCGAGCCCTGGCCTCGCCAACAGCGGACCCCGAGCGCGTAGTTCTTCTTCGAGGCTTCTACTGGAGGTCTTCAGCTGCAGATGTGCGCCTGGTTTGTGAGCAAGATTTCGGACCTGTGTACGTCCAGCCCCGTCTCGCGATCCCAGCCACATCTCTAATCAGACATTCTCATGGATACAGAAGGGTGGTCTTACTCTATCAAGGAAAGTACTACCCTGAAGCATTTGTGGATTTTGTGCGCCGCCGTGATGCAGCCCGATGCGTCCATTTCTGGGCCAAGCCAACAAAGATTTATAGAGCAAAATTCGGAGATGATTCAAGATTTATTAACTGGGCTTTCGGAGTGACCGCACACTCATACAAGCCCCCGATAAACGACAAAGACTGGGCCAAAGCCTGGAAGGAGAGGAATCGAATTGAACGAGGCGAGCTGCCCGAAGAAGTTCTCGCCCCTCGTTGGAAGCAGATTTCTGTTCGGGAGGAAGAAGAGCGTCGAATGCAGAAGCGATACCATCAAGCAAAACGCCCATCAGCTAGCAGAGCGAAGGAGCGGCGGCCACAAATTTTCATCGACTCTGCATCAGCTGGAATTCAAGATCGCCACTCATCTCCTCTTATGATTGAGGCGGGTGTCGTGGGCGATACCTCGATGGAGATCGATACCGTCCTTACCGGCGCGACTCTAGTTGGCTCTCCTTCCAAAGCTGTCTTTGATGTCGGTGATTTTGTGGAGAAGATCGTAGAGGACTCTGATCTGGCTGCCCTCTCCGCTGCGAGAGCAGCCCTTCAGCGTGCGGCACAAATTTTTATGGACACTGCCGACGAATTCAACACTCTCGCATATGGGCATTGTGCATCTGCAAAAGCAGAGAACCCAGATGTTCCATATTCTGGTTCCTTCTATGCTGGAGAAACCTCAATAGAAGGCGCAGCTGGAGTCCAGGATCCTATTGGACTAGTGCAGAGTTTATTCCGCATCCAGCAAATGATTGGGTTTGATCTCAGGATTTGAGAGTGGAGGATTTGGTTGCATTACTAGCCAGTCCTTCTTTGTTGTCTCGCTGACAAGCTGTTTTTTGTACTTTTTTGCTACTTGTGCCTGTGCTACGATGGTGTATCCACTTGGCAGCTGATCATGTTCGATACCAAAGCTAATACTCATAAACTACAAATTAGTCGAGGGTAAGTGATGGTGCTGGGGGTGGAAGTCCACTGCGCCTCGGAGTAGATGATGCTCCGCCCATCATAGCTGCCATTATATCTGCCATTGGGTTTGCATTCGCAGATCGAGGGGGAGGGAGGTCAAAGAACAGCTGCCCAATCTCACCCAACGCCTGTAGCAGCTTCACTAACGGATCAGAAACAGAGATAATGGGAGGACCTACCTCTCGATAATACGGCTGCGCAAGTACCCCGCGACGACTCTGATACGAGGCACACAATCGGACCCAGACCTCTTGCACCTGTTTGCTCTGAGGCAGCCCAATCGCCCCACGTTGGCATACCCTAATCGCTAACTGCAAGAAGTTCAGGACATAATCAGTAGTGGGGATGATTTTGTCGGATCCAGAAGGAGTGAGGGTCATAGTGATGGGTGTCGGCTCGGCGAGAATATCTGGATGGGAAGAAACGAGCAGAGAGAGGAAGTGACTGAGGAAAGATCGTGCACCCAAGATGTTGCCGACCTGGAGCAATGGAATCGTACCACGAGAAGCATATGCTCCAGGCTCTGCACCACTCCGAGACCATTCGAAGAACATGGAAGCAAGAAGCCGAGCACTATCTCTGCTTCCCGACGAGAGGAGGTATGGTTCAGCTGCAGCGAAGTCATGCTCCTTATATAGGAGTTCCCCAATGTAGGCATGGATTGGAGGGTCACCATTTTGATATGGACCAACTTTCGACGACCATCTGCTTGGGGTATACCTGTTAATTGTGGGTCTAAATCAAATATACGAGTGATACTTGCACGAGTGCTCCGTCAATGAGGGTTTTCCTCCACTGTCCTTCGGGTCCGGCAAGTGAAATGAGTTGCGTTATGCGTGCTTGTTTTCAGAGTTGAGTGCTCGTTAGTAGTCAACATGATTGGATCGAACTCACCTCTGGTTTCCTCATCGGCGGTCTCCCCCTTTGTCTCGTAAACATCACACATGAACACTCCAAGATCGGTTCCACTCCCAAGATGTCCACCTTTGAACATCTCGCGCGCTGCTTGATGGAGGACGTCGATCGCTACGTCGTACTGGTTCGCCTTGACATAGCGCGACGCAAAAGTCCTAGCTTTCTGGTGCGCTTCATATGCCTGCCCTGCTGCAATGAGTGGAAGGATCGCGTTCAAGGCCTTAGCAGACGAAGGCGGCGGTGGCATCTTCCCAAGCAGGTTACTGCTTTGTGCACTCCTTGAACCCCAACGTAGGCCCCCCCGGAAATGCCCGCTACTCCAAGAGCTTCGAGACCGTCCATAGCACGCACCATTCATCAGCGAGCTTCCTCGCAAACTACCACTACACCAGTAAAGAGCTCGCCACTGGCAAGAAGTTCAACACCACCCAAGGTAACTGCAACTGCTCGGCCTGCTTCACGCGCAGCAATGCCTGGTTCTCGAAACTCGATAATAATCAGTGATTCTCCTGGCAAAGCATTGCCTCTGACTGATACCGCCCCTGATCTGAACGACTATGTGAGGTCGAGTCACCCATTTACAGTCGAATTGAGGAATAAGATATCTTATATACCACCTATTTGTACCACCAGATTGAGAAAACCCTTGCGCAAATGGATGGGACATTTGAAAGAGGGGCAGCTCAATTACTACAAAAAAGTCAGTATGAACGCCGAAGACCTTACTTCTGTTCACTTTGCTCCAGTTCTGATCTATTTCTAAAGTGGAACAAATGACCTCCCGTGTCAACGTCTTGGAGGATATGGTCCAAGATCTATCAAAAGACGACTTTGATGAGCCTAAACAAGAGTCGGAGCAAGAATCTGATACAAGCCCAGACAGTGATCCGACTACGCCTATTGCAGCGCCAGGACCTTCTCTTATGGATGAGAAGAACCCGTTTTCATAACGGACTTTACGAGAGACGGCTGGAACCATCGGCTACGTGTATCCTTCGACAAACGCACCGGATTTGTATATTAGTGGCAGGGTTATGGGGCTTGGGAACCATTTTGCTCCGTTCGCAGCTCCGATCTGTTTTTGTGGTCGATTGTGGGCTATTCACCCAACCATTCAACACAACCAGAAGTCTCAAGTCCCTTCAAATATTTACAGAAATGCGCCTACATTGGTTTGCCAATGTACTCCTCACCCAGCGAAGCTTGAGTGGTGCGCCGCGCTTGGAAGAAAGGAACAATAATCAAGGTGAGTTTGCAGGCTTCTGCGGTACCAGGTGCTTACCAACGGCCTCAGGTCAGACTTCCATGTCGAGCGCACTCCACACGTTGCCTAAAACATCGAAGAGAACGAGGTCTCAATACGCCATGAACACCAACCGACAAACGGAGCTACACTCCGGGACTTCAGTAAATTCATCCGCCGCTACATTTCTAGAGTTCTAGAGATGGCCGTCACGCCGTGTGGGTCACCGCCTCCATCCGAAGAGCTGTAGCATATGACAGAATCTCAGGTACTCCTATTTCATTCCTTTGTACATGCGACTCGACAATATCTAATCACCTCGTCTAAATCGCGGACAGTAACCAAGTGCGGCTTCATTATCTTCGTTCTGCTATACTCTGACGGGCTGTGAGAAAACTTTCACCTACTACGGACAAATCTTCCCAATTTCCCTGAGCTACAGAGCCGCCGGATCAAATATCATGGCATCCATGAGTACTCCACGTAGCTTAATTCTTTTCTGTTTGCTGTCCTTTTCAGTATATTTCTGTATCCCCAGTCTTCGTTAGGTGGTTGTTATTACTCGAAAATCAAATTTCATCCTCTGCCGCCATTTCGCAATATTGTGGCATCGACAATAAGAGGTACGGACTGTCCCTAAAAGCTGAATCCAGGTACCATTCCTCCACCAAATCACTCAAGCCAGCGGAGAAACCAGCTCCGCATGTTCACAACTGCCAATCATTCGTTCTTGTCTGCAGGCACAGCTACCCAGTCCGTCATGGTCGGTCGTAACAAGAACATTGAAGAAGCGTATTCGTGCTGTTCTGGGGTCGTCCACATCTACCTGCATAATATCACCTTCGCTGGCATCGACTGACAGGCCAGAGTGCACCAGCGAAACAACAAAAGTGGGCCAGATATGGATCTCTCGATCCGCTTTTAGTGCGCATGAACTGAATAGGAGAATTTTGAAGTCGCGCACACGCCGTTGGGCAGTTCTAGCCCAGCGGGTGGGTGATGTGCCTTTGTAGTTGGCCTTCCGATTTGAAGAACGGTCAACTACCCCAACACTATTGGTTATGATCACCCTGTGGTTGGCAGTAAGTACACCGTGCCTTCTCATTCCCCCGCATGTGTAGCGTCTGTCAGTGGCCCGAACGCGTGGGTTCTCGCGTATCCAATATGCATCACCTATAAACCCCTTCGAATAAATTCAGCCCAGTCATACCGGATTGATGACAGTACTATGGAATGCGACGACGTGCCTTCACAAGGTTCTCGCTCGGCTGCCCGTCTTGGCATCTATTCCGAGGGCCCGACCAATCTCACGTCACCCAGTTGTACCCCGAGTATTCAAGGTACATCTGTCGAAGAACTAACCTGATCTAGCAGCGCGACGGTCGCCGACTTGAATGCAGCGAACGGCAGAACCGGTATGGACGACTTTATCCCTTGCGCCCCCAGATTCCAGATTAGTGCCCAAGTACACAGATCCAAAAAATTATGTTTGCTCGAGCATCCCCACAGCGCACCACAACGTCGAGCGTCGCCGCATACGCGACCTTTCCACCAAACAAGGGTTAAATGGTGTTGATCAAGTGGGATCGTTTGACACACACTGCTGGGCGTCAGTTCTGTGAGCAGTGACGAGTCTCGACATTGCGTGCAATATCTTCAACTTTACAACGTCTATATACACACTTTGCGGATGGCACACCCATCGATGTCGAGATGGACCAGCAGCTTAGAGAATTGAAAGCGTACGAGAGGTGCCCATTCACATTGGGACGGTGAGTTCTTTCTGACCGGAGTATCTGTGTACAGTCCGATCAAGTAACCACAGACACTATACGCCAGTCCCTGCGGTGTGAATAGCACCGACGAGAACCCAACAATCGCGAGTGAGTGGTACACATTCCACTAATTCACAGCGGGTTCTTCACATATTGATTCAAAACGTACTTCACCTGTGTGATTGAACTGAAGGTATTGTGAAGAAGATGGAGACCGTGCTCATGGACGATCCTGTGCTAGCTTCTTTTCTTTCTTTCAACGAGAGTAATTGTCAAATGGCAACAAGTCTGTCGTCGTGTCTTTTCCTATGGGCCTTGCACCACAGTACCCAATGCCGACTGAGCCCGGTAGAGCCACGAGAGCTCCATAAATTAGTTTCCAAAGCTGGAATTTCGCACGCCTCGATCGTATGCCTCGATCGTACGACCACGAGTCTTTCCTGTCCTCTTCATCTCTGCAACCTTTCTGCAACCTAAGTATCTCTCGTGAAATAATGTCGACTAGTTTCAAGCTCGACGACGTACTGCCAGCCACTCGAACTGCGGAACCTACACGTCGGAATCCATGTCACATGCGCAGGGAGCAGCAACCACAACCAGTGCCCGCAGACAAGTAGAAGGCGCTTGTTGACTCGACGGGCACTCGTCCCCTATCGTATGCCCGTCACCGACGGGATCGCAGTACCCCAAACACCCGGTTCCAAAAAAAGCGGTTCTGCTCGTTAGCTTGAAAATAATCTTCAGACCGTCATGTTTACTGCCAAACACCGATGGACCACCCAAGATGACCAAGACGACGGTGGCAAGATGACCAAGATGACCAAGACGACCCTAACCTCGCTTCTCGTCGGCCGAGCTAGTACACTGGGAAATAAACTCGAACTGTCGAGCAATGCCAGGCTACTTGCATGCCTGCGGAGTCGGCCACGTACGCTACGGCGCAGCCACATGAGCGGGGCCGGCCGAGGGCAGCCATTTCGACGTCGGCTTATTAACCCTCGACTATCGCATCTCTCTTCCCCCGAACCTTAGTCAAAGGACCATCGAAAGCCCTGCCACGCATCAACCATCCCACGCCTCTTCGCACTCGTCATCCGGTTCTTGAAGTGAGTGGACGTAGTGACTAAATGTGTGTTTGCATAGACCATTCACTAATCTGCAACCGCGCTATAAAAGGTGACTCCGATCCGAGTCCTCATCTGCAGTTGACGTCACTCCCTCGTCCAACTTCCAACTTAGAATACGACCATGTTTCACCCTCAACCCCTCGATTGGGAAGTCGTCGAGTCGCACAACGTTGAACTGGTGCAGGTCCTCTTCAAGGAGGATGGTGTGTACCCCACCTGGGCCAGGAGGTTCACCACTGACGCTAGGGAATGGACCTCAGGAGTGAAAATCCGACAGATTGCACCTAACGCCATCTCTGGCAGCTATACATTCGATATGCACCAATCCGCACCTCCTGCCAGCCCCGGTCCGCGCCCGATGGGCTCGGCTGCAGAGGTAGGACGACCAAGGCCCATCTCCGACCCTGGTACCAGTAGGAATGAGAACGCAGACACAACATCTCACTCAACAAACAAGCTTCATCGAAAGAGTCGAAGCGCCGCTGCGTCCCCAAAAGCCGTATCGAACCCGTTCACTTTCGGGATACTGAAGCGGACGACTCCGCCTCCGTCCACTCCCTCCAAAGAAGAACTTGCGATTTCTGATGCGCCAGACTCAGAACCTGAACGGCGTCGTTCGTTTGGAGCGACATTTTCGTTCCTCCAACCGCGGCATGGGAGGGACCGCTTGGGGAGTAGATCGAGCACATCGAGTACGAGTAGTAGGGCATCGACCAGTGGATCAGAGGATGGTGAGGCCATGGAACGAGGATCGGGGGCAAAGTCGGTTCCCGCTGTCCGAAAAGAGAAGCAAGCCCAACCCCCAAGCCCAACGACGCACCACAGTGCAAGATCGTACCTTCCCATTGTACGATCAGAACCTCCCTTGGCATCTAATCATGGTCCCACCCCACCCACTGATGTCGTACCGTCGTCCCGGCCTACTCTTGTCCAACCTGGCTACCACAAAGCCCAGATGAAGAAGGTGCTCAAGCATTCCAGAGCAGAGCTGATGAAAGAAGTCAGAAAAGCGGGCTATAACGTCCTCGTTGTGGAAGGGTGAGCCTTCTCATTTGCTCTTGCTTTGGAAGGAGTGATACTGATTCATGCTGTTTCGGTACAGGTGGGAACTCACCGTCCTCCGTCAAAGCGAGCGCTATCGTATAAAAGTCATCTACCGAGCTCGTCCTGCCGTCGCCCTATCCGATCCGGTGGAGGGTATGCGGGTACCACGCAACCCACCGTACCTGAGTGTGCTCGACGAATGACCATTAGTACTCTCCAATAACTTATTGGCTTTTGTTCGTTCATGGTTTCGCCACACATAATGTTTACTGAATCTTTGTGGGTTATTGAATAGTGTATAATGTAGTTCTTGTTGTATCAAGCTTGGTCTGGAAGAATGTTTGCGGCGGCGTAACGTAACGACCCCAGATGAACTGGGAGATGGCTACCACCACGTCCCTGCTTCCGAACCTGTGA
>Ga0307513_10006109_pt1 | contig 15809 bp, 17 predicted proteins | sample 15_EM_MG_FD_202174 | JGI IMG/M metagenome (GOLD analysis project Ga0307513, IMG submission 202174) | Populus trichocarpa ectomycorrhiza microbial communities from riparian zone in the Pacific Northwest, United States - 15_EM | ecosystem: Host-associated > Plants > Roots > Unclassified | place... | reverse complement strand
GTTAAGGCGCTTTGACTTTTTCGCGGAATAGCTGTGCCGACCGGTAAGCAATAGGCGAGATGCTGTTACCCCTGCTTGGCCTCGTTGACTCCAAATACTAAGCGCAACTAATAGTCCGTCGAGACGGAAACCTCAGTCAATCCGAGCGTTTTTTTGTCCAGCACACGCTTTCCATATGCAGCATGGTCGCGGAGGGGCTTGTTGTCCGATGAATTGCGGGAGTGATAAGGCGGAAAGGGCGAGAGTTCGCGACTCACGTCGCTCCTACAAAACAGGGCGCGCGTCGTCGGTCGGCAGCAATTGCCAGGTGTTCCGGCCAGCCTTCTTGGCCGCGTACAATGCCGCGTCGGCGGCGGCGGTCAGGGTCTTGGCCACGGCCGGGTGCACCGAATAGGCGATGCCGATGCTGGTGGTGACATGCAGAATCGAATCCGCCACCGCGATGCCTTCGCCCATCGACTCGATCAGCTTGCGGGCGATCATTTCGGCGGTTGCCGGCGCCGACAGATCCTCGATCAACACCACGAATTCATCGCCGCCCAACCGCGCCACCAGATCGCCCGAACGCACGCAGGCGCTGAGGCGCTGGCCGAAGATGCGCAGCACCTCGTCGCCCGCCGCATGGCCGTAACTGTCGTTGACCTCCTTGAAATGATCGATGTCCATGTATATCAGCGCTACCGCCAGCCCCTGCCGCCGCGGCCGGCCCAGTGCATGCGTCAGCCGCTCGTCGAACTGGCGGCGATTGGCCAGTCCGGTGAGGCTGTCCAGACGCGCCAGCGCTTCCAGCTCATTGCGGCTTTCCCGCAATGCCTGCTCGGCGGCCACGCGCTGGGAGACGTCGCGACCGGCGAAGATGATGTCCATCGCAGCGCCGCCATCGGCACTGGGAATGGAACGCGCCGCAGCTTCCATCCAAACGTAGTGCCCGTCCTTGTGGCGCAAGCGGTAGATCGCGGTGACCGGATGGCCCGAGGCGAGCACCGAGGCGATTGTCTGCTGCTGCACGGCGTAGTCGTCGGGATGCACCAGAATCTCGCTGGGCTGCAGAAGCTCTGCCGGTTCCCAGCCCAGAATGTCCCGCGCCGACGGAGAAACATAGAGCCGTTGCCCATCCGCACGCATCCGCACCACCACATCGTGCGAATAATCGGCCAGCATCCGGTAGCGCAGTTCGCTCTCGCGTACGCGAGCCGTCAGCCGGGCGCGTTCGGCCATGCTCAGCGCCACCGGGAAACTCATCAGGCAGGCGGTGCCGACGAACAACTGCAACAAGATGGTGCGCTGGATAATGTTGCTGTCGTGCACCAAGGCCAGCGGCCCATAGCCCAGCGCGGTGGCGATGCCGCCGATGATGGCCAACAATGAGATGCCGACCACCACGCCGGCGAAGCGATGCCGGAAAACCCCGTACAGCAACGGCGGATAGACCAGGAACAGCAGCGGATAACTGGTCTGGTAGAACACCACGGCGCAGACTGCGGCGATCAGCAGCATGTCGCCCAGGAAAATCCAGCGCTGCCCAGGAACATCGCTCAGGCCGATGCCCTTGCGATGGGCCACCAGCGTCAGCGTCGCCACAATCACCATGCCGACCACGTGCGCCGAGTACCAGATCAGGAAGGTGGTCAGGAACGGGGTGTGGGAGGCGAGGGACACCACTGCGCTGGCAAGCACGCCGGAGACGGCGCAGGCCGCCAACGTACTGCTGGTGGCGATGGCTCCCAGACCCAGCCAGCGAGTGGGATTGCCGATATCCGGGACAAGTCGCCGAACCACGCCGGCGACGATCAGCACTTCGAGCAGATTGAAGGCGCTGAGCGCGAAGGCGAGGCCCACGCCGTCGCCGGACAGCAGCCGCACTACCAGTTCGGCGGCGAAACCGACGGCGACATAACCCGGCCAGAGTGCGGTCCGGCGCGACAGCAGCCAGCCGACAAAGATGCCGCTGCTCACCCAAACCGCGGAGACCTCGCCAGGCAAGCGGGCGACTTTCAAAGAGACCCAGGCCGTGACGCCGATAAGCAAGGCCATGAGCAGCCGGTCCCGCCAGAGCCGGCTGCGGTGCGATTGTGAGGACGTGTCGTCGTTCAACAGTGGACATCCCGCCCAGTGCGGCACCGGAAGCTTATCGAAGCCCATGTCAACGCATGTGATGGCCGGCGTCCACCGGGGCAATGGGAAAGTGCGGCTTCCATCACCTCACCTGTTGCAACGCCGCACATGAAAAAGCCCCGCCTGGGCGGGGCTTTTATGTTGCCAATCGTCACCGGCGCGGGCTCAGTAGCCCAGTGCCTGCGAGATCAGGCCGCTGGCGACTTCCACCAGCAGATAGCGATCATCCGCCGGGCGTACCCAGCGATAGCCACGCGGCGGCGCGGCCAGATGGTAGCGACGATAGTCGGTCACGTAATAGCGCGGCTGCAGGTAGACCACCGGGGCGTGCATGCCGCGGCGATAACCGTGCTTGATCTGGCCCAGGTGGCGGCCGTTATCGTGACGGCGGTCATCGTGGCGACGATCGTCATAGCGGCGGTCGTAGCGGTCGTCGTCATCGCGGTCGCGGCGGTCGTTGTAACCATAGCGATCGTCGTCGTAGCGGTCGTGCTTGTCCTTGCCATGATCGCGCGCCACGGCCGCGGCGGAAGACAGCAGCAGGACGGCGATGGAGGTGGTGAGCAGCAGTCGTTTCATGATGAGACTCCCTGTGGGTTGGTGCACAGCCAGGCTAGGCGCGCTTACCTGAACAGGGATCTTTTTGCTGACGATTGACCGCGCACGCGTTCAGGTTCGAGGATGGCAGCCCCGCCCTGTCTGCGTTTGCGCTGGAGAAACCTTATGCCGTTCGTACGAGTCGATCTGCTGGAAGGCAAGTCCGCCGATTACCTTGCCGGTCTAGGCGAGGTCATCTACGACGCGATGCGAGCGACGTTGAATGTGCCTGCCGACGACCGCTTTCAGGTCATCGCCGAGCACAAGCCGGGCACGTTGTTCATCGATGAGCGCTACCTGGGCATCCAGCGCAGCGCCGAATGCGTGCTGATCCAAGTCACCCTCAATGCCGGCCGCAGCGTGCAGATGAAGAAGGACTTCTACCGCGCGGTCGCCGACGGCTTGCATGCACGGCTCGGCCTGCGCAGGGAGGATGTGTTTATCAACCTGGTGGAAGTGGTGAAGGAGAACTGGTCGTTCGGCAACGGCGAGGCGCAGTACGCGGATCTTTAAGCGGTCGGCTGCCGGTCGCCGATTCCAGGCCGCCATGCGGAAGCATGGCGGTCATCGCGCGCGCTAACGCGAACGCGGCCGCACCGAAGGCGCGGATTTGGGGACTTCGCCTTTCTGCGCCGGGGCCACGGTCTGCAGCACACGGGTCACGCCCAGCTTCTCCACTTTGCCACCGGATTTTTCGTAATCGGCAATGTCGCTGGCGATACGCTCGCTTTCCAGGCGTTTATGCGGATTGCCGTCGCTGCCGGCGGGCGGTCCCTTGGGGGCCGGTCCCTTGCCACTGGTTTTCTTCGCTTTCATCAATCCCCTCCTGCGGGGCGGCGGAGGCGTCATGCCTCCGGGTCGGAGGCCGCCCAACGCGACTTCCGCCCCCACTATGCGCCTTTAGGCGGCAGGACGGTGTGATCGTTGCGCCGGGCGCCGGGACTAAACGGGGGGGATTAACCGCTTCTGATGACGCTGCAGAGCTTCGTCACCTTGGGCGAGAGGGAGCGTTTTGCTGGCGGCGACCGCTTTCGCACCGACCTTCGCGTTGAAACGGCTATCGCAACACCTTTCTCACCCTATCAGCGCAAGTCAGCGGTTCAGTGCGCCCATCATGGCCTCCGGATAGCGCATGCCCGCGGCCGCGTCGGCCGGGAAGATCGCCTCGATTCTGGCCAAGTCGTCGGCATCCAGCCTGACTTCCAGCGCGCCCAGGTTTTCCTCCAGGTACTTGATGCGTTTGGTGCCCGGAATCGGCACCAGGTCCTCGCCTTGCGCCAGCACCCAGGCCAACGCCAGTTGTCCGGGCGTGATGCCCTTGTCGCGGGCCAGCACGTTCACTTGATCGACCAGTTGCAGGTTGCGGGCGAAGTTGTCGCCCTGGAACCGTGGCGACTGACGTCGGTAGTCGTCGGCATCGAAATCTTCCGGCGATTTGATCGCGCCGGTGAGGAAACCGCGACCCAGCGGCGAGTAAGGCACGAAGCCGATGCCCAGTTCGCGCACGGCTTCGAATACGCCATTGGATTCCGGATCCCGAGACCACAGCGAATACTCGCTCTGCAGCGCGGTGATCGGATGCACGGCATGCGCGCGGCGCACGGTTTCGGCGGAGGCTTCGGACAGGCCCAGGAAACGCACCTTGCCCTGTTCCACCAGCCGCGACATCGCGCCGACCGTGTCCTCGATCGGTACGGTAGGATCCACGCGGTGCTGGTAGTACAGATCGATGTGATTCACGCCCAGCCGTTTCAGGCTGCCGTCGCAGGCAGCGATCACATACTCGGGCCGGCCGTTGATGCCGCGCGCGGCGGGATCGTTGGGATCCATCTGGATGCCGAACTTGGTCGCCAGGAACACATCCTTGCGACGACCGGCAATAGCCTTGCCTACCAGTATCTCGTTGGTGTGCGGGCCATACATGTCGGCGGTATCGAGCAGGGTCACGCCCAACTCCAGCGCGCGATGGATTACGGCGATTGCGTCGGCTTCGTCGCCGCGTCCGCCATAGAAGGCGCTCATGCCCATGCAGCCCAGGCCAAGGGCGGAAACTTCGGGGCCGTTACGGCCAAACGTGCGTGTCTTCATTACGAAATCTCTTTGCGGGGGAACCACATTGTGGATTTCGCGACCGACAATATTCGTTAAGCCCTGCGCGCTGTCGACAGCAGTGGGGTTTGGGATCAGGCGCCCACGCGCCTGCGCACCGCGTCGATGTCGCGCACCGGCCGCACTTCGATGCAGCCGGTCGTGGCCCAAGGGAACTCGGCCGCGATGCGCACCGCTTCGTCGATATCGGCCGCTTCGATCAGATTGAAGCCGCCCAGGATTTCCTTGGTCTCGGCGAACGGGCCGTCGACGACGCTGGTCTTGCCGTTGCGGATGCGTACGGTCTTGCCGGTGGAGGCGGCTTCGAGCTGCATCGAGTCCTTCAGCTTGCCCTGGGCGCGCAACTCGTCGGCATGGACGAAGCAGCCGTGCATGGTGCGGTCGAACTCGCCCGCGGGCATCGCTTCGAGCAGGGTTTCGTCGTTGTAGATCAGGACCAGGAACTGCTGCATAGCGACCTCCAATAAGGGTTGCCACAAGTACCGGTTGCCCGCCGCGAGGTCAAGCTGCGCATGCACAGGGATTCATCTTCCCGTATGCGGGACAGCGACGGCAGCCCGGCTCCGGTAGGATTCACGCACTTCGTCGCGTCAATGCGGGAATGCCGTGCAATCCATCATTTCAATCAACAAACTCAGCAAAACCTATGCGTCCGGGTTCCAAGCGCTCAAGTCGGTGGATCTGGAGATCCGCAAGGGCGAGATCCTGGCTTTGCTGGGCCCCAACGGCGCCGGCAAGACCACTCTGATCAGCATCGTCTGCGGCATCGTCAACGCCAGCTCCGGCAGTGTGATCGCCGACGGCCACGACATCGTGCGCGACTATCGCGCCGCGCGCAGCAAGATCGGTCTGGTGCCGCAGGAACTGTCCACCGACGCGTTCGAGACGGTGTGGGCCACGGTGAAATTCAGCCGCGGCCTGTTCGGCAAGCCGCCGAATCCGCAGTATCTGGAAAAAGTCCTGCGCGACCTGTCGCTGTGGGACAAGAAGAACAGCAAGATCATGACGCTGTCCGGCGGCATGAAGCGCCGGGTGCTGATCGCCAAAGCGCTATCGCACGAGCCGACCATCCTGTTCCTGGACGAACCCACCGCCGGCGTCGACGTGGAGCTGCGCCGCGATATGTGGGAAATGGTGCGCAAGCTGCGCGAGAGTGGGGTGACCATCATCCTGACCACGCACTACATCGAAGAGGCCGAGGAAATGGCCGACCGCATCGGCGTGATCAGCAAAGGCGAACTGATCTTGGTCGAGGACAAGCACGTGCTGATGCGCAAGCTCGGCAAGAAGCAGCTTACGCTGCAGTTGCAGACTCCTTTGCAACGCCTTCCCGACGAACTGTCCGCGCCTGCGCTGGAACTGACCGACGAAGGCCATGCGCTGGTCTATACCTTCGATACGCAGACCGAGGAAACCGGAATCGCTACGTTGCTGAAGCGCCTTGGCGAGCTGGGCATAGACTTCAAGGACCTGCATTCCAGCGAGAGCTCGCTAGAGGAAATATTCGTCAGCCTGGTGCACGCGGGCAAGCAGGAGGCGCGCGCATGAGTAGGCTCCTCAATTGGCACGCGATCCGTGCGATCTACCGCTTCGAAATGGCGCGCACCTTCCGCACCATCACCCAATCCATCGCCTCGCCGGTGCTGTCCACATCGCTGTATTTTGTGGTGTTCGGCGCGGCGATCGGTTCGCGCATGGGCGACATCGACGGCATCAGCTACGGCGCCTTCATCATTCCCGGCCTGATCATGCTGTCGCTGTTGAACGAAAGCATCTCCAACGCCTCGTTCGGCATCTATATGCCCAAATGGGCGGGCACCATCTACGAGCTGCTGTCGGCGCCGGTGTCGTACATCGAGGTGGTGATCGGCTATGTGGGCGCGGCGGCCAGCAAATCGCTGATCCTGGGCATCCTGATCCTGGTCACCGCGCGCATCTTCGTGCCCTACGAAATCGCACACCCGTTCTGGATGCTGTGCTTCCTGCTGCTGACCGCGGTGACCTTCAGCCTGTTCGGTTTCATCATCGGGCTGTGGGCCGACGACTTCCAGAAACTGCAGGTGATCCCGCTGATGGTGGTGACGCCGCTGACTTTCCTGGGCGGCGCGTTCTACTCCATCAGCATGCTGCCGCCGGTATGGCAGAAGATCACCCTGTTCAATCCCGTCGTTTATCTGATCAGCGGATTCCGCTGGAGTTTCTACGGCGTGGCCGACGTAAACGTCGGCATCAGCCTGGCCGCCATCCTCGGCTTCCTGACCCTGTGCCTGGCGGTGGTGTGGTGGATCTTCAAGACGGGCTGGAAGCTGAAATCCTGATCGGTTCTAATTGAACCCGGGGGCCACAACGGCCCGGGGAGAAAATCGATGGGGAAGCGGAATGCGCTCGTCCTGCTGGCCGCGTGGCTGTGGGCCGCGCCGGCTTTGGCGCAGGTGGATCTGGAGGCCTACCTTAAGCGCGACCGATACGAAGACGTCAAGATCTCCCCGACCGGCGAATATCTGGCGGTGACCGTCCCGCTCGAAGACCGCACGGCGTTGGCGATCATGCGGCGTTCCGACAAGACCATCACCGCCAAGGCCATGGGCGGTGAGCATTCGCTGGTCGACGATTTTTGGTGGGCCAACGACGAACGCGTGGTGGTGGCGATGGCGCAGCGCCTGGGCACGCAGGACGCACCTTTTGCGACCGGCGAACTGCATGCGGTCAATGCAGACGGCAGCAAGGGCATGCTGCTGGCCAGTCCCCGGGGCGTCGATGACATGATCGGTATCGGCGGCAAGATTCGTATGACCGCAGATCCGGCCGTGTTCATGATCGATCCACTGGCCAATGACGAGCGCAACATCCTGGTGTCGTCGATGCGCTTGACCACTGATCCGCTGACCTACGTCGAGAAGATGGACATCTACAATCGCCGTCGGACGCTGGTCGCCTCCGCGCCTGTGCGCAATGCTTCGTTCGCCGTAGACAGCGCGGGCGAGGTGCGCTTCGCGCAGGGCTCGGGCTACGACAACGTCAGAAAACTTTACTACCGCGAAGCCCGAGGTCAGGACTGGCGCTTGGTCAACGACCAGTCCGCAAGCGGCGTCGTGATGACCTCCTCGGGCTTTTCCGTCGATGGGAAGACGGCCTACCTGACGGCGCAAGTACCGGGCGGTCCGGATGCGATCTTCGCTTACGATCCGGCGACCGACACGCGCACGCAACTTCTCCGCGACCCGGTCGCCGATCCTTTGGCGCTGATCGAGCGTCTGGGCTCGCAGGAACCGGCAGGCGTATGGTTCATGAGCGACAAGGTCCGTAGCCGCTTCTTCGACGACATATCGCCAACTGCGCGTCTGTACCGCAGCCTTGAAAAAGCGTTCCCCGGCCAAGCGATCGCGGTGACCTCCACGACCCGCGATGGACGCCTGGCTGTGCTGAAGATCTGGAGCGACCGCAATAACGGTGACTTCTATCTGTTCGATACCGAAAAGAAGAGCGCGGATCGGCTCTACAGTCGGCGCGAATGGTTCGATCCGACCAAGGTGCCCGCCTCGCGTGCCATCGAAGTCAGCGCACGGGATGGAATGAAGTTGCACGGGTTCCTGACCCTGCCTTTAGGCAAGGAAAAACAGCTGCCTCTGGTGGTGTTGCCGCACGGCGGTCCGTTCGGGATCTTCGATGCGTGGGAATTCGACGATGACAGCCAGATGCTCGCCGATGCGGGTTATGCGGTGCTGCGGCTCAATTTCCGTGGATCGGGAAATTACGGGCGTGACTATAAGAACGCGGGTGCCCGGCAGTGGGGCAAAACCATGCAGGACGACCTGACCGATGCCACCCGCTGGGCCATCGCGCAGCAGGTGGCCGATCCGGCGCGCATCTGTATCTACGGGGCGAGCTATGGCGGCTATGCCGCGCTCATGGGGGCGGCAAAAGAACCCGCCCTGTACGCATGCGCGGTCGGCTATGTGGGCGTGTACGACCTGGAGAAAATGCACAAGGACGATGCGGCGCACAGCCGTTCCTGGAAAAGTTGGACCAACGACTGGATAGGAGATCGCAACGCGCTGGGCGAGGTGTCGCCGGTGAACCTCGCGGCACGCATCAAGGCGCCGGTGTTCCTGGCCGCAGGAGGCCAGGACGAGCGTGCGCCCGTCGAACACACCCGCCGGATGGAAAAGGCGCTGAAGGAAGTAGGCGTGCCGGTCGAGTCGCTCTATTTCAAGAGCGAGGGCCATGGTTTCTTCACCGAGCCGCATCGGCGCGAGTACTACACGCGGCTGCTGGCGTTCCTTTCCCAACACCTGGGCGGTGCCAAGGCGAAATGACCGAGGCGCGGCAACGGCCGCAGCCGCGCTAACGGTTATTTGGACAGAACCCGCTGGATATCCTCTAGCCGGTGTCCACGTGTCTCGATGCCGCTGCGCAGCAGCATCGCACCGGAGATCGCCATCGGCAGCGCGATGAGCAGCGCCGACAGCAGGAAATTCTCGAAGAAGCCGAGCACCCCCAAGCCGGCGCCCAGGATGCCGCCGAACTTGGAACTGGCCGCGACCACGCCAGAACCGGTCGCGCGCAGGTGCACTGGGTAGATTTCCGCCGCGTACGGAATCAGCATCGCGATCACGCCGCTGACGCTGATCAGCAGCGCTGCAGTGGCGACGATGGTCGCGGCGGGGGACTGCAACTGCATCCAGCTCATCGCGCAGAACGCCAGCAGCGACAGCGTGGTCAGGGCGATGAACAGCACCAGCGCACGGATGCTGCTCCAGCGGTGGTACAGCCATACCACCACGGCGATGCCGGGCAGCGCCAGGATGGCCGAACGCGCCAGCAATGCGCTTGCGCCCTTGGCGTCCACGCCCAGTTCCACCAGATTGGTGGGCAGCCAGAGCAAGAAGCCGAAGTTCGCCAGTCCCCAGGCTACGCCGCAGACCAGCAGGCCCCAGGTGATGCTGGCGTGGCGGCCGCGCAGCAGCTGGCGCATGCCCACCACCGGGTGCTGTTCGTCGATAACGCTGCCGGCCGCTTCGGGCGAATTATCCGCCTCGATCGCCGCGGACGACGCGCCGGAGAATTTGCTCAACACCGCACGCGCCTCGTTCTCCAGCCCCGCATTGGAAAGAAAGCGCGGCGATTCGGGGATCCAGCGGTTGAGGAACACGATCAGCGCGCCGGTCGGCAGGCCTAGCAACCACAGTACGCGCCAGCTGAACATTGGTTCCAGGATGGCCGCCGCGCCCGAGGCGAGCAGGTAGCCGGCGGAAGTGCCGATGCCGCCGAGCGCCACCAGCAGCCAGCCGCGGTGCGCGGCCGGGATGGTTTCGGCCATCAAGGTGAAGGCGATGGGCAGCAGGCCGCCCGCCGAGGCGCCCATCAGGAAACACATCGCCAGATTCCAGTTGAAACTCGGCATCGCTCCGCAGATCGCGGTGCCCATGAACATCAATGCCGACAGCAGGATCGCCGCGCGGCGTCCGAACAGGTCCCCCATGCGCCCCCACAGCACCGAACCCACGGTGGTGCCGGTCAATGCGAATAGCGCCAACAGGCTGGCTTTCGATTTGGTGATTTCGTACTCGGCGCTCATCCCGGGCATGACGAAGCCAAGCGTGGCCGGTTTCATCACATCCACCGCCAGCGCCACGATCAGTACGATCACCAGCGTCCAGTGCGCGCGGTTGAGCGGCACGCCGTCGGCGATATGGAAATAGCGATGATCGCGCGCGCGCTGCGCGGTGTTGCGCATCTGCTCCATGCGCGGCATCAGCCCGTACATCGACAACGCCAGGCCGACCGGAATCAGAGCCATGCCGATCCACATTTCGATGCTCATCGGCATGCCGACCATCTGCCAATGAGTGTGCTGGCCCATCATGAACATCGGTACGTGAGCCAGGACTCCCGCCAGCACCAGTAGGCACCCGAACCAGAACGCGAAGGGGTGGTGAAACGAGATACCGCTGGTTTTCATGGGATCAAGCGCGCCTGGAGTGCGCGCAGCCTAGCAAATGGCGCGGCCTGCGACGGTGCAAACGGCCGTTTCAGGCGATATCGCGGTAGTACGCGACCACTTCGCCTTTGACCTTGATGGTCATCGGATTGCCGCGGCGGTCCTTGGACTTGCCGACCTGCACGCGGATCCAGCCCTCGCTGACGCTGTATTCCTCCACATTGTCGCGCTCCACGCCGTTGAAGCGGATGCCCACGCCGCGATCGATGGCCGTTGCATCGTGGAAAGGACTGGCGGGGTTGATCGCCAGGTGATCGGGAGGCGTGTCGGTCATGTCGGGCTCTGCAGTGCACGTATGGAAGCCGAAAGGATAAACGTGCGCCATGGTTTAGTCTTGTCCCTATGACCGAGGACATTGCCCAGACAGATCCCCCTGCCCCGGCGCGAGAGCGCCATGCCCTCATCGACGCCTTGCGCGGATTCGCGCTGGGCGGCGTGCTGATGGTCAATCTGGCCTCGCTGACCTTGTACGAATTCCTGCCCGATACCGGCCGTGCGGACCTGCCGACGGCTGGGTTCGACGCCATTGCGCTGCAGGTGATGGAATTGCTGGTCAACATCAAGTTCATCACTCTGTTTTCCCTGCTTTTCGGCCTGGGCTTCTCGCTGCAGATGGAGCGTGCGCAGGCGAAGGGCGGTCTGGCAAGATTCGTGCGCCGACTGCTGATCCTGCTGGCGATTGGCCTGATCCACAGCTATTTCATCTGGTGGGGCGACATCCTGCTGACTTATGCGGTGGTGGGCCTGCTGTTGGTGTGCTTCCGCCACGCCTCCAATCGCGTGTTGCTGACGGCCGGCCTCACGCTGGCGTTGCTGGCGCCGCCGCTGCTTTCTCCGTATATGCGGGAAGTGCTTTCCGGATGGCCGAAGCAGGCGGAATCCTATGCGGGCGCCCTGACTGCATTCTCTTCGCCGTCGTTGAAGGAAACCTTGCGCGGCAACATCGACATGGCCAACTGGGCGCGGATTTCCAACTGGGCTTTGCTTTGCTTCGTGCTGGGACGTTTCCTGCTGGGTTATTGGGCCGGACGTCGTGGCCTGCTGCAGTATCCGCATCGGCACAAGGCTCTGATCGCGCGGTTGTTCTGGTGGAGCCTGAGCATTGGGGTGGCGATGACGGTGTTGCAGTTCACCCAGGCCGGTCTGCGCCAACACTATGCGTTGCTCGACAGTGAAGCCTCCAAGTTCCTGATCCGGGTACTGCTACGCGCGGGCCCGCTGGCATTGGGGATCGCCTATGCGACCGGCTTCGCCTTGTTGTTTCTGCGGCCGGGGTGGCGACGCGGTCTGGGCGTGCTGGCGCCGATGGGACGCATGGCGCTGACCCATTACCTTGGCCAGAGCCTGATCGGCATCGGATTGTTCTACGGCATCGGCTTGGGTATTGGGCCGCGCTGGGGCTTGGTGGGCTGGGGTTTGGCGTGGCTAGCGACCTTTGCTGCGCAAATCGCGCTGAGCCATTGGTGGCTCGCGCGGTTCCGCTTCGGGCCGATGGAGTGGGTCTGGCGTTCGTTGACCTACGGCCGCCGGCAGCCCATGCGTTACACGGACGCGGGTGATGGTTTGCGGCTTGCGGCGACTTCGTCTTCTTTAGCTCGCGATGCCGAGGCTCGGTCTCCCCTATCCTGAGCGAGGTAGGGTGGGCCTGGGCCCACCATTAACATGCTTTCGTTTGCGGCCATATTCATTCGATAGAGCTTGAGCCCACCGTTCCGTTCGAAGTCAATGCAATTTGGAGGAGGGCGATGGTGGGCCCAGGCCCACCCTACGGCCGCGTGGCTTGCGCCTTGGCGTTGCGGATCACCGCACGGACCAGTTCGCGGTCGGTGTGGCGGGAGATCGCCAACGCACCCAGGCGCAACGCCTGTTCGCGGAGTTCCACGGTCACGTCGTAGTGCGCGCCGCTGGTCTTGTCCTGGAAGGCGCGCCGCGGCATGCCCAACCGCGCGGCCATCGCGTGCAGTTCGTCCAGCGTGTCGGCCATCAGGTGCGCCCAACGCTGGCCGCGCCACCAGGTCACTGCATCGTCGACATAAACGGTCATGCGGCGAGTTTTCCACACTTACTGGACATCCGCGAATGACCGCTGCGCCGGCCGGCCGCAGTCCGACCAGGAAATGCTTTCCAAGTCCTTCGCCAAGCGCCACTATCGATACCCTGATCGTTCCTCCACGCCCCTATGAACATGCCCGACAACGAAGCCGACTACGGCGATCACGAAGCCGATCCCGAAGACGTCGAAGATACCGACGAGCTGACCACCGAGGCGCTGGTCTGGCAGTTGCTGTTACTGGTCAATCCTGGCGACGAGGAAACCGCCTTGCGTCAGTTCTCGCACTACCGCGAGGCGACACAGGAAGCCGGCGAAGACGCCGAGCCGGTGTGGCTGCTGAAGGACGCGATCGACTGGACTTCCGGCTTCTTCGTCGATTGGAAGGACTGCGAATCCTTCATCGACAGCGTCACCGAGCTGGTGCGGCGCTGGAACCTGGAGATCGACTGGGGCGGCGATCCCTCCGATGAGGATTTCCTGGACAACACCGATGTGCCGGCGCTGATGTCCACCGCCTACGACCGTCTGCGCGAACGCGGCTATACCCTGTGGACCTGGGATACCGGCAGCGACAACTATGGCGGCTGGATCACTTCCAGCCGCGACGACGAAGCGATGCGGCTGGTGGCGGTGGCCTTGAATATCGAGTTGCGGCCGGGCAGCGATTCGTTCTGATCGCCCGTGGAGCGGGCTGCCTGCGATGCGTTTGCCGCCTGATCGGCGGAACTTACAAGCATCGCAGGCAGGACTCCGCTACTGGGGAGGCGGTTTACTCTTCCTCGTCGCCGCCGATCTGGTCGTGATTGGTGCGTGTGTTCATTAAGAGGCTCCTGGTGGCCGGTTGCCGGCTAGCAGGATCGCCGCCGGAGCTGCTTTGTAGGCCCATAACCGTTAATCGATTGCGACGGGCGCGCTATATTTTTTTTACACCTGTCGATCCGTCCCACAGACCCGGTCAGCTTTTGCGCAGGCGCGGCTTGAACTGGCCCGCGCAACGGATGTGGGATTCGATGTGCATGCGCGCCAGATCCATGTAGTTGGCCTTGGGGCCGCTGCCGCTGCCGTGCACTTCTCCCAGGTATTCACCGTCGGCCCATACCTTGCCGACCCATTCGGCTTCGGTCTCGCCGATGGTCAGGGAGACGGTGTAGCGCATGTCTTTGTCGTCCAGGTTCTTGCAGCCATAGATCATGGGGAACTGGGCCGTGAACACAGTGTCTTCGGCCAACCGCGCCAAGTGCTGGCGGGTACGTTCGGCAATTTTCTTGCGCGCGTGCTCGACCACCGTATCCACCGCATTGCGGGCGTATTCGGATCGTTCCATGAAATGGTCGATCGCCTCAGTGGGGTGGTAGGCGTTCTGCTTGATCCAGTCGATGAACGCCATTTCCAGCTCCACCGAACCGGCTTTGAGCTTCTGGTTCATGCGATGCGACTCCCCTTTGCGGCGCGCCGACCCCAGAAGCGTGGGCGGCAGCGCAAGTTAAAAAGCGAAGCGCGATTGTGTGGAAAAAAATGTTAACGGCGCGCGAGCATGTCGCGTGGGAAACCCCGGCTCCGATGGATCTTCCGCCAGCGCTTTTTAGCGCTTGAGCCGCACCATGCGTTGCAGCAAATGCTCCATGATCGCCGGCATGTCGCCGCACTTGCCCATGTGAACAGGCGAAGTCTGAATGATCGAGCTGCGTTTGGCGGTGAGCCAGTGGAAGCGTGCGCGTTGCGGCAACAGACCGATGGGCCCCGTGCCCGCGCCGCCGCGGCAGATCGCGGGAATGGTGTCCAAATGCCGGCGCAGCGATTCCAAATCCAGGTCGGGCGCCAGCGCCAGCACGCGGGCCTCGTCCAGTTCGACTCGCGCTTCCAGATAGCGCGAGGCTTCGCAGGAGAGGATTACACCGACGTTGACGAACTCCTCGCGTTCCACCCGCGGCACGACCCGGATCACCGCATAGTCGTAATGGTTGTCGCCATGGCTATTGGCGTGCATGGATCGCCTCTTGCACAAAAGACTGACGCTGATCGAGGCGCCGCACCAGGTACTCCACGTAGGCCGCGCGTTGCATGGCCGGATCGGCGAAGGCACCGGCATTGAACAACCAGCTGTCCGGTACCTGCGCCACGATGTCGTCAAGGATGCCGCGATCGAGTTTCGCCGAAAGCGCCGCATCCGCTGCGGGCAATGTTTCCGCCCACGGCAGCAGCACGTGGTCCTTGATCATCTTGAACGGATTGCCGGCGTTGGCGCTGCTTCCGTCCCAACCATGATGGAAATACAGCGCCGCGCCGTGGTCGATCAGGCGCAGTTGCCGGTGCCACATCAGCAGGTTGGTGTTGCGCGGAGTGCGGTCGACATTGCTGACGTACGCGTCGAACCAGACGATCCGCGACGCGAGTTCGCTTGAGGGCTGTTCTGCCACCGGATCGAAGTTCACCGCGCCCGGCAGGTAGTCGAGGGCCAGGTTCAAGCCCGCGCTTTCCCGGATCAGGTGCTGGATTTCCGGATCCGGCTCGGTGCGCGCCAGGTCCGGATCCAGTTCTAGCAGCACGATCTCGGGAATGGGCAGGCCCAATGTGCGCGCGATTTCGCCTGCGATCAGTTCGGCTACCAGCGCCTTGGCACCCTGGCCGGCGCCGCGGAACTTGAGCACGTACATGCCTTCGTCATCGGCCTCCACCACCGCAGGCATGGAACCGCCTTCGCGCAGCGGGGTGACATAGCGGGTGGCGGAGACGGTGCGCAGCGACATGGCCGATAGGATACCGGCTCGGGCCACGGACGAGCGCTATCGCGCTCTAGGCGCGCGACGGCGCCCGGCTGCCGCGGTGATCAGCGCGCGCTGAGCTCCGTTTTCGGTTTCAGTTCCTTGCGCAGCCAGTCGTCCAGCAGGCCTTTCTCGTAACGCAATGGATCGCTGTCCCCGAACATGCCGTTGC
>Ga0307513_10006108_pt1 | contig 15811 bp, 24 predicted proteins | sample 15_EM_MG_FD_202174 | JGI IMG/M metagenome (GOLD analysis project Ga0307513, IMG submission 202174) | Populus trichocarpa ectomycorrhiza microbial communities from riparian zone in the Pacific Northwest, United States - 15_EM | ecosystem: Host-associated > Plants > Roots > Unclassified | place... | reverse complement strand
GATGTTATGCACTTGGGGTGTACTTGACGTCATCCATTCATGCACGGGATATCGGTTGTACTTAAACGCAGAGATCGTGGCACGTGCCATAGGGTTACCGGCCTCCAGCAGGACGACCACCATGGGTTCTGAACAGCATCAGAATTCAGCCAAGGGCGAGCTGCCTCTGGCGATACAGACTGTACAGCCCAGGAAGGGGGGTAGATTCGCGTACCGTCGCCGTACAATTGCCGTGGGTGTGCTCGTCGGAGTTGCACTGTGGTTTGCCCACAAGCGACACGCGTTTGTTCCCGAATCCTGGTCAGAAGGCCACCCCGACCTCCTTGGATATGTCGAATCTGGTTCGCTTGCCGGAAAAGAGGCTGAAGAATTATTCCTGTAATTTTACCCTTAATTCTCCTCTCCGCTCTGTCTCACCTGTCTCCGTTTTGGCTCCACCTAGAACTGTCCCAAATGCTGAAAGTGCCATCGCATTTTCCAGGGCGTACGCCACCAAACCACATCTGGCTGGGTCCAAGACCGATTACGACACCGCTGTCGGCGTCCTCGAGGCCATTCAAAAACACCTCGGAATCAGGCCACCCCACCAAGCGCCCATCTACCCTGCAGGAACTCCCAAATCCCGCAACGCCATACTCAACATCCCCTTCGCCAAAAAACCGTTCGCATGGATTGACAAGTATTTCCCTGTCTTGAACACCCCCCTCGACCGCCACCTTGAGATCCTCGACGGGGCCGGCAACGTGGCTTGGAAGGCAAACCTCGAGGAGGTCGTGGATCAAACCGACGAAGATGCTCACAAGTACTTCGAAGCTGTTCCTGCTTGGCATGGCCTCAGCAAGGATGGAAATGTGACCGGCCAACTGATTTACGCTGGTTATGGCACAAAGCGGGAGTACGACGATCTTGTTGCCGCTGGGACGAACTTCACAGGAAAGATCGTCATAGCCCGATACGGAAGGAACTTCCGTGGCCTGAAGGTTATAATTACCGCCTTCATATCGAATATCACGCTAACGAAACGTGTTTGCATTCAGGTCAAAGGCGCTCAAGAACTCGGCGCTGCTGGCGTGTTGATGTATTCGGACCTGCGGGACGATGGGAGCGTCACCACTGAAAACGGCTACGAGGCGTGAGTGGGCTACCCTGTGCACCAAATAGCCTATCCCTTCTGACCGTGAGCGCTCATTTCCAGCTACCCGCACGGTCCTGCTCGCAATCCACACTCCGTCCAGCGTGGTTCAGTACAATTTCTCTCCATGTACCCAGGAGATCCCACTACCCCTGGATTCCCGGCGTATGAGGACGCGAATCGTACACTCGGGGAGAACATACCTTCCATCCCCAGCTTGCCGATTTCTTGGGCCAACGCGCAGGTACTACTCAAAGAAATTAAAGAAGGCGGGGCAAACAGGGAGATCAGGCTCATAAACCATGGTATACCATTTTCCCTTGCGCATTCGACCAAGCCCTGAGTGTTTGGTGTCGACAGTTGACCAAAAGGTTACCCCTATTTGGAACACGATGGCTTACATTCCTGGTCGTATCAAGGACGAGGTTGTTGTTGTCGGTAATCACCGTGATGGTACGTTGGTTCACTGGTCGACTGGACGGTTTCTGACAGAGCCGCAGCTTGGGTATGCCAATAGTTTCTGGTCCATCCATTGGGCGCTCGATTGACCTGGCGGTATAGGTTTTGGGAGCCTCTGATCCCACATCCGGGACTGTCTCCTTGAATGAGGTCATCCGTGGCCTTGGTGCTCTATACGAGAAGGGCTGGAGGCCACACCGCACTATCCTGATTGCCAGCTGGGACGGTGAAGAAGTATGTTTGTTATATTCCTCTCCAAATGTAACTCGGTAGTGAGCGCCTCCAGTACGGTCTTGTAGGGAGCACAGAATGGGGCGAAGATTTCGCCGATTGGATCCAGGAGCATGTTGTTGCTTACCTTAATCTCGGTAAGCACCGTCCCCGCTTGCTCACAATCCGTCGCTGAGTAAATGGTGAAGATTCTTCGGTTTCTGGATCGAGATATAATATGAAAGCCTCGCCGTCATTTTCCCACCTTGTTCGGGAGACAGCAAAGCTGGTCTCACACCCCACAGTTGCCGGCAGCACGCTTTGGGACGCGCGAAACGACAGGGGCAAGCTTTACGGAAACTTGTCCGACGAGGCTATTGTCCAAATTAACGCTGAGATACATGCCAAAATCACTGATAACGAACTCTCAAGCATCAGGCCACTGGGTTCGGGCAGCGATTTTACGGTTTTTTTGCAGAGGATTGGAGTACGTTCATCAGACAGCTCGTTCTTCTCGAGTTCCGACTCACCTCCCGCCAGATCGCCAGCTTAGAATTTGGGTTTGGTTCGACATTATCCGATGCCGTGTATCACTACCACTCGGTATTCGATTCGGAACGCTGGATGGAAATATACGGGGACCCCGGTTTCGCCAAACACGTACGTCATTCCCCATAGAAACTGGCACCGTTGTCTTCAAATGCTGTTTTCCAGGTCACTGTTGCACAACATCTTGGTTTGCAAGTCCTGCGCCTCGCAGATTCATGGGTTCTGCCAATCAACACAACCCACTATTCGATTGAGCTCCAATCGTACCTGGACAAGTCAGCCTTTGTTTGGTTAACTTCACTTCCGCTCTCTCAATGTTTCTTCCCAGGGTCGAATATCTCGCCGAGAAGAGTTCTATCAACTCGCAGGTCGATTTCCGCAAACTCCGTCACTCCCTCTCGGAATTGCAAGAAGCCAGCTTAAGGCTTGACAAGGAGAAAGTCCACGCGTACTGGCAGCTGAAGAGGGCCCTCTGGAAGCTCCGGCATCGTCGTACAATCCGCCACAAGCTCCGGAAAGCTTACTGCAAGGTCCGTCGCTGGCTGGGGAAGAAGTGTCATAAAAAACACGGACATGGGCACAAACACGAGTATGAAAGTGACGTCACCCCTTCTGTTCCCGTCGAGCTGGTTCGGGGCGATGAGCAGGTGAAATTTAAACCGAGGATCGGTCGCCTTCCTGGGTGGGTCAAGGAACAAGGGGAACGAACAGGTGGATATCACGGTTCGCACCGCCACGCTGGTCACAGACAGGGACATGGTCACGGTCGTCACGGTCGCAAGGAGGTCATCCGTGCAGCAAAGCATGTCCGCGACGTTAACAAACGTCTGTCCAAGTTCGAACAAGGCTTCATTTCGGAGGACGGCATCAAGGATAGAGAGTGGTACCGCCACCTTGGTGTTGCACCTGGGAAGTGGCTGGGTATGTGTTGGTTTCACACCTATATTTGACGCCCCTGATGATTTGTTCCAGGTTACGGCGCTACAACTTTTCCCGCTTTGACGGAATCGATCACGATTGAAAACAACGCGACTCAAGCTGTGTACGAAGTCAAGAGATTGGAGGATCTTGTAGACGGCATGATAAAGAGTATCGGCCACTGAACAAATGCGTTTTGAAACACTGTTTTGTATATTCCCCTTTACATCGGTTTCATCACGAATACGACCGTTGCCATCGTCGAAACTGTGCTACCTTCCCTTCGCTTTGACCGAATAAACAAAGAGGGTGTTCCAAGCGGTGGACAACAGTCGTTCAAAAAGCCCCAGCCACCTCGATATGTTATTTCCACCGGTACGGGTGCAAGGGGCATCCGATGAATTGACATTATTTTACTTGTCCTACAGCCTCCTGTTTTCAAGTTCGGGAGAGGTTGCCGGTCAGCTCCAGGAGCGTGGGAAGAGAACCAAAATAGGACATCACGACTGCTCACGTGATCACTTACAAGAGGCCCGGTCAGCCACTCGCCTTCTCCTAAAATCTACCATCTCCATCTCCCAACCCATTCCCCTGGACAAACTTCTCCTCAGTTACCTACTTCCATATCCTTTCCTCGTCTGGCCTCATGCCCCTCGTTCGGTCTCAGGGAGACGAATTTCGTCACATAGAGCCCGGCATTGACGCGACCTCCAAGGGAAGGTGGCGCGTGAGCACTTATTCGCAACGCTCGTCCGGCCTGCGTTCTTCATTAAAGCCCGCATCGTGGAACCCTCGTTTATCAAGTAAAACTGCCTCGCGGACGACAGCTGCACATCGTGTCATCCGGTTGGAAAGGGTACAAGAGGACGAGGAGGACGTTGACCACTCTACCTATCAACCCGGACTCCCCCAGACCCCAATGGAAACAACCGTGAGTAATTTCTGTACACTCAACGCCTGGGGCTTATCATGTCTGTTCCAGGATTGGATAGATGGGGTAAGCACGGGCGCATATACCTGTGCTGCATGCATGGCCACCTGCTGACGGTCTTCACTAGGCACATCCCATGATCCTCAATAGCCCCACACACGATTTAGCGAATTCGTCCCCCTTTACTTTCGAAGACCCAGAGGCAAGCGATGTCTTTCCCAAACTTCCCCGCTCCTGACACATCTCCCGCTTTAGAACATCTTCTACCGATGTCGCCGTGATCCGCGAAATATCGTCCTCGACTCCGTTCGTCCGGAAATCGCTCCTCACATCGTCATCACACCTCCGGAATTTGATTGGAAGGATTTTTCAATGATGCAGGAAAACTCTACACCTCTACAACAGCACCCCGAATACTACCTTTGCGTTCCCCCATCGGGTCCTGCATCATTACTCGCCACCTTTCCAACAGAGAAGACCGACCAGGAGGGCCAAACAGAGACACCCATTATTGATTCGGAAGAACTGAAGAACGGTTCGCTACCCGATGACACATTTCTCGCCAATGGTGCGCAACCAATGAGGGTGTTCAGTCCTTCATCATTCATGGGGATGGTGCGTCAAGTGTATTTGTCCCTACCGATCCACAGTTGTGCTGACTGTACTTTTTCAAGATTGAGGCCGCATCGCAAGAGCGGGAGTTAATGCCACGCCTGCTGCGCTCTCTGTACAAGCGGCTTTTTTCAACCTGCGTAAGTCTGTTTGACAATTCTTGGCCTGAAATAGCTGATCACCCTCACTTTCGATGCAGGCTGCTGTTGCGAGCGATGTCGCTCACGGCTTACACCCTCGTTATTCATCGTCAGCGATGATGTCCGAGCTTTTCTCCCGCCTGGAGGCACCAATCACCTGGAACGATCCCGCGTCACCCCTCTTCTCGTGTTTCCGTCGGTTCCCTGGAACCCTTATCATAGACTCGGTCACCCCCTTCACTGTCCCCCACATCGTTATCACCGAACCGCCAATCTGGGATTATAACCCGTACGTGAACATGCACAACAGTACACAAACCCCTCAAGATGCCGGATGGGGACAATCTCTGGTTGTCCCCAGCCCCGTCGTCGAGTTTGTCAACCTCCCTGAGGATGTACCTTTTGAGTTTGGAGAATCAACATTGGGATGCAGCATCATTGCTCAATATGCGGGGTCAGGAGGGGAGGATGATATGTGGGAATCGGAGAGCCCCTCAGAGGGTTCTGTTGTTGGGTCACCCACGTCAACTGTACTCCAGACTCCAGGCCTGCTGACACCGATTGACGAGGAAGAAGAATTCGATCTGATGATGTTCGCTTCCTCACCCCTCCATGATCCCCTCCTCTCTCCGGTTGGAGGCGACGATCTGCTACTAGAAGATCCCCCTCAAGATGTTGAGATATTCTGTGACGACGAAGATGACGACCTTCCTCCGTTGGACAGCTGGTATCAAGATATCGCCGCCCGTTCTGGCTATGTATTATCGACATGAATCCCTCCTGTGGTTGACCTCATTGCGACACCTCCACTTCTGGACTACTTTTGGACCCTATCTCAGTGTGGGGTGCCAGTCATCTCCAGCACTTGCACTACTGCATACCCATGGCTCTAGATCATATAGACCCCCCGAACGCTTTTCGCACGTGCATATTCATCCGTCCCCTAGGTTATGTATCCGATGGCCCCGGCCCATCATCATTAATATTGCTTTGCACCTTGCTCTCGTTGTTTGTTGGTCGTTCCTGTTTTCACTCCATCAGATCTTCCGCCATATCTTTGTTTATCATGTCATGTGTTATCGTAGCTTGTCTTTATCGTGCAATTGCAAACCCACAGTCCCTACTCTGAACTCAGGATTCCGGTCCACAGTTAATCCGCCATCACGTGAGCCACGCTCGACCTCGATGTTACCGGGGATCCTCCGTTCCCACCCTTCTTCCATTGCGATTGTGTATTTTCCCTTTGTCACCACTTCCCTTCATTTTACCCCCGGCTGAGCCGCATTTCCCATTATTTCTCACTATGGACCACAGTACCCTCGTCTTCGACACGTTCGACATCGATCTCGTCGTCAAGGTCCTTGCCAACACGGCGTTCAGTCCGTTCTTCACGGGGATGATCCCGATATTCTACTACTTTCATGCCGGAACCCTCAAGGATGACACCGTCATTGGTTCTTTCTGCTACTTCTTGCTGGTCTCCTCGTTCTGTGCGTCCACCGTCTTATCTATGATTCTATCCCGCGTCGGGCCCGCGTTCGTGTGTTCAACAATGGGAACATATAGGGTTTATCAAGTGGTGTTCGCTGTTGTATCGGAACCACGAAAATATTTTCTTTAGAAGTCCACCACTAGATTGGAGTGAACAGGTGGTTGTGATTACTGGCGGTTCGTCGGCTGTCCGTTTATCCCAATATCACTCCATAACGAGCTGCGTTGTTTGACAGGCGCATCCGGAGTTGGGGAGCTATTGGCCAACACCCTTGCCGTGCGTAACGTGACAGTCGTCGTCCTGGACGTCAAGCCGATCGTTACGGAAAACTGTGAGGCACCTGGCTGATTGAACCGGAGGTGGCTGAGGAAACATCGACAGATAACATCTCTTACTATGAATGTGATGTATCTGACTGGGAACAGGTAAAAAAGGTCGCGGAAGTCGTTGTAGAAGAGGTATGACCATGGTACCATAGTGCCACCTCATTGTTCACTTTTTGATGTTCAACAGGTCGGACAACCTACTATTCTCGTCAATAATGCCGGCGTCGTCCAAGGCAAACTCCTGTTGGACCTAGACCCAAAAGATATAGAGCAGTAAGCATGAAACATTGACCATCACTAAACAAATTTCTCACACCGCCCACAGTACATTTAACGTAAATACTTTGGCCAGTTTCTGGACCCTGAAGGCGTTCTTGCCAGGTATGATCAAGGAGAAGAAAGGCCACATCGTATGTCGAAACGGAGGATCGGGGTCAATGCGAACTGAACTGAACTGGTCGTTAAATTAGGTGACCGTCAGTTCGGTGCTTGGGATGTTGGGAGTTCCGCAGCTCTGTGAGTGACTTATCGGCTCCCTTTGCCCACCCCGTATCTGACGACCCTCGATGTAGCCGATTACTGTGCTTCCAAAGCAGCCCTGATTTCGCTGCATGAGACTCTTCGCTATGAGCTCGATGCGAGGTGATACCCTCATCCCCCTCGAGTGACCGGGATTCCACTAAAGGGATTCTTAGGTACAAGTGTCCAGGTATTAGAACGACTCTTGTGCTTCCTGGACACATACAAACACCCATGTTTTCCACTGTCATACACCCCACATCGTGCATGTATCGCTTTTTCTTCCCATCCCTACAGCCACTGGAAGTTGTGAAGAAAATCATCGTCTCTCTGGACGATCGACACAGTACGACGATCTACCTTCCGTTTTATGTCAGTTTCTCCCCACTGTCGTCGCTTGCGCCGAGTTTCGTTCGGGACCTTATGCAGTGGGTAAGTGTTTCGGACTATTCAAGCTCTCGGAGTTCTCTGATACGGGTGGGTTTGGGAAAAAGATCGTAGGCGCCGATCACTCGATGCGGGAGTTCAAAAGGGATGGCGGGGAAAGAGCGGGCGAGCAGGGCGCGAAGCCGGAAAGTTAAGGTACCAGGCATAAGCAATCTTGCACAGTGTTGGAGGTTCTGGTATTACTGCCTGGATGCAATCATACCAAGAAGTGAACGTGTACGAGATCCAGAGACCAAGTCGTTTGATCGGTGGGTTGAAATCTATGGCTGTGCGAGCGCTGATCGTGATCGCGTTCTATCCATGGCCCTTGGTGCCTCGCCCAGCCAATTGGCCTTTGGGGTAACAGCCTTTCCTCGCACCCATCATCAGATTTCGATCCCGGTGGGACCGCGTGCGGGATATCATTATACCTTAGGTGGAGGCCATCATCCTGTGCGCCACCTTTCCCTTTCTGCCCTAGGGCAACTCCTCGAAGGCTGCGCCTTCCGTTCTTTGACTTGTCCTGCTACGCTCAATCATTGACTGGTTCGACTTTACGACAACGTACGAGTCCTGCACGACAAGATACCGCTGGTAGTCTCCCCCCCCCTTGCTCATCAATTTCGTGCTTAGAGACAAACCCCGCCTCCCCTCGCTGAGATGAATCCCGACCCGCTGGGCCCGTTAAATTACGTTTCTGGAGCGAATGTTTTCGTCACCGCGACCTCCCCTCTGCCGAACGGACGTCTGGAGATTTTGGAAGTCTACATCTTTAATAGGGAACGGATGGGTATTTTGGTGAGTTTCTGCATCGGGTGGTGGTTTTCCTGGTTGTGGCTCACGGCGTGTGGTGGATTACCAGGCTCTCGTTATTACCTCTGTTCTTTCCTTAATCGCCGCCTCCGGCTTACTGCTCGCCATTGCTGTTCGTGGTATTTCACTACTATGTGTGCGATTCAATGGTCACCTACTCATCGTCATAACAGTCGTCATGGTGGAACACTCGGAAATCGAAGGACCCTCATTTGTTCGTCCGCACTGGGGTCGCTCCGTACTTTGTATCAATGCTCATCTGCGACGTCCTCCAATGTGAGCAGAAAGCTGGATTTGTGCCAGCCGTATGGAGTTTCTCAACATAACTTACCCTAATTTTAGCCATCGGATCTATCATGAATGCACGATGGGTTCAAAGTTCAAGCGTGCACGTTGGTGCTTTTTGCACTTCACAGGGTCAGTATTCTAGTTCCTGGAAGTAAGGCTACGGGGGAAGTGTGCGTGCTTTCGCTGAACTGGAAGCGGAACCTTCGTAGCCATTATAAAGCATATCGCAGACATCGGAGTGGCCATATGGTACGTCATAACTAGATACGGACCGGTGAAAGATAGCCATTCACTAACTAGAGGGACCTTTCCATCCTGCGACTAGGGCGCTGGTAAATACAACTCCATTCACTCTCGCCTCTTCCTTCCGAAAACTGACCTTCGGTAATTCTTTCATCCCGGCGGAAGGTGATTGCATTTCATACCTTTTTTCTGCTTTTCTTCGGGGTTACGATACCGAGGTGGGTTACATCGACCACACTCGTTGGCGCAAACGCCATCATAATCCTCTTGATTTGTCTCGGCCCGACCGCTCTCGACTCGAAAACCAGGGGGCCGTTCTGTACGACACCTCTCTCGTCCATCACTCATACTGAGTGACGTTAGGCTAATGGACTCTTTTAGATGGAGTCTCTGGTTATTGGTGTTGGATCACGAATGAGTATGAGACTGAGCGAATCACGTGAGTTTTCTCCGGCGACGTTCTCACCTCGGTGTGGTGCTTACCCATCTTGCTCTCTCCGATCGGTAGGATGGATTACATGATCGTAAGTGGATTCAAATTATGTCGTCAGAGAGAGAGAGCGTGTGTGTGTCTGGATCTGAACTAAACCACGCCTCTCGCCCACCCTTAGATGTTCCTCTCTGCGATCCTGAGCTTCATCCTTTACACCCTCGTTTTCCTTCGAATGCGTGGGAATGTCGTAGTCAACGGGTATCACATCCGTTTTAGGTTGGCCAAGGATGATAGCCGGAGAGGGAGGATGTTTGCTCAAAGCTACGCGCTTAAGATAGCTAGGCAAATGCTTTTGTACGTATGCCATCCCCACGGGTGGCTTTCATCAGCTGATCTCGAGAGTCTAGGTATCCGGTACGGATGCGGCAGTTACATCATAGGAGTCAGGACGAATTGGACTCAACCAGTTGGGAACGTATAGGTTGTATACACGGTCGTCATCCTTCCAATCGCGGTTGCACGCTTTTGCGAGTGGTCCGGACGAAACGTCCCTTTCACCGTTACGATCTTCTCGTGAGTGGTTTCCATTGGCATTGCTTCCCTTCCCCTGCAGTGTCTCATTGACTTGTCGATGGCGTGGGCTCTTGGGATTGCAGGGATGTCGTTTTCCTACTATCAGGTGAGAGATTGATTCGACCATGTCACTAGAAATGGCTTGTACTAATGGGGACTTCTGTTGGTGGTTCGGGCAGGGACGGTCAACGTTCTCCTGTTCTGCGCAACACACCGCATCCTGCCTGCCCAATCGGTCGTTCCGGGTTGGCGAGACTTGTTCAGGTTGTCAGGTTTTACGGTATCTAATCCAAACCAAGATACGGACAGGTCTTTTGCCTGTAGGGGAACTGAGAGAAGGGACTTGGAGAAGAGGTGTCTTGAGGACGACGAGGAGCCGATGTCGCCTCGGTCACAACTCGATCTGTTAGATGATCCTCATGGCCCGCAGGTGCGGATCAAGATCGACAATCATGTTGACAACACCCTGCAGTCCGGAGAGAACCGGGACAGCATGTCAGATACCGACCGGCGCACCGTCCCGAATTCGCAATCCATGGTCCCCCAGCGGCCTCTTCCCGCTCTGGTTAGGGAGAGGGGGAAGAGTATGACGGTCGAGATATCTGAGTTGGCCGGAGGGTTGAAGAAACTGTGATGATTGGTTTGGGGCATATACTCCGTGTGTGGTGTCGCGTGTACTTAGGTCCTATTGGACAGTATGTATGTATCAGTACGTTTCCGCATTCAGTTTGACGTCACAACGGTTGAGGTGATGGAATGACGGCAGATCTTTAGCTAATCGACTTAAATATTCCAAGTCTGCTCCGCCCCGGCAGAGGTAGATGTACCCTCGTCCATCCTCCCCCACTTCCCCCCACCCTTCTCCAGGGATATGCAGGTCACCATCTCCTTTCTCCCAGTGAAACTCTCCCTTGTACGCATCCCCAGAGCAAGGCTCCACGAGTTTTATCACCCCCTCCTCCGACAGATCCTCAGCCCTGAACACACCTTCCTCAACGTAACATGCAACGAACTCGAGCTGAGCATCCTCGCCGAGAGTCAGGCTCTCGAGGACTTCGAGTCCGCCGCGGAGAACGACAGAAAAAAGCGATCTCGCTCCCCATCCAGGGATTCTGACTCCTCGCAGGATATAGCCCCCCCCTCCCCCCCGATCCCTAATGATCAGGATTGCGTCCAAGTTTGCCACGAGTTTTGGAACGTTTTACAGATTGATTCCCACTCAGACGGCATTGGTAACTGCATTCGTTCTCCCGTTTACGAATCTACTTACCCTTTCTCGGTCAGACAAGTCCGGCGCCAGAGTCCACGAGCTCTCCGCACCCCTTGCAGAAGCAGGAATTTCCATCCTATACCTCTCTTCCTATCTATGTGACTTCATACTCGTCAGTCCTCAATACATTCGCCTTCTATAATCTCACCTCTGACCCAAACGCCAGGTAAAATCGACCAGGGTCCAAGAGGCCATGAACCTTATGGTTGACGCCGGATTCGACCTGTACCCATCCGCCGACGGCCGGTTAACATCACCTTCTCCCCTATCTACCCCAACGTCACCAGATGAAGAAACCGCATCTGTCCTTGATCTTGATCTCCATTCCCCTGCCACCGGCAGAGTGATCACACGTTCGCGCACCGGCTCTGGATGCCGCTCCCCCAGATTTACAGAGTCCGAGTCCCCCACTAGCCCCGGAAGGCACCCCTCATCTCGTGCCACTTGCACATCCTCCGAGGGCGCAGAAGTGGCGATCCTCGACCCAGACTTGACATGCGTGGGATTGTCTGAGGACAGTGCAGACATCTGGGCCCTGAAAATTGTCAAGTTGGTCGCATTTCCGGATCTTATTCTCAACGGGACCCGTCCTTCATCTCGTAAAAGTTCTGTTTGGAAGGGTGCCGCACCGACTGTCCGGTCTATGGGCATCCCCACTCCTGATTTGAGTGAAGATGAGGCTGAGGACAAACCTGTGACGAAGGAAAACAAACCCCCAGACAGTTCCTGCGTAACCCCCATGATGGCCGTAACACAGACGCGCAAGTCTGCTTCGCCCTCGTCCAAGGGTGGTGTCTCGTTCTTCAGCTTCACCCGAACCGAAGAGGGTTCTTCGCTGACAACGGACGTGTCAATCGTATCTTCCCTGTTCCCTCCAGATGAAAGGCACATGCTCATATGCACCGGCGACCTTTCGGAAGGCGAAGAGGACCCAGATTATGACGACTCTTCTCCTCAGCTCACTGGTCCGTTAAAATGTCTGCAGATTGATCTTCGTAAATTCGGACTTGGTACGGCCCTCGTGATCTAACTCTCCCCTATTCCCTGTTGATGACATCACAATACAGAGAAGCACGGTCTGGTGAACCGCTACTCGCAAGTCTTGGAGGAAAACGGAATAAACCATATGTATTCATCTACCTTCAAAACTGCGAACCTGCTGGTATGACCTTCCCTCGCCTGATCTAACGGGTTCTGTAATTGATCACACGACCACCCTGTTTCAGGTTGAAAAGGTTCACGCTCGGCGAGCACAGGAGTTGCTCAGAACATGCTAGGTTCTCCATCCTCGCGCGTGGATTTTTGTACTCTATTTATGCTTCACACCCCCTCCCAGTTTATGGCAGGGCTATGATATACCATCTGCTTATATGTCTGATTATTTTGACCACCACTCGTTTCTATCTGTTGTAACTCTTAGACTTTTCTTTCGTTCTTCCATGCACATACTATGTAGCCTATACCTATTGCTCTACTAGAGTCACCACCACTCCTCCCATCGTGCACGCGGGTTGTGCGGACTGTTGGGAATTATACATATCGTTTCCTTATTTCGGGGAAGCGGCCCTCGTCGCTTTTGAAAGGCCGCACTTCCGCACAGTTTCATCCAAGGTGCGTCTTTGGAAGATGGAGAGCGGAACCGTGCGGCATGACCACTTGGTGTGACCAACTCCGATCATCTTGCAGGCTGGAAGCCATGTCCGAACCCACCACCCCTCCGGACCAACCCCAGCCTACGCCTGCACCTCCTCCCACGGAATCTGGCCCGGAATCCAGACAAGATCTCTTGTCCAAAGCCCAAGCTTTCTTGACCTCACCACAAATCAGGGACCAGGACGACGCGGCTAAACGAAAGTTCTTGACAGACAAGGGTCTCACACCCGCTGAGGTGGATTATTTGTTGCAAGGAATCGTAAGTGTTCAGGCTACAACTTCCCTCTGTAGCTCATGGTGTTGGTTCTCTTTGCTGTTGTAGCCATATAGTATTCCTAATGTCCCCCCACGATCGTACCCTCAACCACCACCGTCGAACCTACCCACCCTCCTTGTGGGCGTGTTCAGGATTTTGACATGGTTAGCCGGTGGATCTACCGCACTGGTCCTAATATACTTCGTACGTGAAAAGATTCCCCTAGTGGCCAAGTTTAACCCGCGAAATGCGTTTGAACGTAGAGATACCTCCTCCCCCGACTCACAGCGTCCTTACAAGCACGAAAATCGCTCCAAAGTCACCAACTCGACTTAGTCCAGCGGTTGCACACCTCCATCCGGTCCCTCGGAGGTGCACGGGAAGAGACTTTTGCCGTGCTGCCAACCGCGAAACCTCCGAGCTTACGCGAAGATTCCGCGTTCTCCGGGTGTCTCACTCTCGAGGAACTCAACGCAAAGATCGAATCTGAGAATATCGGTATTGGCGGTGTTCCCCATTTTACGGTGCTGAGATGCGCTCTGGCGTCGGGCAAGCTGGAGAAGCAGCCCACAACCGAGGAACTTTTCAAATGTATCGAGGACCGCTTCCCAGAACTTAGCCTTTCCGGAAATGTCGAACTTCAGGTCGGTCCCTCATCTCTGCTTTCGCCATCTCTGTTGTTTCTTAGCTACTTCTCGTGTCGTTGTAGAATCAACTATGGGAGACCTTAAACAATCACTCTCCATTCTTCCGACCCTCTTCGGCGGATACACCGACCTGGACATATATCCCACATGACCCTCCTCCACCCACTCAATACCTCACTTCGCTCGATTCCTTATCCAAATCCCTCCCCTCAAACGTCGAACCGTTATCCACGAAAGAAACCGGCACGAATGGTACGAAGCAGAGCTGGAAGCCCAAGTATCAGCACATGCTTCAGACGCTAACAGACCTTACGGGATATCTGACGACACAAACTTACATCCTCCCCTCCGGCGGGTTCTCTGGGTACGGCGTTACGGGTTATACGACAAGTTCGACTTTGGCTACACCCCAACAGGAGGAAATCAGGAAAGAGGTCAGGGCCTTGAAGGGTCTCGCTTTGAGCAGGTAGAGTTCTTCCGTTAGAGCGTGGAGTATCGGGTCTGTTGATGTTTGATTTTGCAGGCGTACTTTTGCCATCCCAAAGGTTTCATCCATCACGAACATGCGGCCACAGTGAACTGATGAAATATTTTCTGGATGCGAACTACCCGAACGTCCGTAAACGACCACCCCAAACACCAGTACCTCCCTATGTCTTTTGAATCCCCACCTGTGCTCTAGCCCTGTGTGCTTTTTGTTTGTCTACAATCATCTCACGCCCTTGTCTTATCGCATCGATGGTTTTTCCAAATGTCAGTTTGATTGTACTATAGCAGCCTTGAGGTGATGCACCACTGGGACTTCAATGGACCGAGGGTGATTTCGTTGAAGCAAAGCCATAAGAAAAGCGACTACCAACTAGAACAACCGAAACTTGAGAACAGTACGTTTGCCCGCTTGCGATTGCTCGGACTTACGCTGTGAAAGCGCCAGGCAGAAGGTTATGACACGGAATATCACTCCTCCATTGAGTCATCAGTTCTAGCTTCCATTGGGCTAGCGGGGGGCTCCTCTTCGTAATCGCAGTCACCATCCACTTCAGGCACTCCCTCCCTGGTAACAACGTTGCGGGTATAAACTACTACCAAGTCGATTAATCCAGAGCGGTCGAAGGTAAGGCATGACTTACCGGTACCCAACTTAGACGCGAAAGATGGTACTATATGGGGGTGAGTTGGTCGGCCCCAGCCCGCTTTTTCCTCACACGGCACTCCGTGTCAAGAAATGATCCACGGTGCAATGGACTTCCAGTGAGGAGGGATCTCGTGGTTAAAACCTTCCACCTTGACTCGGGCTGAGGACTTACGGTATCAGTTTCCGGAGGAATTTCAGAGGCGCGATAACGGGCTAGGATTTCAAACAGTGTCGAAACAGCATCAACAGCGTGCGGGATTTCTCCATCAGCGAAGACCCGAAGCTGTTTGTTGGGCCGTTCTCGAACATCTTGCGAATCAGGTGACGGTAACACTGACGCCAGGTTTTCGGCATGAGGATTGTTATCTCCGGATATCTGGTATGGATCATTGAGAAATCAATCATCCGGGGGGGGGGGGGTGCTACATACGAACCGGGCCGTAGATTTGGGAGGGGCCTCCCCGATGGCGTCGCACGACCCGATCCCGTTTCTGATGCCCCCAAGTGCAAAGCCCTTGAGCTTTGGTATATCATACTATCGAACAAGTGTGAGTAGTTTCAATTGCCGCTACGATAGTGAGCCCCAGTTATATCTGCGATACGATAGATTTACTTGGGAGATTGTCTCGGAATGTTACCCGTGTCCACCGACACGAGTTCAGGGATACACAGCTCATGATTCGCCTTAGATCCGAACAACGTGAAATAAATTTTACCGGTATCCAGATGCATCACGACTGCCTAAACGCTGCCCGGCTTCCGATAAGCAAGTATAGTGAGGGGAAT
>Ga0307513_10006107_pt1 | contig 15811 bp, 10 predicted proteins | sample 15_EM_MG_FD_202174 | JGI IMG/M metagenome (GOLD analysis project Ga0307513, IMG submission 202174) | Populus trichocarpa ectomycorrhiza microbial communities from riparian zone in the Pacific Northwest, United States - 15_EM | ecosystem: Host-associated > Plants > Roots > Unclassified | place... | reverse complement strand
CCGCGGCGAAGGCCTCCGACGAGGCCTTCGCCTTCGCCCAGCAGGCCGCCGTCCACGCCGAGCGGGCCGCCGCGGCTGCCATCGAGGCCGCCGACGCCGCCGGCGATGCCGCGAAAGCCGCGGATGAGTCCACCAAACACGCCGCCGCGGCGATCGAGGCGGCGAACACGGCGGTGGCCGCCGCGAACAAGACCGTGGAACTGGCGGCCCTGGCCCGCCAGGAGGACGCGGACCGCCTGGCCGAAGCCACCGACCAGGGGGTGCTGGCCGCCCAGGACGCCGTGGCCACCGACGCGGAGGCCAAGGCCGCCGGCGGCGAGATCGCCGCGTGGAACCGCAAACTCACCCGGGACACGGCCGAGGAAGACCGGATCGACCCGGCCACCCGCCAGCTGCTGAACGAGGCGACCGCGCCCGGCGCGTCGGCCGATGTAGTGCTCGACAAAGGCCGCCGGGCGGCTGCCGCGCTACAGGTCGTCGGCGGCGACTGGACCCGGATGGGCGCGCAGGAGGCCCTCGCCGGGGACGAGACCGAGCTGCGCGCGTGGCTCACCGACGGCCGCCGCACCGCCGTCGGCCAGGACGACCGGGCCCGGGTCTGGCTGCTGATCGACAACCTGGCCGACGGAGCCGAGAAGACCGCTGCGAAGGCCGCGCTGAACGGCGACGACGCCGCGGTGGCCGCGTTCCTGCGGACCCGCAACTACCCCGGCAAGGTGGCCAACGATCGCCGCGAGGCCTATCGCATCCTGGACACCGCGGGGATCGGGCCGAACCTGACGAACGCGGCCAACGCCGCGCTGGCCGGCACGGCCACCGACCTGCACAACTTCCTGAAGACCGGGCAGTACACCGCGCGCACCGCGGACGAACGGCTCGAGGTCTACCGGATGATGGACGCCGGTGGTGCCGAGGTGAAAGCGGCCGGCACGGTGGCCCTGTCCGGTCCGGCGGCGTACATCTCGTATTTCCTCACCGCCGGCCGCTACCAGGCCGCCCAGCGTGACGCGGAGCAGGCCGCGCATGTCGCCAAGGTGCAGTCGCTGATTCAGGAGGCCCAGGGCTACGCGGAGAAGGCCGTCGCCGACGCCGCCGAGGCCAACCGGGTCGCCGCGGTGGCCCGCAAGGCATCCGCCGAGGCCACCGAATGGCAGAACAAGGCGGCCGCCTCCGCGCAGAAGGCGACCGAGTACGCCAACCAGGCCCGCCAGTCCGCGGCGCAGGCCAAGACGTCGGCCGATCAGGCCGCCCAGTCCGCCGCCACGGCTCGCAACGCGGCGAACACGGCGCAGGCCGCGGCCAACGACGCGGCCCGCTCCGCCACGGTCGCCACCTCGGCGTCGCGGCGGGCCGCGGCCTCGGCGGCCAACGCCGCGGAGTACGCCGACGAGGCCCGCGAATCGGCCGTCGCCGCGGGCAAGGATGCCGCCGCGGCCGAAGCATCCGCCAAGGAAGCGTCCGACATCTACACCACCAAGCTGAAGGAGTACGAAGCAGCGCAGCGCAACGCCGCGGCCGGCAGCGGCCCCGGCGGCAACGGGACCGCCCTGGACAACCACAAGGGCTGGGCCTGTCTCACGGACGCGTCGGCGTTGTCCCAGGAGTGCCTCGCGGTCTACAAGGACTTCGCCGGGGCGATGATCGACCCGGCGAAGTGCAGCGCGCCCGCGAGCAACGGCACGCCGGGCTGCCTGATGCTGTCGGACCTGAAGACCTTCGTGGATCAGAACCCCGATCTGCTGATGGACATGCTGCAGTTCGTCCTCGGCATGTGCGGCCTGATTCCGGGCGTCGGCGAGGTCTGCGACGCCGCGGACGCCGCCATCTCGTTCGGCCGTGGCGACTGGGTCGGCGGGCTGCTGTCGATCGGCGCCGCGGTGCCCGTGGTCGGCTGGCTGGCCAGCGGCGCGAAGGGGCTGAAGAACGCCGACAAGCTGCGCGGCATCAAGACCATCATCTCGAAGCTGGCCAAGGGCTGCGGGAACAGCTTCGCGCCCGGCACCCCGGTCGTGCTGGCCGACGGCAGCCGCAAGCCGATCGAGCAGGTCCAGCCGGGTGACGCGGTCCTGGCCACGGATCCGGTCACCGATCGCACGGTGGGGAGATCCGTCACCGCGGTGATCACCGGGGCCGGCCTGAAAACCCTGGTCGACGTCACGGTCGCGGGCGATGGGAACAGCTCGGCGGACGGTACGGTCACGGCCACCGCCAACCATCCGTTCTGGCTCGCCGACCAGCGTGCCTGGGCGGACGCCGAGGTGCTCCAGCCCGGTCAATGGCTGCGGACGTCGTCCGGCACCTGGGTGCAGGTCAGCGCGGTCAGCGAGCGGACCGCGTCGCTGCGGGTCTACAACCTCAGCGTCGCCGACGTCCGGACCTTCTACGTCGTCGCCGGCGACACCCCGGTTCTCGTCCACAACTGCCCGACCGGCAAGCAGGTCGCCACCGACTACCGGGCGAACCCGCACAACGGCGTGGGCAAGGACCGCAACGTGGCGGTGACCCAGTACGAGATCGACGGCGTCAAGGGCCAGGACGTCAGCGTGAGCGGGAAGCACCGCAATCCCGGCACCGTCCAGGCACCATCGACGCGGCAGTTCAGCAACGGTCCGAATTACCGGCAGTGGGACAGCGAGACCCAGATCCTGGAGAACTACGCCGCGCGGCTCAGCCCGACCTCGCGGGGCAAGATCGACCTGCACACCGATTTGAAGCCGTGCGACGGCTGCTCGAGCGTGATCGACCAGTTCAAGGCGAAGTTCCCGAACATCGAGATCGACGTCAAATGGACCTGGGAGACGAAGGAAGAAATGCTCGAGGCCTTGAAGAACTCCTGATGCGGTTGGTCGACGCCCCGCGGCGCGAATGCCGCGGGGCGTCAGGACTCAGCCGGGCGGCGTTCCTGCCACGCCTCGATCAGCTCCACGGCGAGCCAGTGCCGGTACTCCCGCGCGAGATCCAGGGGAGTGGCGCCGTCCTCGTCCTTGGCGTTCGGGTTCGCCCCGCGTACGAGAAGAAAGGCCGTCGTGTCCACGTGCGGCGCTCGATCGGCCTGCAGCGCGCCGTCGCCCTCGATGTCCACGGCGTGATGCAGCAAGGTCATGCCCTGGGGATTCGGGTCCTCGATGTCGGCGCCCGCGTCCAGCAACTCCCGCAGCCGCGGCAGATCCTCGTTTTCCACGGCGTAGTGCGCGGGCGTCCAGGGGGCGTCGGGTGGCGAGTCGGTCACGACGACCACCATAGCCGCCACCGGCGTCCGCCTCGCCCGGCAGCGATACCGCATTGTGATCCGCGGCCACCGGACGGGACTGCATCAACGATCGACTATGCCTTACGGTTCTCGTTCGTCCGATCGGGACGGGGACCCTGTTCGACGATGAATCATCAATGGGGGATGAAGAAATGAAGAAAGTTCTGCCGTGGCTCGCGGTGACGGCAGTCGTCGCCGCAGCCGGTCTTTTCGTGTCGAGCGAGAGCTGGGCGGCCGAGGACGAGGCGGCGCCGGCATCGCTCGTCGAGGACTACACGCACCCGGGCGCCGAGGCGATCCTGGCGGAGTACGGACTGAAGGTCTTCAAGGGTGACGGCCACATCATGTTCACGGCGTCCTACAAGTTCGACGAGAACAGGCAGTGCGCGGCCGGCGAGATCCAGGTCGAGAAGCTGATCGAGGTGGATCCGTATGGCGTCTACTACTGCTTCAAGACCGTTGGCACGCAGGGTTTCCTCACGCTCGAGGTGCCGGGCACGTTCGGGGTGCGCGGCGGCAGCCGGGCCATTCAGGCGACGGCGGACCTGCCGGAGGGCGAGAAGACCTATCAGATCTCGCCGAACAGCTACGTGGCGATCAGCCCGGGCTCCGGCAGCGACCTGCCCGAGGCGATCCTCGTGGAACTGCGGATGACCGGAGCCTGACGCTCCGCACCACGACAACTTTACGAAGCTCGATGCTTGGACGATTGACGAAACGGGGGAGTAAAGGTGCGCAGTCGCTTGCGTGCCTGGGGTTCCGGCATGCTCGTTGCCGGGCTCTCGGCAGTTTTTCTCGGTGGTGGCACGGCGTTGGCACTCGGCGGCGCCCAGGAGGTCCCGGACGGCGGTCTGCCGTTCGTTGCCAAGGTGAACTTCGGCGACGGCCGCAGCTGTACCGGTGCGTTGGTTGATTCCCGCTGGATCGTGACGGCGAAGTCGTGTTTCGCCGACGGCACGGCCGAGGTTGTCGCCGGCGCGCCGAGCAAACCCACCACGGTGGTGCTGGGCCGCGCCGACCTCACCAAGGTGACCGGTCATCGGCTGCTGGTCACCTCGCTGGTGCCGCACGCCAGCCGCAACATCGTCCTCGCCGAGCTGTCCGCGCCGGTGAAGGACGTCACGCCGGTGGATCTCGACGGTGGCGCGCCCGCGGAGGGCGAGACGCTGCGCATCGCCGGATACGGGCGGACCAGCACCGAATGGGTTCCGGACCGGATGCACGCCGGCGCGTTCACGGTCGGGGCGGTGGCCGCGAACGCGTTCGCCGTCCAGGGTGCCGCTGTCGGTGCCACTCTCTGCAAGGGCGACGCGGGCGGTCCGGCGTTCCGGGAGACCTCGGCCGGCCCCCAGTTGGTGGGCATCAGCGACACGTCGTGGCAGAAGGGCTGCTACGGCGAGCCGGCGACGCAGACCGAGGACGGCGCCAACGAGGCGCGGACCGACGACCTGGCCGACTGGATCCGCTCCAGCACCGAAGTTGTGCCCGATGCGCTGCGCGAGCCGGTGACCGGTGAGTTCAACCGCGACGGCCGGCAGGACCTGATAGCCGCCGATGCGGCCGGCGTGCTCTGGCTCTACCCGGGCACGAAGACCCGCAACGTCTGGGGCAACCGGATCCAGATCGGCGCGGGCTGGTCTGGTTACCGGGAGTTCGTGGTGGGACGGATCAACCGCGATGAGTACGACGATCTGGTGGCGATTGAGACTGCGACCAATGTGTTGTGGTTGTATCCGGGCACGGCGGCCGGTGGGACGTTCGGTGCGCGGGTGCAGATCGGTAGTGGTTGGACGACCGAGTTCCGGGACATGGCGGTCGGGAAGGTCAATCGGGATCAGTACGACGATCTGCTTGTCGTGCACAACTCGACCCAGCGGTTGTTGTTGTACAAGGGCAATGCTGCGGGCAACAACTTCGACGCGGGCGTGCAGTACGGCAGCGGCTGGGGCTGCTGCAAGCAGTTGAACGTGGGCAAGTTCAACAACGACGACTACGACGACCTGCTGACCGTCGAGTCGGCTACCGGGAAGATGCGGATCTATCCCGGGACGGCGGCCGGTGAGCAGTTCGGTGCCGGGGTGGACGCGGGCGCGGGCACCGCCTGGAACGCCAGTTCCTTCATCACCAAGGGCAAGTTCGACGGTACGGGGATGGACGGCCTGCTCGAGGTCGACTCCGCGACCGGCCGCACGTGGTTGCACCCGCGCACGACCGCCGCGGGCTGGGACACCCGGATCCAGCCGTCCGGCAAGCTCCACACCCCGCAGCCGTACGAGCTGAGCAACATCGTGACCGACGACCGAGTTCCGGGACATCGCGATCGGGAAGGTCAACCGCGATCAGTACGACGATCTGCTTGTCGTGCACAACTCGACCCAGCGGTTGTTGTTGTACAAGGGCAATGCGGCGGGCAACAACTTCGACGCGGGCGTGCAGTACGGCAGCGGCTGGGGATGCTGCAAAGAGCTGATGCTCGGCCGGTTCAACGACGACGACTACGACGACCTGCAAACTGTGGAGTCGGCAACCGGGAAGATGCGGATCTATCCTGGGACGGCGGCCGGTGAGCAGTTCGGTGCCGGGGTGGACGCCGGTGCGGGCACCGACTGGCTGAACCGCAGCGGCCTGATGCCGATCGTCCTCGGCCAGCAGACCCGCAGCGGCCTGCTCGCCAAGGCCAACACCGGGGCGCTGGCGTTCTACACCGTCCGGAATGGCCGGAGCATCGACTGGTCCGACCCGATCGCATTCGGTCCGCGCGACTGACCGGAGTCCCTGAAGGACGGGTGAATGGGGATGGTCACTCAATGTTCGGCTGAGTGGCCTTCCCCGGACACCAAGCCGTGCTTTGCTTTCCGCGCACTTGCCGCCCCTCCCCGCCGGAGATCGTCATCAGCCTGCGTGTCGACACGCCGCCCGAAGCCCGCGTTCCCAGGCCGGCGGAGCGGGCCGGGCGCCGGGTCACCCTCTTCGCGGTGCTGGTCTGGTCGCTTCCGGCGCTGGTCGCGGCGGGGCTCGGCGGGTGGCGGCTGACCGGTCCGGCGCTCTGGGCCGACGAACTGGCGACCTGGGGCGCGGTGCGCCTCTCCTGGTCGCAGTTGTGGCAGCTCACGGGCACGGTCGACGCCGTGCTCACGCCGTACTACGCCGGCATGAAGGCATACACGTCGTTGGCCGGGACCGGGACCGTCGCGCTGCGGCTGCCGGCCCTTGTCGCGGTCGTCGCGACGACCGTGGTGGTGACGGCCGTCGGACGCCGCGTCGGCGGCGACCGGGTCGCTCTGCTCGCCGGATTTCTGTACGCGCTCATCCCGGCGACCGCGCGCTATGCGCAAGAGGCCCGCCCGTACGCGATGACGATGCTCTTTGCCGCCCTGGCGGTGTGGTTCCTCATCCGGTTGACGGACCGGCCGGGTATCGGGCGGGCGCTGGCCTACGCGGGCGCCGTCGCGGCGACCGGCCTGTGCCATCCGCTCAGCGCGATGCTCATGCTCGCCGGCCACGCCGCAGCGATGGTGTGGCGGCAACTGCGCCGCGGGTCGGCCGGGTGGCGTGCCACCTGGCTGTGGCTGGCGGCCGTCGCCGTGGGGAGCCTGCCGGCGCTGGCCTTCGGCATCCGCGGTGCCGGGCAGACCGCCCAGGTCTCGTGGATCACGCTCGTCGACGAGAACACCCTGCAGGGCATGCCGCAGAACGTGTTCGTCTCGCCCGTCGTCGGTGGCGCCATCCTGGTGCTGGCCGTCCTGGGGATACGCCGCGATCTGGCGACCCTGTGCCTGATCGGCGCGGGTTTCGTGCCGCCGGTGTTGTTGCTGCTTGTCGGCACTCAGGTGCCGGTCTGGGTCGGCCGCTACGTCCTGCTGGCCCTTCCGGCGCTGGCGGTCCTCGCCGGTGCCGGCGCCGGAAGGGCCGGTCGGCCGCAGGCGGCGATCGTCACCGTGCTGGTCGCGCTTTTCTCGTTCCCGGTCCAGTTGGAGATCCGCACGTCGGCCGGCCACAGCGAGGACTCCGCCAAGATCGACCAGGTCATCGGCACCCGGTACCAGGCCGGTGACGTGGCCGTCTTCGCCGACACGCACCCGAGCATCCCGTGGGCCGCGCGCGACATCTACGAGCGCTATCTGCCGGCGCCGCGGCCGCCGGATGTGCTGCGCACGGCATCCCAGCGTACGAATGGAAGGCTCTTGGCGCGGGAATGCGCCGCAGCCGCTTGCCTCGGCACTCCGCCGCGGATCTGGGTGGTCCGCGTCGACAGCCCCGCCGACCCGCTCACGGACATGTCGGCGGCCAAGCGCGCGGCGATCGGCGGGCACTACCACGTCGTGCAGCGCTGGAATTATCCCCTGCTCGGCATCGTCCTGATGGAGCGGAACGCGGGTTAGGCGCGGAGCACCGACTGGGCGAAGGAGAAGGTGCCGTCCGGGTCGTAGTGCCGGATCACCCGGCGCAGGCGGGCCAGGTTGGCGCCATAGTAGGCGGTCGCCCAGTCCCGCTGACCGGGGTTCAGATAGTTGACGTACGCGCCGGTGCCGACGATCGGGGCCAGCGCCTGCTGAACCGCCAGCACCGCGGCGCCGTTCCCGGCGTTTCCGCTGTAGACCTGGACCGAGGCGTGCGCCGCACGGTGTACGAATGCCGTCTCGGTGGGTTTGATCTTCGCCACCTGGCCGCGCAGCGAGTCGAAGAGCAGCACCATCCCCTTCTGCTTGTGCATGAGGCTCACGACTTTGTCGGCCATTGCGGCGGTCACCGTGTGCTCGAGCATCCGCGACGCGGCCCGGAAGGACTCGCGGCCCAGCGTGCCGCCCGGGGTCGAGCTGGGGTGGCAGGCGGCGACGGTCTCGTTGAGGCAGCCGGCGAAATACTTCATCGCGGTCAGGTAGCCGTAGGTGTGTGTCGTGCGCGAGGTCGGGGACGCGCCGACCGCGGCGATGAGCGAGGCGAGATGGCTCGAGAGCGCGGCGGACGAGCCGATCCAGGTGCCGGTGACCCGGTTGGTCGGGGTGGCCGCGGCGGTGACCGCGCACACCGAGCTGAGCCCCTGCGGAGCCGCGTCCATCCACGCCGACCAGGTGCGCAACACCCGTGCGGTGCGGGACGCCGGGAAGTGCAGCGAGAAGATCGTGACGGTGGGGGCCGGGACGGTGCCGAAGGTGAAGTCGGTGACGATTCCGCCGTTGCCGCCACCGCCGCCGCGCAGCGCCCAGAAGAGGTCGGCGTCGTGGTTGCTGTCGACGGTGTGCACCTCGCCGTCCGCCGTGACGACCGTGGCGCCGCGGAGGTGATCGCAGGTCAGGCCGTACGCGCGGGCGACCACGCCGATGCCGCCGCCGAGCGTGCTGCCGGCGATGCCGACGGTGGGGCAGGACCCGGCCGGCAGGGCCCGCCCGTGCGCGGCGAGCGCCGCGTACACGTCGATGAGTCGGGCGCCGGCGCCGACGACCGCCGTGCCGTTGCTCTTGACCGTGATGTTCTTCAGCGCGGAGAGGTCCACGACGACACCGTTGTTCGGCGTCGAGAACCCGGCGTAGCTGTGGCCGCCGCTGCGGGCGGCCAGGGTCACGCCGTGCCCACGCACCCGCCGCACGCAGGTGCGGACGTCGGCCGGGCCGGCGACCTTGGCGATCGCGGCGGGTTTGCGGACGCCGAGGGCGGCGTTGTAGGGCTTGGCCGCCGTCGTGTAGCCGGAGTCGCCGGGCCGCAGCAACGGCCCCTTGAGCGCCTTCTTCAGCGCGGCGTAGTCCACCCCGGTCGCGGCCGCGGCATGCGGCTCACCAGCGAGTGGCGCGGCGACCAGCGCCGCCCCGGCCAGCGCCGTGAAGCCTAGGAACTGCCGCCGCCCGAACAGGGATCCCGCCATGGTCGTTCTCCTTCGCTGTGTGGCTCAGGAGAACGCTACGAATCATGGCGGCGCCGTACGTCACGCTTTCGTGCCAACGGCCCGTAGGCTCAGGCGGTCACCGCCGGCCACGCATTGTGGAGATCCGATGAGCATTCTGCAGGCACTCGTTTCCGGAGTCAGCGGCGGCACGATCGAGGTCGTCGATCTCACCGCGCCGCTGTCCAGCAGCACTCCGATCCTGAAGTTGCCGGCGCCGTTCGCCGACACGGTGCCGTTCAGCCTCGAGGAGATCAGCCGGTACGACGACCGCGGGCCGGCCTGGTACTGGAACAACATCCGCACCGGCGAGCACACCGGCACCCACCTGGACGCTCCGGTGCACTGGGTCACCGCGAAAGACGGCGACGACGTGTCGCAGATCCCGCCGCAGCGGCTGGTCGCGCCGGCCGCGGTGATCGACGTCGCCGACCGGGTCGCCGCCGACCCGGACTTCCTGCTGGAGATCGAGCACGTGCGGGAGTGGGAGGCGGCCAACGGGCCGTTGCCGGCGGGCGGCTGGCTGCTGCTGCGTACCGGCTGGGACGCCCGCTCCGGCGATCAGAACGCGTTCCTCAACGCCGACGAGACCGGCCCGCACACGCCCGGCATCTCGGTCGAGGCCGCGAAGTGGCTGGCCGAGGAGGCAGCGGTGATCGGCGTCGGGGTGGAGACCGTGGGCACCGACGCCGGCACGGCGCACTCGTTCGACCCGCCGTTCCCGTGCCATTCCTTTCTGCTCGGGGCCGGCAAGTACGGGCTGACCCAGCTGCAGAACCTGCACCGGCTGCCGCCGACCGGCGCCGTCGTGATCGCCGCGCCGCTGCCGATCGTCGGCGGTTCCGGCAGCCCGACTCGGGTCCTCGCCCTCGTCGAGCGATGACCGGGCACACCGTCGCTGAAGTGGTCGGTGCCACGATGGCGGGGCTCGGCGCCGATCACGTGTTCGGCGTGGTCGGCAGCGGCAACTTCCACGTCACCAACGCGCTGGTGGCGCACGGCGCACGTTTCATCGCCACCCGGCACGAGGGCGGCGCGGCGACGGCGGCCGACGCGTACGCCCGGGTCAGCGGGCGGGTCGGCGTGGTCACGGTGCACCAGGGTTGCGGGTTGACCAACGCGATGACCGGCATCGCGGAGGCGGCGAAGAGCCGTACCCCGATGGTGGTCCTCGCCGCCGAACCGGCGGCCGGCGCGATCCGGTCCAACTTCCGGGTCGACCAGGACGCCCTGGCCCGGGCGGTCGGCGCGGTGAGCGACCGGATCCACGGGCCGGAGTCGGCCGTCGCCGACACCGCGCGGGCCTGGCGGGTCGCGAACGGCGAGCGCCGTACCGTCCTGCTGAACCTTCCGCTGGACCTGCAAGCGGCCGTTGCGACGGCGGCCGCACCCCCGCTCGCCCCGGCGGTGCACCCGCCGCGCGCCTCCGACGATGCGGTCGCCGCCCTGGCCGGGCTGCTCGCCGGCGCCGAGCGGCCGGTGTTCATCGCCGGTCGCGGCGCGCTCGACGCCCATGCCGAGATTGCGGCGCTGGCGGCGGCCTGCGGGGCGCTGCTGGCGACCTCGGCGGTGGCCAAGGGGCTGTTCGCCGGCGACGACTGGAGCCTGGACGTCTCGGGCGGCTTCGCCACGCCGCTCGCCGCCGAGCTGATCGGCGCCGCGGACGTCGTCGTGGCCTGGGGCGCCTCGCTGAACATGTGGACCACCCGGCACGGCGCGCTGGTCGATTCGGGGGCGACCGTCGTGCAGGTTGACCTCGATCCGGCCGCTCTGGGCGCGCACCACCGCGTGGATCTCGGCATCGTCGGCGACGTACGGCAGAGCGCTCGCGCCGTGACCGCCGCCCTGCCGTGCGAGACCAGCGGCTACCGCACCGACGAAGTGCGGGCCCGGCTCGGCGCCGAGGGGCGGTGGCGCGATGTCGAGTACGAGGACGAGGGCGACGCCGCACACATCGATCCGCGGACAGCCAGCATCGCGCTCGACGACATACTTCCCCGCGAGCGGGTCGTCGCCGTCGACTCCGGCAACTTCATGGGCTACCCGTCGATGTTCCTGTCCGTGCCGGACCGCCGGGGTTTCTGCTTCACCCAGGCGTTCCAATCGATCGGGCTGGGGCTGGCGAGCGCGCTCGGCGCGGCGCTGGCCACACCGGACCGGCTGCCGGTAGCGGCCTGCGGTGACGGCGGCTTCCTGATGGCAATCGCGGAGTTGGACACCGTTCGCCGGCTCGGGCTCGGGATGCTGATCGTGGTCTACAACGACAACGCCTACGGCGCCGAGGTGCACCACTTCGGGCCGGCCGGGCATCCGCTGTCCACCGTGGTCTTCCCGGAGACCGACCTCGCCGCGATCGCCCGCGGATACGGCTGCGCCGCGGTCACGGTACGGCAGCCCGGCGACCTGGCCGCCGTCGCGGCGTGGGTGGCGGGCCCGCGCGACCTGCCGATGGTCGTCGACTTGAAGGTCGCCGCCGGGCGCCCGTCGTGGTGGCTGGAGGAGGCATTCCGCGGCCACTGACTCCGGACTGGAATCAGGGCGGGAAGGCGTCGACCACTGCGGCGACCACCGCGGGGCCGTGTGTCAGTACGTCGTCGTTGTGGTCGGCGCCCGGGATTTCCACGAACCGGGCGCGATCGGAGACCGCGCGACTCAGCTCCGGCGGCACCACGGTGTCCGCGCTGCCGTAGATCACGGTGATCGGCGCGGTTACCTTGGTCAGGTTTGCGGCCACCGGATACCGGTCGCGCAGCAGCATTCGTACCGGAAGCCAGGGGTAGTGATGGGCGGCGGCCGCCGCCAGCTCGGTGAACGGCGACCGCAGCACCAACGCCGCCGGTGCCTGCTCGGCGGCCAGCCGGGCGGCCACCGCCGCGCCCAGACTCTCGCCGAAGTACACGATCCGGGCGGGGGAGAAGCCCGCCTGCGTGAGGTACGCACGGGCGGCCCGTGCGTCCTTGATCAGCCCGTCCTCGGTCGGCGATCCCGGATTGGCCCCGTAGCCGCGATAGTCGGCGAGCAGCACGGTGGCCCCGGCATCGGCCAGCGCCGTGGCGAGCGGCATCCGGCCGCCACGATGACCGGCGTTGCCGTGCAGCACCAGGACGGCCACCCGCCGGTCGACGCCGGTGGGCCGGATCAGCGAGGCGGTCAGCCGAAGACCGTCCTCGGTGCGCAGGGCGACCTCCTCGGCCCGCGGATCCGGGGCCGGCGCCGCCCGGTCGGGGAAGTAGATCAGCCGGCGCTGCGCCCAGTAAGCGATCGCCAGGAGCACCACTATCAGCACCGCGACGATGATCGCCGCGCGGATCACCTGCCGGATCGCCATCCGGTCAGTCTTCCAGGGGATCATGCCTGCATGTCAAAGCGCCTGCTGCGGCTCGTCGCCCTCGGCTCCGCCCTCGCCGCCGGCCTGGCCGTGCTCGCGTTCGCGCTGGCGGTCTTGCTGCCCAGCCTCGGCACGCTGGGCCGGACCGCCACGGTCAACTTCCCGGCGATCGGGCCGTGGCTGGTGGTCGCCGGGCTGCTGGCGGCGGTCGTCGGGCTGGTGTTGCGGGGCCGCGTGGTCACCGGCGTGGGCATCGTGGCTGTGCTGCTCAGCGGGACGCTCGTGGCGATCTTCGTGGTGTCGGTCCAGCGCTCGGGCGGCTCGGTCAACGTCGGGCAAGCCCTCGGCCGCTCCGCCCTCGGCGCCGGCCGGCCGGACGCGCGACCGGTCGTCCCGAACTCCCTGCACGTGTCCGTCTATCGGCCGGCCCGGAGCCCGGCGCCGATCTTGTTCTATGTGCACGGCGGGGCCTGGATCTCGGGTACGCCGGACGGCAACGCCGCCGATCTGCGCTGGTTCGCCGACCAGGGCTGGCTGGTCGTCAGCGCCGAATACCGGCTCGCGGACGCCGCCCGGCCCACCTGGGACCTGGCCCCCGCGGACCTCGCCTGCGCGCTGACCTGGACGGCCGCCAACGCCGCAGCACTGGGCGGGTACGCGTCCCGGATCGTCGTCGCCGGTGATTCGGCGGGCGGCAACCTCGCGATCAATCTCGGCTACGCGGCGGCCACCGGCCGGGCCCGGTCCGACTGCCCCGGCCCGGTGCCGAAGCCGGTGGCGGTCGTGGCGCAGTATCCGGCCGTCGACCCGCTGAGCATCTGGGCCGCCAGTGCGCCCTTGACCGGCGACAGCGACCCCGCGACGACGGCGCAGATCTTCCTCCGCTGGTATCTCGGGGGCACGCCGGCCGAGCACCCCGACCGGGTCGCCGCAATCACGTCCGCGACGTACATCTCGCGGGACGCCCCTCGTACGCTGATCATCAGCCCGGACGACGACACCCTCGTGCCGCCGGCCGGGGTCCGCTCCTTCGCCGCCGCGGCCCGCTCCGCCGGGGTGCCGATCGAAGTGGTGACCGTTCCCTTCGCGAATCACGGGTTCGACGCGATCGCCGTGCACTCGATGGGCAATCAGGCACACCGGTCGATCATCATGCGCTTCCTCGGCGCCCTGCCGTCCTGATCACTTCCGGCGGGTCCGCATCCGGATGATCGACCGCGCGACCAGGAGCGCGGCGATGGCGACGAGTTGCCCGCCCAGCACGATCCGGTTGATGTCCACCGCCGGCTGCCAGCTCACCTTGCCGTCCTTGAGCACGAAGACGCCCATCGGCCGGGCGGAAACGCCGAAGCCGCCGCCGTTGCCGACGGAGCTATCGGCCTGGCCTTCGCCGGACTGCCCCCTCGTCCTGTCAGCGAAGCCCACGGCGGACGGTTGCGCCAGGGGTTAGTCCGTAACCGATCAGTCGGCCGGTGCCAGTCGCTCGATCAGCCGGACCACGAAGTCGCCCGCGTTGCGGGCCGCCTGCTCCTGATGGTCGTCGGTCTTGCCGGCACCCCAGTCCGAGATGCCCTTCACCAGCAGCCAGTCGGTCTTCGTCCGGGCCGCCGCCGCGGCGAGGCCGGCCAGTTCCATCTCGCCGCCGATGGCCTCGGGATCGACCTGCTTCAGTTGCCGGCGTTCCGCTTCGTTGTCGAGCAACGTGTTCAGCGACGCCACCGGGCCGAAGTGGACCGGCGGCCCGGGCCATTGCTGGGTCGCCGCCCGGGCCAGGCTCAGCAGGGGCTGGGCCGATTCCGGGCGGGGGCCCCGGATGAACTCGAGGCGCTCGCCGTCCGGGCCCACCGTCACCTTCTTGTGGTCGAGTGCGCGCAGTTGAGTCGACACGATGAGGTCGCCCAGCTCCTGCGCGCCGCCGTCGAGCTGCCGGGATTTCAGTCCGTAGCAGATTCCGGTCAGGATCACCGCGGTCGGGCCGAGCTTGTCGAGGAGGATCTGGGCGGTGACGGTCATCCCGCCCGAGCTGACGGTGCCCTGCTCACTCTGCGCCAGAATGACGTCGGCCGATCCGATCTGCCCGAGCCGGAAGACGGCCCTCTTGTCCATCCGGTCCGGGAGCGGCCGGCCGCGGTCGGGGTGTTGGGCGACCGCGGCGATGACGGCGTCGCGTTCGATCTCGTTGACCACGAGCACCAGGACCGACGTCCGCTGCGAGTGATGCTGGTCCAGGACTTTGTACATGAGTTTCTTCCGGGCGGTCTGGTATCGCTGGTGCTGAACCAGCGCTACCACCACGCAAGCCGCGAAGAGCGGAAGCAAGACCATGGTCAGCACGCCGAAGGTGCGCGACTGCCAGGTCGCCGGCCCGGGAAACTGCCAGAGGACGTGGCGCAGCAGCCACTCGACCGCCTTGGCGTACGTCACCGGGCGCGCCCCGCAGGCCTCGGCCGCGCAGGCGGCTCGCTCGGCGGCGGCCACGAACTGGGCTTGCACCGCGACGGCGATCGCGGGGGCCGCCAGCAACAGCGGGATGATGCGGATCGGCCGGACGGCCACGGCGTCGGGCGGCTTGACCGGACCTCTCGACCCGATCACCAGCCAGTCGGCCTCACCTACCCCGACGGTCAAGGCCGACCGCTCCAGCCGTTGCCGGGTCTCCGGGCTGGTGGCACAGGAGGCGCGGCAAGCCAGCAGGACCGTACCGAAGGCGGGGTCTCGCGGCAGCGCCGTCGCGGTCAGCTCGGTGGCCCGGTCGAGGGCGCCACGCAGGAGCGGCTCCACCCGGGCGTCGTCGGTGACGTGGCACAGCGTCATCGTCCACTGATAGCTGCGCAGTTCCCCGCCCAGGAAGCCGCCGCCATGCGGATCGTCGCCGGAGAAGTGCCGGACCATCTCGATGCCGATTCGGACGACTCCCGCGCCCAGGTCGAGCACCAGGTAGCCGGACATCGCGGCGAGCATGGCCAGCGTGGCCGTCGGCGCCGCGAAGGCGACCGGGATGGCGACGGCCATGATCAGTACGCACGGCACCAGCAGGACGAGCTGCTGCCACCAAGTGGTGACCCAGGCGAGCGTCCGGAAGCTGTTGGGGCCGCCCGCCCAGTCGGCGGCCCGCGCGATCGGCGGCTCGATGACGGCGAAGGCCTCCGCCGACTCCCAGACGAGGCGTCCCTCCCGGTCGGCGAGGTACAGCAGCGCTGCCAGCGGCGGCCGGGCGCGGAACAGGCCCAGCCCGGGCGGGCGAATGACCCGGATCGCGGTCCGGCCCCGAAGGGGCCCGGGTTCTCCGCGCCGTCCATCGGACCAGGCGCCGGTAGCAACACGGCCCCGAAGGGGCCCGGGTTCTCCGCGCCGT
>Ga0307513_10006106_pt1 | contig 15813 bp, 8 predicted proteins | sample 15_EM_MG_FD_202174 | JGI IMG/M metagenome (GOLD analysis project Ga0307513, IMG submission 202174) | Populus trichocarpa ectomycorrhiza microbial communities from riparian zone in the Pacific Northwest, United States - 15_EM | ecosystem: Host-associated > Plants > Roots > Unclassified | place... | reverse complement strand
GAGTTTCACAGGAAAAGTTGAAGAAGTTAACGAAGATAAGTCGACATTAAAGGTAACAGTCACGATTTTCGGAAGATCGACTCCCGTGGAGTTGAACTTTCTTGACGTGGAAAAAGTGACGTTTGCGGAAGAGGAATAAAGTTATTGCCGATTGCGGATTGCCAATTGTCGATTGGTTCAGCGCCGGTAAATATTCATATCTTTTGTAAAGGGAAAAATCGGCAATCGGCAATTGCCAATTGGAAATAAGAGATGGCAAAAAAAATAACTGGCTACATCAAGTTGCAGGTTCCGGCGGGGAAAGCCAACCCGGCGCCGCCGATTGGTCCAGCTCTTGGCCAGCACGGCGTGAATATCATGGAGTTCTGCAAAGCCTTCAACGCGAAGACCGCGCAGGCCGACCCGGACATGAAAATTCCGGTCGTCATCACCGTCTACGCCGACCGCTCGTTCACCTTCGAGACGAAGACGCCGCCAGCGGCTGATTTGTTGAAGAAGGCGGCGGGCGTGTCGAAGGGTTCGGGCAAGCCGAACAAAGAGAAGATCGGCACGATCTCGCGCGCCAAGATCGAAGAGATCGCGCGCACGAAGATGCCCGACCTGAACACGACGAATTTGGAGAGCGCGATCAAGACCATCGAAGGCACCGCGCTCAACATGGGACTCACGGTGGAATAATTGCGGAATGCGGATCTCGGATCGCGGATTACCCGCAGAAGAGAGTTCGCAGTCCCGTCGAGAGGGAGAGACAGGTTCGTCGGGGAATGTTCGGCGCGTGAGGGTTGCGAATCCGCAATCCGATTCCGAAAGCCGCGATTGAAAATCTCGCTTGCACCTCAAGAGGATAAGTAATGGCGAAGCATGGCAAGAAGTTCCGTGCGGCTCTGGAGAAGATCGAGCCGAACCGGAAATTCAATTTGGATGAAGGCTTGGCGAAGGTTAAAGAGATCGCCTTCGCGAAGTTTGACGAAACGGTGGAGTTGACGATGTGGCTCGGCGTTGACCCGCGCAAGGCGGATCAACTCGTGCGCGGGACGGTCGTTTTGCCGCACGGTCTGGGCAAGTCGAAGCGCGTGCTCGTCATCGCGCAGGGCGATAAGATTCGCGAGGCCGAAGAGGCGGGCGCGGATTTCGTCGGCGGCGAAGACATGGTGGAGCGCATCAAAGGCGGCTGGCTCGATTTCGACGCCGTCATCGCGACGCCCGACATGATGCGTCTCGTCGGCGGACTCGGCAAAGTGCTCGGCCCGCGCGGCCTGATGCCGAACCCGAAGACGGGGACGGTGACGCCGGACGTGACGACCGCCGTGCGCGAGACGAAAGCCGGTAAGGTCGAGTATCGCGTGGACAAGACGGGCGTGATTCACGTCGGCATCGGCAAAGTCTCTTTCGACCAGCAACTGCTGCGCGAGAACGCGCAGACGTTGCTCGACGCGGTTGTCAGGGCGAAGCCTTCGACGGCTAAAGGAAAGTACGTCAAAAAAGTGAATCTTGCGGCGACGATGAGTCCGGGCGTGCTGCTGGACGAGACGGCTTACGTGAAATAGCTTGTGAGGAGCGTGATTTAAGAAATGAAAACCAGAGAACAGAAGCATAAAGATTTGGAAGCTCTCACGCAGCAGTTTCAGGAAGCGACCGCCGCGATGCTCATGGGCTTCAACAAACTAACGGTCACGAAAGATCAGGAGTTGCGCCGCCAGTTGGATCAGGTGGGCGCGAGATATTCGGTCGTCAAGAACACTCTGGCGCGCCGCGCCGTCGAAGGTACGGCGTTCGAGGGCGCGACCGAGCACTTCAAAGGCGTGACCGCGATTGCGACGAGCACGACCGACGCCGTGACGCTCTCGAAGGCTGTCTCGAAGTTCGTTAAAGACAACCCGGAAGTGTTCACGTTCAAGGCGGGCGTGGTCGAAGGCCGGGTCGTCGCGTTGGCGGAGGTCGAAGCGATTGCGAGCCTGCCGTCGAAGGAAGTGTTGATCTCGAAGATCATGTTCCTGATTAATTGTCAGGCACAACGCCTCGTCACGGTGCTGTCTGCCGTGCCGCGCAATCTGGCGATTGTCGTCAAACAGATCGGCGAACAAAAGGGCGCGTAAAATTTTAGAATGCGGAGCGCGGAGCGCGGATTAAAAACTCATTTGTTTTCAGTTCGCTTCCCGCAATCCGAAATCCGCAATTAAGTGTGGCTGGACGCGGTTAAAACGGGCGGGGCGATTTGTCAGGTCGTCCTTAAGTGGCTCGGACGCTTTTGTCGGTTCGGATGCAACGGACTGAGGGGAGTGTCCCGTGGGTTCTCCTGCTGCGAACCATAAACGAGGAACACAACAAGCAGAACCCTTGAGGAGGTTAATTAGTTATCATGGCAAATAGAGAAGAAGTGATTGAGTATTTGAAGGGCATGACCCTTTTGGAAGCCTCGGAACTCGTCAAAGAGTTGGAGACGGTGTTCGGCGTCTCGGCGGCTGCGGCTGCGGTGGCGGCGGCTCCGGCGGCTGGCGGCGGCGACGCGGCTCCGGTGGCGGAAGAGAAGACCGAGTTTGACGTGGTATTGCAGGCCGCCGGCGGCAACAAGATTAACGTCATCAAGGTCGTCCGCGAGATCACGGCGCTCGGGCTGAAAGAGGCGAAGGACTTGGTGGAAGCTGCTCCGAAGGCCGTCAAGGAAGGTGTCTCGAAGGATGAGGCCGAAGCGATCCGCGCGAAATTGGCGGACGCGGGTGCAACCGTCGAAGTCAAATAAACTCGTGAATAGCAGATCGTAAATCGTGAATAGATAAAGCTCGCTGCTTTCTATTCACGATTTACGATTCACGATTTTGCCGCTGTTCTTGACAGTCGAGCCGTTTAGCGGCTAAGGTAGGGAGTATTGAGGCGTTGGCGATACTCTCACAGTCAGTTTGAGAAAAATCAACCGCTAAAATTTTATCGAAGCGGTCAGAGACTTGTGCGCTCTGGCTGCGTTTTGTCGTCTCTATCGAAAAGGGCAAAAAGTGAGGGGTGGTGAGTGATTAAGACAGAAAACCTCGAAGCTGTTCTGACTTGTCACAGGCCGCCCTTCATTTGTCACTAAAGGAATAATAAAGATGTCTGCAAATCCGCTTCAAGCGAGCACGAGCGGCCACGGTCGCCGCCTGAGCCAGCCGCCGACCCGTCACGATTTCTCGAAGATCAAGACAGCCGCGCGCATCCCGAATTTGATCGAGATTCAGCGCGATTCCTACAACCGTTTCCTCCAGATGGACCTGCTCTCGGAGGAGCGCGAGCCGACCGGCTTGCAGGCCGTCTTCCGCTCGGTCTTCCCGATCTCGGATTTTCGCGGGACGGCGGAACTGGATTTCGTCGAGTATCACATCGGCAACTGGCAGTGCAAATGCGGTCGGCTCGAAGGTCTGCGTTACCTGCGCGCTAATTGTAAGAACTGCGGCACGCTCGTCAAAGTTGATCCGCTCGTGCCGGGCGAATCGCTCTGCCACAACTGCGGCACGTTTAACGCCGTGCGCCCGCAACTTTGCGACAACTGCGGCGAACCCGTCGGCCTCAAGCACAAGCACGACCAGCAGGAATGTCAGGAACGCGGCATGACCTACAGCGTGCCGCTCAAGGTAAAGATTCGCCTGACCGTCTTCGACGTTGATCAGGAGACGGGCACGAAGTCCATCCGCGACATCAAGGAGGAAGAGGTCTTCTTCGGCGAAATCCCCTTGATGACCGACAACGGCACGTTCATCATCAACGGCACGGAGCGCGTGATCGTCTCGCAGCTTCACCGCTCGCCCGGCGTCTTCTTCGAGAAGTCGCCCGTCTATCTGGCGAAGGTGATTCCCTACCGGGGTTCGTGGGTCGAGTTTGAATACGACCAGAAGAACCTGCTCTACGTGCGCATCGACCGCAAGCGCAAATTTCTCGCCTCGATTTTCCTGCGCGCGCTCGGCATCTGGCTGAACCCGCAGTTTGACCCGAAGGCGTTCCACACGGACGGCCAACTCGAAGATGCCGTGAAGAACGCGGGCTACTCCGACGAGGACATCCTGCGCGCCTTCTATACGGTTGACGAAGTGCGCGTCGAAGGTGGCCGACTCTTCGTGCAGGTTTCCGAAGAGGGCGCGAGCAACCTCGTCGGCATGAAGGTTGACAGCGATCTCAAGGTACGCGGCCACGCCGAACCCGTGACGCGCGCGGGCAAGAAGGTGACCGCCTCCGCGCTCCGCGATCTGCGCAAAGGCCACGTCAAGGAAGTGGAAGTTGACACGCAGCAGTTTGAGGGCGCTTACGCCATCGCCGACGTGGTGAACATGGAGACGGGCGAGGTGCTGCTCGAAGCGAACACGGAGATCAACCCGGCGAAGTTGCAGGAGATCGCCGAGTCGGGCGTGCAGAATTTCTCCGTCTTCTTCCCCGAACGCGACGACCTCGGCTCGGTGCTGTCGCTGACGTTGAAGAAAGACGTGATCAACAAGCCGGTTGACGCGCTGCTGGAAATCTACCGCAAGATGCGCCCCGGCGACCCGCCGACGGTGCAGACTTCCTACCGTCTGTTCGAGGGCATGTTCTTCGACGACCGCAAGTTCGATCTCTCTCGCGTCGGTCGCCTGAAGTTCAACATCAAGATGGGGCGACCCGAACGCGACCGCATCGCCGACCCGTTGCTTTCGGCCAGCGATTTCGTGCAGGTGATTTCCTACCTCCTGAAGATGCGGCGCAATCCGGGCGAGTTCATCGCGGACGACATCGACCACCTCGGCAACCGCCGCGTGCGCGCCGTCGGCGAACTGCTTGAGAACCAGTTTCGCATTGGGCTGGTGCGCATGGAGCGCGCCATCAAAGAGAAGATGTCGATCCAGCAGGAGATGCAGACGACGATGCCGCGCGACCTGATCAACGCGAAGCCGGTCACGGCGGCGGTGCGCGAGTTCTTCGGTTCTTCGCAACTCTCGCAGTTCATGGATCAGACGAACCCGCTCTCGGAGATCACGCACAAGCGTCGCCTCTCCGCACTCGGGCCGGGCGGACTCTCGCGCGAGCGCGCGGGCTTCGAGGTGCGCGACGTACACCCGACGCACTACGGGCGCATCTGTCCGATTGAGACGCCTGAAGGGCCGAACATCGGCCTCATCTCGTCGCTTTCGTGCTTCGCACGCATCAACGAGTTCGGCTTTATCGAGTCGCCTTACCGCAAGGTGGAAAATGGTCGCGTCGTCGAGTACGTGCGTATCATCAACGGCGGCGAGACGAAGTACAAGCCGGGCGACCACATCTTGCAGGAGGACATCGAGAAGGCCAACAAGCGCATCGGCGCAGACGGCAAGCGCGCCGATTACGAGCCTTACCCGTTCTACCTGACGGCGTGGGAAGAGGACAAGTACGTCGTCGGGCAGGCCAACATCGAACTCGACGAGCAGGGCAACATCATCAACGAGCGCAACGCCGCGCGCAAAGCGGGCGAGTTCGTCGTCGCCATGCGCGACGAACTGATCTACGTTGACGTTTCGCCGAAGCAACTCGTCTCCGTCGCCGCCTCGCTCATCCCGTTCCTTGAGAACGACGACGCGAACCGCGCGCTGATGGGGTCGAACATGCAACGCCAGTCGGTGCCGCTGCTGCGCGCCGAAGCGCCTTACATCGGCACGGGTATGGAGCGCGTGACGGCGCGCGACTCCGGCGCGGTCGTGGCCGCACGTCGCGACGGCGTCGTTGACTACGTTGACTCCGAGCGCATTATCGTCAAAGCCGACCACAACGTTGACGGCACGATCTCGCGCGAGGTGACGGCGGACATCTACACACTCACGAAGTTCAAGCGTTCGAACCAGAACACCTGCATCAACCAGCGACCCATCGTCAACATCGGCGAGCGGGTGGACAAGGGGCAGGTCATCGCCGACGGGCCTTGCACGGACAAGGGCGAACTCGCCCTCGGTCGCAACGTGCTCGTTGCCTTCATGCCGTGGCGCGGTTACAACTTCGAGGACGCCATCCTCGTCTCCGAGCGGCTCGTCAAAGACGACTACTACACTTCGATCCACATCGAGGAACTGGAGATCGAGGCGCGCGACACGAAACTCGGCCCCGAAGAGATTACGCGCGACATCCCGAACGTCGGCGAGAACATGCTGCGCGATCTGGACGAGTCGGGCATCATCCGCATCGGCGCACAGGTCAAGCCCGGCTCGATCCTCGTCGGCAAGGTGACGCCGAAGGGCGAAACGCAGTTGACGGCGGAAGAGAAACTCCTGCGCGCCATCTTCGGCGAGAAGGCGGGCGACGTGAAGGACGCGAGCTTGCAGTGCCCTCCGGGCATTGACGGCACGGTCGTTGACGTGCAGGTCTTCACCCGCAAGGGTCAGGAGCGCGACGCGCGTTCGATGGCGATTGAGGAAGAGGAAGAGAATCGCCTGCGGCGCGACCTCGAAGACGAGATGCGCATCCTGCGCGAACAGCGCGACCAGCGCATCTACGAACTCTTCGAGGGACGCAAACTCTCCGCCGATCTGCTGGTGGATAAGGAAGTCCGCATCCCGAAGGGCGAGACGATCACGCGTGAGATGCTTCTGGGCGTCGAGCCGAAAGCTCTGCGCAAGGCGCATCTGGCTTCCACGCGCGTTGACGTGGCGGCGGAGGTGAAAGAGTACGAGGATCGCACGGATCGTCAGGTCAAGATTCTGACCGACATCTACGAAGACAAGATTTCCAAGTTGCGTCAGGGCGACGAACTCGCCCCCGGCGTGATCAAGATGGTCAAAGTCTTCATCGCGATGAAGCGGAAGCTCTCGGTCGGCGACAAGATGGCCGGTCGTCACGGCAACAAGGGCGTCATCGCGCGCATCCTGCCCGAAGAGGACATGCCCTATCTGCCGGACGGCACGCCCGTCGACATCGTGCTGAACCCGCTCGGCGTGCCTTCGCGTATGAACGTCGGTCAGATTTTGGAGACGCACCTCGGTTGGGCTGCGCGCGTGCTCGGCGTCCACTTCGCGACGCCCGTTTTCGACGGCGCGACCGAACCGGAGATCAAGCAGAAGTTGAAGGAAGCGACCGAGCACCTGCGCGCGCAGGGGTTGCCGGACATCGTCGGCGATTCGGGCAAGACCGTGCTCTACGACGGTCTGTCGGGCGAGGCGTTCGAGCAGAAAGTGACCATCGGTTACATCTACATGCTCAAACTCTCGCACCTCGTTGACGACAAGATTCACGCGCGCTCAATCGGGCCGTACAGCCTGATCACGCAGCAGCCGCTCGGTGGCAAGGCGCAATTCGGCGGCCAGCGTTTCGGCGAGATGGAAGTCTGGGCTTTGGAAGCCTACGGCGCGGCGCACATTCTTCAAGAGTTGCTCACGGCCAAGTCGGACGACGTGGCCGGACGCTCGAAGATTTACGAGGCCATCGTCAAAGGCGAAGCCGATTTCAACCCCGGCGTCCCCGAGTCGTTCAACGTCCTCGTGCGCGAGTTGCAATCGCTCTGCCTCGACGTCGAGTTGATCGACCGCAATGCCGCGCCCGACGAATCTGCCGACGGCGCGGGCAAGCCGGTCGTCGCGCTGCTCGGTGGAACGGAAGGATAGGGAAGTCAGCTAGTGAGCAGTAAGCAGTAAGCAGCTAAAAACTTACTGCCCGCCGTTTTCGGCGATATGTTTTTACTGCTCACTACTTACTGCTTACTTTTATCGGAGATAAAACTGTGTTCAGATTCCAGCAAGAAAAAACGCAACTCGCGCCCGACTTTGAAGCGATCCGCATCTCGCTCGCGTCGCCGGAGAAGATCCGCCAGTGGTCGCACGGCGAAGTGACGAAGCCGGAGACGATCAACTACCGCACGTTCAAGCCCGAACGCGACGGCCTGTTTTGCGCGCGCATCTTCGGCCCCGTGACCGATTGGGAATGTTTGTGCGGCAAGTACAAGCGCATGAAGCATCGCGGCGTCATCTGCGACAAGTGCGGCGTGGAAGTGACGCAGGCGAAGGTGCGCCGCGAACGGCTCGGCCACATCGAACTGGCCTCTCCCTGCTCGCACGTCTGGTTCTTCAAAGGCTTGCCTTCGCGCATCGGCCACCTGCTCGACATCCCCTTGCGGGAACTTGAGAAGGTGCTCTACTTCGAGTCCTACATCGTCATCGATCCGGGCGACGCCCCGGTTAAGGAGCGCGAACTCCTGACCGACGAGCGTTACCGCGAACTGATGCGCGACTTTCCCGGCGCATTCGTCGCGAAGATGGGCGCGGAGGCGATCAAGGAACTGCTCGCGATGGTCAACATCGAGGAACTCTCCGTTGACCTGCGCGTCAAGATGAAGGACGAGACTTCGCAGCAGAAGAAGCTCAAGTATTCCAAGCGGCTCAAGGTCGTCACGTCGTTCCGCAAGTCGGGCAATCAGCCGAACTGGATGATCCTCGACGTGATCCCGGTCATACCGCCCGAACTCCGCCCGCTCGTGCCTCTCGACGGCGGACGCTTCGCCACGTCCGACTTGAACGATCTCTACCGGCGCGTGATCAACCGCAACAACCGTCTCAAGAAGTTGATGGAACTGCGCGCGCCCGAGGTCATCGTGCGCAACGAGAAGCGCATGCTTCAGGAAGCGGTTGACGCCTTGTTCGACAACGGGCGTCGCGGTCGCGTGCTGCGCGGCGTCAACAATCGCCCGCTCAAGTCTCTGTCCGACACTTTGAAGGGCAAGCAGGGTCGTTTCCGCCAGAACTTGCTCGGCAAGCGTGTTGACTATTCGGGTCGTTCCGTCATCGTCGTCGGGCCGGAGTTGAAACTCCACCAGTGCGGCCTGCCGAAGAAGATGGCTCTGGAGTTGTTCAAGCCGTTCATCTACAACCAACTTGAGAAGCAGCAATACGCCGCGACGATCAAGCAGGCGCGCGAGATGGTTGACCGGCAGGAGCCGGTCGTGTGGGACATTCTCGAAGAGGTGATCCGCGAGCATCCGGTGCTGCTGAACCGCGCGCCGACGCTTCACCGTCTCGGCATTCAGGCGTTCGAGCCGGTGCTGGTCGAAGGCAAGGCGATCAAGATTCACCCGCTCGTCTGCACGGCGTTCAACGCGGACTTCGACGGCGACCAGATGGCCGTCCACATCCCGCTCTCGCCCGAAGCGCAGATCGAGGCGACGGTCTTGATGCTGGCGTCGAACAACATTCTCAGCCCCGCGTCGGGTCAGCCCATCGCCGTCCCTTCGCAGGACATCGTGCTCGGCTGCTATTACCTGACGCGCGACCGCGCCGGTTCAAAAGGCGAGGGACGCGTCTTCGCCAACACGGACGAAGTCCTGCTCGCGCTCGACGCGAAGGAAGTCACGACGCAGACGCCGATCAAACTGCGCCTCGCCGATGATCTCATCGATCTCACGCAGGAGCACGACACGCAGGACATCATGCGCGCGACCCTCCAGGAGAACGTGCGCCGCGTCATCAACACCACGGTCGGTCGCGTCATCTTCAACGACTCGATTCCGGCGGGGTTGCCCTACATCAACGGCACGCTCAAGAAGAAGGCGCTGACGGCCATCGTCAACTATTGCCACCTGCGTCTCGGCCACGAGATGACGGTCAAGATGCTCGACGATCTGAAGACGCTCGGCTTCCAGTACGCGACGCGCGCCGGAATCTCCATCGGCATTGACGACCTCGTCACGCCGGATGCGAAGAAGGTGCTCGTCGCTCAGGCCGATAGCGACGTGATCGAAGTTGACAAGCAGTATCGCGACGGCGTCATCACGAACGGCGAGCGTTACAACAAGATCATCGCCATCTGGTCGGAAGTGACCGACAAGGTCGCCAAAGAGATGTTCAAGGCAATGGACAAGCGCGAGAAGGAGTCCGGCGAGTTGAACCCGATCCTGATCATGTCGGATTCGGGCGCGCGCGGTACGGCACAGCAGATTCGCCAACTCGCGGGCATGCGCGGCTTGATGGCAAAGCCTTCGGGCGAGATCATCGAGACGCCGATTCGTTCAAACTTCCGCGAAGGCTTGAACGTGCTCCAATACTTCATCTCGACGCACGGCGCGCGCAAAGGTCTGGCGGACACCGCGCTCAAGACAGCCGACTCCGGCTATCTCACGCGTCGCCTCGTTGACGTGGCGCAGGACGTGATCATCAGCGAACCCGACTGCGGCACGCTTCGCGGCATCTCTTCGACGGCCATCGTCGAAGGCGGCGAGGAGATCGAATCGTTGCGCGACCGCATCGTCGGTCGCACGGCTCTGGACGACGTGATCGACCCGGTCGAGGGGCGCGTCATCGTCGGCATCGGCGAGGAGATCAACGAAGACGTGGCGGCGGAGATTCAACGCTCCGGCGTGCAGCGCGTGCGCATCCGTTCGGTGCTCACGTGTGAATCGCGGCGCGGCGTCTGTATCAAGTGCTACGGGCGCAACCTCGCGACCGGCAAGCCGGTTGACATCGGCGAGGCGGTCGGCGTCATCGCCGCGCAGAGCATCGGCGAGCCGGGCACGCAGCTCACCATGCGCACGTTCCACATCGGCGGCACGGCGCGTCTCGAAGAGTCTTCGAAGCACGAAGCGCGCACCGACGGCACGATTCACTACGTCGAGTTGCAGACGGTCAAAAACCGCAAGGGCGAGATCATCGCCATGAACCGCAACGGCGCGCTCACCATTCACGACGAGCGCAATCGCGAGGTGGCGCGCTTCCAGATCGTCTATGGCGCGCACCTGCACGTCGAAGAGGGTCAGCGCGTCAAGCAGGACCAACTGCTGGCGACGTGGGACCCGTTCACCTTCGCGATTCTCACGGAGGTTGCGGGCAAGATTAAGTATCAGGACTTGAAGGAAGGCGTCACCGTTGACGAAGAGGTGGACGAGGTGACAGGCCAGTCGCGTCTCGTCGTCAAGGATTCGCCCGACGAGAAGAAGCAGCCGCGCTTCGAGATTCGCAGTATCGGCGCGAACAAAATCCTGAAGACTTACCAGATGCCCGTGCGCGCCAACCTGATGGTCAGCGATGCCGACGAGGTCGAGCCGGGCGATGTGATCGCAAAGATTCCGCGCGAGACGACGAAGACGAAAGACATCACGGGCGGTCTGCCCCGCGTCGTCGAGTTGTTCGAAGCGCGCAAGCCGCGCGAGACGGCCATCATGTCCGAGATTGACGGCATCATCAAACTCGGCCCCATTGCGAAGGGCAAGCGCAAACTGATCGTTGTCGGCAACGACGGCGAGGAGCGCGAGTACGACATCCCGCGCGGCACGCACATCAACGTGCAGGAAGGCGACCGCGTCCGCGCCGGAGAGGCGTTGATGGACGGCCCGCTGAACCCGCACGACATCTTGCGCGTGCTCGGTATGAACCGTTTGCAGGAGTACATCGTCAACGAGATTCAAGAGGTCTATCGCCTGCAAGGCGTGAACATCAACGACAAGCACATCGAAGTGATCGTCCGTCAGATGTTGCGCTGGGTGAAGATTCGCGAAGTCGGCGACACGGAATTCCTGTTGGACGAGCAGGTCGACCGCTTCCGCTTCACGGACGAGAACGCGCGTGTGGCTGAAATGGAAGATGGCGGCGGCGAACAGGCGAAGGCCGAACCCCTGCTGCTCGGCATCACGAAGGCGTCGCTCTCGACCGATTCGTTCATCTCTGCGGCTTCGTTCCAGGAGACGACGCGCGTGTTGACCGAGGCGGCAATTTCGGGTCGCATAGACTACCTGCGCGGCCTCAAAGAGAACGTCATCATGGGTCGCCTCATCCCTGCCGGGACGGGCATGGAGTTCTACCGCAACGTCACGGTTGACCGCGACGAGACGGTCGAACAAGGCGCGCACATGGATCGCGGCCTCGACGACCTGCCGGAAATCATCGCCGCAGACGTTCCTTCTCCTGCGCCTGCCGCGCAGCCCGCCCCCGTGGCGGCAGCAGCCGACGGCGGCGATGTTGCCGACGAAGAGTAAAAACACTCTCTCGTTCACTACTCAACCAGACAAAAGGGCGTTTCCTCAATGGAAACGCCCTTTTCACGTTATATACGCAACCCGCAAAAATGAACTTCGACGCCTGAAAGCTATCTTGTGGCACTCAATGTAAACGCATCCTCGCGCCGGTCTTCAAGTATTAGACCGCTCAATTCTATTGCTAACTTCGACTATTGCGTGGAATTTATTTTATCGTCTGGTTGCCGATTATATGTCAATTTTGGCGTGTGATTAGAAATAAATGAAGATTTCTCCGTGGGTGGTGTCGGTAACTTGACAGATCGTAAGTGAATCCTTACAATCCCTCGTTTGGACATACAGTCCATTTCCCAAGAGAGCAACGCTGAGTAGGTTCTGTCGGTGTGGAGGCGTTGCCCGGCTGTCTGTTTTTGGGGCGGTCGCTTGATAATTATTGTGGCGTAAATGCTCGCGCGCCGCCGGTCAGGTAAGTGACGACCGTGGCGGATTCCAGTGCGAAGTACGCGAAAATGGCGCGGATTTTACTTGCGCCTCACTCCTTTCCTTCGGGATAGGCGACGCCACAGAGAAACATTTTGGCTCGTAGGGAAGCCATGATCCACACCCGTCTCCTTCGCATAGAGGAGACGCAGCACGGAACATCCCGCTTTAGTTAATTTAACAGAGGCCAACCGCTTCTTGCGCTGACTGCCGGACGAGTTCCGGTTAGAGGCAGGATTCGGAGTCTTTTGCGCTTTGAGAAACTTCGCTACTTCGACGAGACGAAGAGGACGGAATACAGCAGTGCCGACTATCAATCAACTTGTTCGCAAAGGCCGTCAGGAAGTTAAGTACAAGACGGCCAGCCCCGCGTTGCAATCGTCGCCGCAGAGGCGCGGCGTCTGCACGCGCGTCTACACGCAGACCCCGAAGAAGCCGAACTCCGCGCTCCGCAAAGTGGCGCGCGTTCGTCTGACCAACGGGATCGAGGTGACGACCTACATCCCCGGCGTCGGCCACAACTTGCAGGAGCACTCGATTGTGCTGATTCGCGGCGGTCGTGTGAAGGATTTGCCGGGCGTTCGTTATCACGTCATTCGCGGCACGCTTGATTCGGTCGGCGTCGCCGACCGCAAGCAGGGACGCTCCAAGTACGGCGCGAAACGTCCGAAGGCCGGTGCAGCGACAGGCGCGGCGAAGAAGGGCAAGAAATAGCGGAAGCGATTGGCCGTCAGCTTATCAGCCTTCAGCTTTGAACGGCGGCGGGCGGCAGAGTCTACAAACAGCGCGGTGAGCTTCAAGCGATTGGCTGAAAGCTGACTGCTGATAGCCGAGAGCTAAAAAGAGATATGCCAAGAAGAAGAGTTGTCGACAGACGTGATGTGATGCCCGACCCGGTCTATAACAGCCCGCTGGTCACGAAGTTCATCAACGGCTTGATGGAAGGCGGCAAGAAGTCTACCGCCGAGAAGATCTTTTATAACTCGCTGCTCCAACTCGGCGACAAAGTGGGCGACGACCCGCTCAAGGCTTTCAAGCGCGCGATTGATAACGTGCGCCCGCAGGTCGAAGTCAAGTCGCGGCGTGTCGGCGGTTCGACGTATCAAGTGCCTCTCGAAGTGCCGCAGGAGCGGCGCGGTTCGCTCGCCATCCGCTGGATCGTGGGCGCGGCGCGCTCGCGCGGCGAGAAGACGATGATTGACCGTCTCACGGGCGAACTGCTCGACGCGGCGAACAATCGCGGCAACGCCGTCAAGAAGAAAGACGACGTGCATCGCATGGCGGAAGCCAACAAGGCATTCGCGCATTATAAGTGGTAAAGAAGCGTTCAGCCGTCAGCAATCAGCGATCAGCCAGACAGGTTGAACTTGCTGAAAGTCGAAGGCTCATAGCTGACAGTTAAAGATCATGGCAAAGCAAGACCTCAGTAAATTCCGCAACATCGGCATCATGGCGCACATTGATGCCGGGAAGACCACGACCACCGAGCGCGTGTTGTTCTACACGGGCGTCTCGCACAAGATCGGCGAGGTGCATGAGGGCACGGCGACGATGGACTGGATGGAACAGGAGCAGGAGCGCGGCATCACCATCACGTCTGCCGCCACCACCTGTTTCTGGAAGCGCAACAACGTCGAGCACCGCATCAACATCATCGACACGCCGGGCCACGTCGACTTCACGATGGAAGTCGAACGCTCTCTGCGCGTGCTCGATGGCGCGGTCGCCGTGTTTGACGGCGTGGCGGGCGTCGAGCCGCAATCGGAGACGGTCTGGCGCCAGGCCGACAAGTATGGCGTGCCGCGCATCTGCTTCATCAACAAACTCGACCGCGCGGGAGCCAGCTTCCAACGCTCCTTCGATTCGATCATCACGCGTCTCGGCGCGAACCCCGTCGCCATCCAGATTCCCATCGGCGAGGAAGATGGGTTCAAAGGCGTCATCGATCTCATCAAGATGAAGGCGCTGCTGTGGAACGACGAGACGAAGGGCGCAGAGTACGCGATTGAAGAGATTCCTGCTGAGATGCAGGCGGAAGCCAAAGCCGCGCGCGAGAAGATGGTCGAAGCCATCGCCAGCATTGACGATGAATTGACGAACAAGTTTTTGGAAGGCGAAGAGATCGGCGAGGACGAACTCCGCGCCGCTCTGCGCAAAGGGACGATTAACATCAAGATCGTGCCGGTTGTGACCGGTTCGGCCTTCAAGAACAAGGGCGTGCAGACGCTGCTCGACGCGGTCGTCGATTTCCTGCCCTCGCCGCTCGACATCGAAGCGATCAAGGGTACGAATCCCGATACCGGCGAGGAAGAAGAGCGTCCGGCTGAAGAGAACGCGCCGTTCGCTGGTCTGGTCTTCAAGATTATGGCCGACAAGCATCTCGGCCAACTCTCATTCGTCCGCATTTATTCCGGCACAATCAAGGGCGGCTCTTACGCCTTCAATTCGGTCAAGGGCACGAAAGAGCGCGTCGGTCGCCTGTTGCGCATGCACGCCAACAAGCGCGAGGACGTGGATGAGGCGAGCGCAGGCGAGATTATCGCCATCGGCGGCATGAAGCAGGTTACGACCGGCGACACCGTCTGTGACGAGAACAAGCCGATCATCCTCGAAGCGATGGACTTCCCCGCGCCGGTCATCCGCGTCGCCGTCGAACCGAAGACGCGCGCCGATCAGGACAAACTCGGCACGGCTCTGTCGCGTCTCGCGCAGGAAGACCCCAGTTTCAACGTCTCGACCGATCAGGAAACTGGCCAGACCATCATCGCCGGGATGGGCGAACTCCACCTTGAGATCATCGTGGACCGCATGAAGCGCGAGTTCGGCGTCGAGGCCAATGTCGGCAAGCCGCAGGTGGCCTATCGCGAGACGATCACCGCACCCGCACCGGGCAAGGAAGTTTACAAACGCCAGACGGGCGGTCGCGGCCAGTTCGGCCACGTCGAGATCGAGATCGAACCCGCACCCGGCGAAGGATTCGTCTTCGAGAACAAGATCACCGGCGGCGTCATCCCGCGCGAGTTCATCAAGCCGACCGAGGAAGGCATCCGTGATGCGCTGCGTCGCGGTTTCCTCGCGGGCTACGAGTTGGTTGACATCCGCGTGCGGCTCGTCTTCGGTTCGTACCACGAAGTCGACTCCGATGAGCGTTCGTTTCACATCGCCGGCTCGCTCGCCTTCAAGGACGCGGTGCGCAAGGCCAAGCCCGTGCTGCTCGAACCGATCATGCGTATCGAGGTCGTGACACCGGAAGATTACATGGGCGCGGTCAACGGCGACTTGAACCGGCGGCGCGGCCAGATCGAAAAAATGGAACCGCGCACGGGCGGCGTGCAGGTCATCACGGCCTTCGTCCCGCTCTCGGAGATGTTCGGCTACACGACCGACCTCCGCTCGTCCACGCAGGGACGCGCTACTTCGAC
>Ga0307513_10006105_pt1 | contig 15813 bp, 7 predicted proteins | sample 15_EM_MG_FD_202174 | JGI IMG/M metagenome (GOLD analysis project Ga0307513, IMG submission 202174) | Populus trichocarpa ectomycorrhiza microbial communities from riparian zone in the Pacific Northwest, United States - 15_EM | ecosystem: Host-associated > Plants > Roots > Unclassified | place... | reverse complement strand
TCGTCGCTAGGTCTGTGGGTGGAACTCTTTTAAGCTTGACTTTGTGTTGGGGGCCGCACAGTCAGTAATCAGTATTTCCAGAAAGTGTCTCCCTTGGGGTGCGGCAGGTGAGCGGAACACGAAGGCCGTATATAGAGGCGTGAGACTGAACCGGTGAGCCCCTGGTATCACACAAGTATAACCGTGAGAATAAAGGGCAAGCTTACGATTCCAGAGCAAAGCTCGCAATGAGACTACCTGCAGCGTTCGTGAGGTTGGGGATAGGAGAGTTCTAAGGGAGAGGGGTTGTCTGGCGTGGCAAGGGTAAATGTAATATCAGTGGATGTCGATACCCTCTGGTGACAGCTCGCCCACAGCCCAATGGCTACTGGTGTATCGTAGCGGAATCTCTGGTAGCACAGAGGAAAAGCACTTCGGTGATGTGTGTTGTGGAGATGTTCGATGGTAACGATATGGATGTACATGGGATACTGGCCGGCTAGAAACTAAATACAGGTGTCATGCTCGAGTAGAGAGCGCACTCAACACACAAAACCGGAAAACCCCCACAAACAACAGTCACGACCTCTACTTGGCCATTTAAGAAATCTCCGGATAATTTTGTGCCAAGGCGCGTATAAATAAATTAAAGGCGTCCGGAGACCTTCTAGATGGCCAAGTAAACTGGTCATGCCCCAAGCTAACTACCGTATCATACTCTAGGAACCATCATATTGGATTCAAGCCATCAGTTGGGTTGTAGCGGACGGCACCAAGAGGAGAGCACCTCCCTGGGCCAGCAACACTTCAGGCCACCATTCATCAATCGTGTAAGAGGGTGAGAGGGGTGAGCAAGCCCCACAATGACGATTCTTTGCCAATGAGTGCTTCAAACCAGCTGCTTTTTTCCGAACATGGACAAGGTCCGAGTCACCCCTTTAGCTATGATACTTCTTGGAAGAGAAAATAATGGCGACCAGGGGTGACGAAACAGCCCTCTCGCCTCCCCGCACACGATGAGATTATAGTATAATAGCCTAGTGCTTTCACATCATTCTATTTTCAGCCTCTAAGATAGTGGCGGACTCCCGGGAGGAAGTGCTAATAAAGAATTATTAACCGCTATTAACACAGGATTTCAATCTAGCTTTAGATCTACCATTGAAACAAGAAATATCAAGCAAAAGACTTGTAAAAATCTAAAATGTTGATTTAAGCCGAAGGAAACCAATACAGAGCATACTGTGGTCTGCGGTCTTTGAGGTATTGTTACAGATCAAAAATAACTGAACGCGCCCGGGTAACTATTAGAATTAGATAACTCGTTGCTTTTTCTGAACTCACAGCAACGAGCATTGCATCACGAAGCTTCTCCGACTGCCTCCACCAGTACTGTGCCAGCGACTGTGAAAATGCCTACGCCAGAAGACCGGCTATGTATTAGTACCACTATCCGAAAGAGTGGTCTTTCATACAGGGACATTTCAAAAAAAAAAACCTGTGTACCGTTGGCGACCGCACATGTGACCGTACAGATAGTTAAGGGGGAATCGGAGGAGGCTATGGTGTGTCGCTGGGAGCTTTTAAAATCTCCTATTTTTCAAAGTTTAGTTGAGAGTATGGTGGATCGAGTATACTCGAGTACCGTAGGCTGTAATAGAGGCAAATGGTTGGTATACGAAATATTAGTGGAATGAGCATAGTAAAAGTTTTTCCGGTTGCTACCCGGGCGCGTTCAGTTATTTTTGATATGTGACAATATCTTAGGCTGTCCGGATACCAAGACAGATTTTGTACCGCTACAAGCCTCAAACCTTGGGGCCATCCTCTGTTTGTGATTTTGATTTTCGGCACAGCCCTTTTTTATTCCTTTTTCCATTTTTTTCCTGATGTTTTGTCTGATTTTTGGACCTTGTTTGCCGGTGTCCCACGAATACAGAGTAACTTTCATACCTCCGCTCTGCAATTATTATTTTTCTCTGCCGGTTTGGTGACGATTGGTCATTATAGGCCTCTGCGAGTTTAGGTTGGTTAATGACTCATCTGGCCAGGGGGCCTCGGGTGGTATTTTCCCTTCTTGGCTTGTCAGGGATCTCAGAGCTTTCCCATGAATACCTTACTCGATCTACCATAATATCAATTCGTCAGAAGGTTTAACGACAGAAGCAGGCGAATACTGTAGGTGGAGGATACAGTGAATGCGTAACACGTTTTTCATTTACTGCAACATACCATGATCGTTTTGGAGACAAATCCTCATTGAGAAACCACGAATAGTAAGCGCTAAACGCTCTCTCCGTTTACGCACAAGTAGGAAATTATTAGTAATTGACACCTTGATAGCTAATACTTAATCAATTTTTCAAAGCGGAAAACAAATACATTGGGTGATTTCTATGACAAGAAGAAAGAAAAAACACTGCTAAAAACTCCAACGTGACCTAAGAAATGGGGACTGGGGCTGATTCCTTCCAGGACAAATCTTGTCGTACAGTCCCACTGAGGGAGGCGTTGGTGAGAGGGTCACTGCCCTTGTCGCTTGGGATGGTTGCAACTGATCTATCCCAGTTTCAGGCAGGTGGCTTCTGACTACTACGCTGAAAAGGAATGCCTGCCGTCGAGGTTTCCAACATCCGAATTCCAAGTCCAGGCAGGTGAGTCCTATAGTTTACCAGTCGGATATTGTCCGGGTCTGGAGCTACAAGCGCTATGAAAGGGCGACACATTCATTCTTTGAATACTCTATATATGATTTGTATGCCTCCGACCGCCAATTCCCAAGTATGATACTAATATGATTCAAAATTGACACTCTCAACTAGCTTTTTTCTAGCTCATCGGTGATTAAGCTTTAGTAAATAGATTGTCATTTACGATTTGGACTTTGGGAGATTTCGTAGTTCTGCAGGAGTGGCTGCTGTCCAGGATTGGTGGACCTGGGCATTTATCTAAGTTAGGTTATTGTCTTCTCTCACGCTTTCTCCTCCCATCCGCCACAGTGAGAAAGAGAGGAAGGGTTTATAAGGAAGGAATTCAGCACAACGGAGGTACAGTTTTTGTTGTATGTTGAAGAAGGAAAATTGAACCTCTACTAGTTAGTAGGGCAACCTGCAAGGTTCAACTTTTATTGTGACCGGAATTTCGGGTGTTTTGTGAAGCTTACTGGCTGAACTCTGCAAACCAGGTTAATGAGTGTGAATTGATAGTGAGATGTTTGGTTTTATTTGCTAGTTGAGATATCTTGAAAGAGAAAATTGTTGTTCTGTACTTCTTACTTGCTGTGAAGTAATACTGTTTTACGGATATTTCTGTTTTCAGTACTCTGGGGTAAGTAAAAGGTTGTTTGTGAGCAAAAGCAAGTAACGATTGAATGATTATGCATTATAATAGCAGGAAGCAAGGGTCGTCATCCTATATTTGTCTAAGTATTTGGGCCCTCTATCAGATTTGGCTATTACTATCTTTCCCACTCCGCACCTTCTTCCATCAGTTTACCAGTCCTTCTTATTTGCAGACTTAGCAATTGTGAGCTGGAACAAACCATGTTGGATTTGATTCAATCAAAATGCCCGGGCTGTTAGAAGCTGTTACAACTCTATATCGTATTGAAGCGGCTCACAGGACCACAAAATTTAACTATATTCTACCTGATTCTTAACTCTTCCTATCAGAAATCATGACTAAGCAAGGCAGATTTCACATAACTAATACTTATTAGGAATAGGTATGTTGGGTTTCATGCTATAAGATCAGTTGGCTCATTATATTTGACATAGCTATGCAGCAGTGAGTTATCTAGAGGTTATTATTGGTTGAGTATTTTATGACTCATGATTGTGATATCAGATTATGTAATAACCTTTGCCCATGACTCACATTCACATGATAAGTCATGGGTTTCATACATGCGACTCATTGAGGCCAGTGAGTTATTTTCAGAGTGGTAATTTATTAGTATTGTCACATATCAAAAATAACTGAACGCGCCCGGGTAGCAACCGGAAAAACTTTTACCATGCTCATTCCACTAATATTTCGTATACCAACCATTCGCCTCTATTACAGCCTACGGTACTCGAGTATACTCGATCCACCATACTCTCAACTAAACTTTAAAAAAATAGCCGATTTTAAAAGCTCCCAGCGACACACTATAGCCTCCTCCGATTCCCCCTTAACTATGTGTACGGTCGTATGTGCGGTCGCCAACGCTACACAGGTTTTTTTTTTTTGAAATGTCCCTGTATGAAAGACCACTCTTTCGGATAGTGGTACTAATACATAGCCGGTCTTCTGGCGTAGGCATTTTCACAGTCGCTCGCACGGTACTGGTGGAGGCAGTAGGAGAAGCTTCGTGATGCAATGCTCATTGCTGTGAGTTCAGAAAAAGCAACTAGTTATCTAATTCTAATAGTTACCCGGGCGCGTTCAGTTATTTTTGATCTGTGACAATACGTGGTTGTGCAAATATGTCCTAGGAGTTACCTGATTGATTTAATATAATGACTTGTTATGAGTCATGAGAGGAGGATGACTCATATGAACACGTCATTAGGGTAAGGGTAGAGTGAAGATCAGGTATAAATAGGGGGCTTTCCACTCTAGGAACAAGATCTTCACACTCCCATCTAAGTACTTTTCAATTTACAAGTTTTTTGAATAAAGAATTGCTTTATATTCTTTTACTTGCTATTGCATTTGATTGACAATTGGTCTATTGATCAATACAAGCCTCGCAAGTGCAGAGCCAACTAGAATGACGAAGTAGGTTTATGGAGTTGATTATTGTCAGATATGAAAGGAGTATCTATCATAACTGACGCAGCGATTGTGAGCACAGTTGTCACATACCGATCAAGAGAAGATATTATTAATTCAATACTGACTCATGATGAGATCCAAGATGGATTATGAGAGATTGTTACCATTCCTAATACTAATATTTCAATGGTATTGGTGACAGTTTGATACTGGTTTGGAAATTGTACAAAGGTAATATTGCTCAGTGCTTGCACAGGCAAACAGGCATTCCAATAGGTATGTGGCAGGGGGATTTTCTGGGATTTCGCCCTTGAGGGATATCCATAAATCATTAAGCCATTCATCAACCATACAATACACTATCGTAACATGTTCAGATTCTGTAGCATTTGGTATGAGGTGTACTACCTAGGCCTTAGGGATCTGATTGCTAGATGGGCTGAGAGGCCCACTAGAGTTCATAGTGGAAAGGGCCATACTATAGCCAAATTTATAGTATCTAGTCAGGTACCTATATCAGACACCAACTCACCACTGATCAGTGCGCTTGGAGCATTCCTCCTGGCCAAGGTTGTATCGCCGGAATTCCTTTCTGCTACTAATCAGGAAGTTGCAGTAGGAGCCGTACATAGGTAATTGGAATCTGCACTTCAGCCAAAAGTGCTAGAGCAAATCAAACCTGACTAGTTGGCTACAGCCTCAAAAACTACATTGTGGTTCAAAGTATCTGAATAACTCAATCGGTCAAACCTACCAGCTGCACTCCCTGATACCATGTGTGCGAAATTGGCAGTGCAACTCACCAATGAATGATTATCCACTATGTTTAAATCTGCAATTTCTGTTCAGGTTGAGGAGCAACTCTGTCCGTACAGTTGGGGTGTATCCTGAGTGCTGTACTCAGCATGAAAGTTCATAAGTAACTGAGTGCAAAAGGCTTGAGTGATCCTTTTCATCTCACTATTGATTCAAAAATCAACAATGAACTATCCCCAGAAAATTTAGCCTGAGGACTGAAAGCTGCATTCACCCAACAGGTCAAAGAGCTGCATCTGGAGGAAGGTTGCAATAGTGTTATTGAATCTGTGATTTGATCAAGAGTTGGTGATCAACTATCTTGGTGACCTTTCGCCAGCATCGTGGAATTGCCACTGGGCTTGAGCTTTGAACTACAGGTGCCCACATGAGAGAGTTCTACTATAACTCCAGAATCTGCTATTTCCTTAGGAGATGAAGTGATACCCATGAAGAAAAGGTTTGAAAATGGCATCATATTTAGTGTAGGTGGCACAATCAATCTGAGTTCTGGTGACAGTCATACCTGCTGAAGATATTGTTTACACCAGGACAAGGCACGCACAGATGCAGCCCCTAGCACCAATTCTGGCACCCATACTTCTGGTCTAAGCTTGAATCCCAGTGCTTCAAGTAGTAGGATGATGAGTGCTAGTCCTAGCTCATTTGATTGAAGACATGCTTCAGACTCTGACGGGAATGTCCATGCACAACTTATTTTACAGATCTCTGGCACTCTCCACCCCATGCTCCAGTCCAAACCTCTAACTGCAATTCTTCTGCTGTGCTGAGTAGTGCTGTCAGGTACTCAGATGATGATTCTGCAGTTTCAGTGAATAGTAGAAGGCAAGGGCCTTCAAGGAAGTATCCCAATCAGTTCCCAATAATCTCATACCAGATATACCTGATTGTATCTTAGTGTTATTGCTGGAACAGCTATTGATATATAGGTCGGCCTGGGAGCAAGGAAATGGCGTCAACCATGTTCAAATTGGACTATGGCTGTCATAAAATATATTGGAGTGCATATTCTTTCAATGTCGGCAACAGTTTCCAATATATACACTAACTTGACTACCAATGAAACCTTTAGTCAACTTCAGCCAGGTCTCCCACATTGCGTCCATCAAGATCATGTTTCCTCTAAAATTTCCCTAAACTTGTAAAAGGCTTCGTCCCATAGTGCATGTTTTCAACATCATGCACTTCGTGTGAAACCCTTATTGCTACCATTTATGATACCTGAATTTAGTTCTCAGAAATTCCAACCTCCGCAGCCCAAGTTGCAGCCCCTCTTCTGAAGCTATGTATTACCCTAGCAGGAATAGCTTACCTAATAAAGAGCGGGGTATATGGCTTCAAAGAATAACCATATACCCGAACTCAGGTTCCCGGAGTTAGGAGCTTCACAGAGGCATCTGGAAGACTACCCGGAATACTAAATGAGAGCACGTTTCAAGATATGTTCAACTGATTAGAACGATGTTTAGAGATTACTACTCCTCTCATTTTCTAGTTGCATATGCGATTAGCTGCATAATACTTTGATAGCTGGATATCGGAACTGATCACTCCATATTCCATACTACTATTGGTATGTAGGTATTTGGGCCGTATATTCTTTTATCGTCTGTTATCACGAAGAGATCGAAGACTGTCTACTGGTGGAGTGGGGACACCCTGAGATGAAATAGCAGTTCGGGAGATTCTCTAAGTTGAACCAGGCAAGTTTTCAGGGTCACACGGTGTTCGCACTTTGTTGTGACGAACTGAATTGTTAAGAAGATACTTCTTAACTAGAGAAGTCGAAGTAGCATGAACATTAGTATAAATAGAGGACTCTCTCCCGGTGGTTGAAGAATCATCAAGCAACCCAGAAGAGACCTTAACAATATAACAAGCTATCGAGTTATATTCTAACTCTTTGATATTTGACTACACTTAATTACTTTACCTTTACCAAATTATTACCTACGAGCCTTTCTGACTATTATCTGTTGTCTCAAATATCCTTAGCCTAGTTAGCTCGGAATCCTGCCGTGTTAGCTACCCCGTAACACTATATTGTTATTCTTCTGTCACCAAGGCTCACACCTTACCTCATGCTATCAGACTTGATTGCCTGTCTGATCCTTTACTATCTTTTTTTCATTCTTGAAAACCCATCTAAGACTGCCATTGTCGCATCTCTACCGACTGAAGAACCTTTGGACGATTAGGAACCAGAGTCAGAAGGCGGAGTTACGCTACTGTGCTCCACTCTTTCTCCCCCACCAACCCTCCCATCCCGATCGTCGACCCCGGAGACCATTATCCATCAATCTCCTTCTATTGATCGCTTAGATCAAATCTCAAAAAACTACCAGGAATATATCAATTCCTTTGAACAAAACTGGTGGAATACAAAATACGGGCCCATTCGTCACCCATTTCCTTCAAAAAGGGGAAAGACCAAAACCTATTCTTATCAGATTTGTTCAATCAAGATGACGGAAAACCAATCTGGTTTACCTTTTCCTTTCGAAGCCACCTCTCGTAATGAATCACCAGATGATCCTATGGATGATGAGAGCACGACACCTCTTGCTTCATCTTTCGCCCCATCATCTGGACCTCTCACGATTCCCTCTGGACCTAGCTCATTATCAATGAGTCGATCCTCAAGAGCACCTTTCCAGGTTGGAAAGTCTACCTCCTGTTCGAATTCCAGACAACACTCGAGAAACCCCACAAATCCTACTCAACTCCTTAAACGACAAATTGCCCAAGCATTCCAGTATATCTCGTCTACAATACATCAGAGTCATGACGAAAGTCAAATAGCTCTCGAAGCGTTATCGGACGATGCTAGGGTACAGTACGCCAACCTACAATTGCTACAAACCCTGTTAGCAAAGGGAGAAACAATTATCGACAAGGAGTTAAGCGATGCTAGGCAAGCATTGTTGACGCTGGAAGGGGCAACTCGAGTTGAGCGAGAACGGCTAACAGCTGAGATAGTTGGAGAATTTAGACGACAAGAAGCAAAGCAAAAAGAGGATGCGGAATTGGCAGAAGACCAAGATAAAAATCTAGAACGTGAAGTTCTCAAACTAAAAGATAAGTTCAAAAACCAGGACATTGCTTGGCAACGAATCCTCCATGATTACGAGGAATGAGTGGATCAGCTACTAAAGCAACAAAAAGACGATGCTGCCGCTCAGCAACAAAAGGATTTTCAAGAAGCAAGAGATCTCCTTGATAAGCAACGATTCGAATTTCAAGCCTTGATACAGACCTTAACTGCAAGAATCGATCGTGCTGAAAAACCTCACTATACCATTCCACCAACGGATGGTGGTAGGGGTGACCCCGGACCTTCTAACTGCGGTCAACGAAACCCTTCGATACCACCGGATGGTATCAACCCTGACAAGGAATCAGCTTCAACTCCTCGACAGAATAAAGGAAAGGAAGTTGATCGAGAAGGAAACAACTAACCACCTCCTGCGCCAGGTAATACTGGTGGGGATCCCGACCCAGATGACGATGACGATGATGATAACGACAAAAATGGGGAAGATGGCAGGGCAGGAGAGGCGGACGTCTAGAACGCAACGCTCGAAGACCATCGCTTCCAAGAGATGCGTCTCCCCGTACTAGGGCAATGCTGGAATTGATGCAGAGTCTTAGTACTTCTCAATGACCGACGAAAAACACCGCGGAACCTACTGATTTTTTTCAAGGAGAAGATAACCAAGATGTAAGAAACTGGTTAACCGCATGTGAAGATTACTTCGATCGCAACCCTCCGCAATGGGAGAACCACTCGCATCGCATCGTATTTGCCTTAGGGAAGACCAAGGGAAATAAGGTAGCACCTTTTTCGGAGAAATACTGGAAGGTCATGCGGGGTTTCGCTGGTTACACTCAAGACCCTAGCTACTCCATGTGGGAACGTTTTCGGCAAGAGATTATTAAATGGTACATCGGTATCGAAGAGGAACAACGAGCCCTAGAAGAAATGGATAAAATTATCTATAAGGGCAAAATCGATACATACCTTTGACCCCTCGAAAATCTCAACATTAAGGCTGGTCTCACAGGAATAGCGTAGAGGGTTAAGGTTGAAAACAAACTTCCGTAGGATATCCTTCATCGATTATCCCACTTCAAGTTCAACGATGATGATCACTGGATAGTGACCTTGCGGGAAGTTAGAAGACAGGAAGAAGAAGGTCTCGAACGTAGAAAACAATCGAAATCCAAATCGACCCCGCACAACCCCGCACCAAAGCGCAAGCGAGAAGGGCCAGAAACAAGATTCAACACAAAATTCGAGAAAAAGAAAGATAACAAACCTCGGAAGGATAATACCTCCTGATGGAAATCTCCAAGGACAACTACTACGAATCGAAACGGTAATAATTCCAAGGATGAGCATACCGACTGGAAGAAAGCTCATGAAGGAATTGCCGAAGAGGTGGTTGAAAAAAGAAAGAGGGAAAAACAATGCACTCGTTGCACCCTCAACAACCACATCTGGAGAAAATGTCGAAAGCCGATTGTAGTAACAACTACCTTCGCCTACAGGAATAAGGGAAACCCTAAACCTTACCGGAAGCCACGCACTTCAACGCTGGCTGTTCACAACCCTCCAACTTCGCGTTCAGAGCAAGTCCCTAAGGTTAACCGAGTACATCGAGAAATGCCTACCCAAGTTTGGGAATTGTCCAATACAGAAATGACCTAAAGAAATCACGTTGCAAATAAACAAAGTATCGCCTTTTCCTAAGTCTATGAGTCCTTATTGACCTCGCTTAGAGGACAGACTAGAGCGGATGTCACCGTGCCTGAAGAATGACAAGGTCACGGGTAAGTCGCGCCTTAGATCTTGTGAAGCAAGCAGGTACCATCTATTGTTAAGGCAAGCGGAAAGCGATTACAAAACCTTTTTACACGTGTTTATTTACTCAGCATTCTCAGCACAAAAGTCTTGGCGCTCATAGAAAAAATCTCGCTGCAGAACCTGGACTATCCACCCGCTCTGCAGAAACCGATGTTTACGGAATAGGGTACCAGTGTGGTTGCCTCCCGAAGGAGGACTTTTGTGTTGCCACCTTCCTATGAAGGCAGGCCTTTCCCTGTGACTTGGACACGTTCCCTCAGTTCGGACATGGTTTGCTAGGTAGATTAAGGGCAGCCTTGCCGCTCTACTACCTAGCTAGCAGTAGTAACTGGTACTCAATTATTGTTACCTCCAAGGAGACTCGAACGCTTGACCCTGTGGTAGCAAGGGCGGCCAACCCATAGCTAATCCAACTAGACCGTACCGAACGGTTCAGAAAATGGGTCTCATGTTTACGTATCAACAAAAGAGGTCGCTATAACAACCACATTACACAAAAAGCTAAGTTTTCTCTTATATATGAAATTTATTTTTGCATTATTTGGCGTTGGGATTTGGCCCATTTAGTGGGCTTTATAATTTGGGGAACTCCTTGGCATGGGGTAAAGACCGCTCGTAGTGGGCCGCCCAGAAGTATAAAACATTTTAATTTTTTGTGACAGTTTGTCGGAGGAGACCTTAGTGGTTGTAACAATGCGGGCGTTGTCACATACACCTGCAACTACACGATACACAACATGTCAAAACGAGACAAGCGACTATTACAACTAGGCCCTAAGCGAACGGATCGTCGGGCAGATCCTCGTATACGGGAGCCCGAACGCTATTACTGTCCGAAAGGACATACGCACATCTATATCCTCGGCAAATGCTATCGAATCCTTATCCTATTGGACTCTGGATCGAATATTTTTCTCATCAACAAACAACTCGTGGAGGACTTACACATCTCTTACCACTCGAGAATTGATGCAGTTCAAATCCAAGGCTTCACCGGGGAAACTGTTTCTTCCGGCGGAACCAACTTCACGAAACCTCTTTTCCTAGAAATAGGAAGCAACAAACACCTTTCTCTGGTTTCCTGTGAAATAGCTCCCACAGGAAAATATGCTATGATTATACCCTGCGGATGGTGGCATCAGGAACACCCTATTACCAATATCGCAAATCCAGAAAATTGGTCCTTCGACGACAATGAATGCCGATCGCACTTACTTCCTGAAGATGAAGGAATCTCGGTAGAATGCGGTGAAGATGTTCTAAATGACCCAAATGCGGTGGTGATTGGTCGAATAGAAAAGGTTGATGACGAAAGGATTACGATCATTGACCGGCTACCTGAAAGGTAGCACGACTACCACGACCTATTCTGTCCCTCTACGGCTGAGAAACTAGCACCTCGCCATACCTTCAACCACACAATCAACCTTAAACCTGATACCTAACCACCATGGGGTCCAATATACCCTTTATCTCAGAAACAACTGGAAGTGCTATGCAAATACCTTGATGATATGCTCAAACAAGGAAAGATTTCCCCGCGCAAATCACCAGCTGGCGCCCCAATCCTTTTCGTTCCCAAACCTGATGGTCGCCTAAGACTTGTTGTCGATTATCGTGGACTCAACAAAGTTACAATTCACAGCAAATATCCTATTCCCCTGATAACGGAATTGAGAGATCACGCCCGTGATGCTCAAATCTTTACAATGTTAGACCTGAAGGATGGTTTCTATCTGATCAGAGTTCGTAAAGGGGATGAATGGAAAACCGCTTTTCGAACCTGGTATGGACATTATCAATACCCAGTCATGCCTTTTGGGTTTGTTAACCTACCAGCCACCTTCCAAACTATGATGAACGAGATCCTACCAGAGTTTCTCGACCAAGTAGTTGTCGTATATATCGACGACATTCTTATTCACTCCAAAACAATTGAGGAACATATTATACTCATCAGGAAGGTTCTGCAAAAGCTGCGCGAATACCGAATGGCGATCTCCTCGGAGAAAAGCGTGTTTTAGTTTAAAAAAGTGGACTTTTTTGGGTTATGTTGTGGCAAGAGATGGTGTAACCATGAACGAAAAGAAGGTGAAATCTATTAAGGCTTGGCGAGCTCGAGCCTCTGTTAAGAACGTTCAGATTTTTATCGGGTTCGCGAACTTCTACCGGCGATTCATTAAGAACTTCTCCGATATCCGCGCCCCAATAACCAATCTGTTAAAAGGAGACCCCAAGAAAGTTTTTTGGGAAAAAGAACAACAAGAGACATTTGATGACCTCAAACTACGCTTTATATCAGCACCAATTCTATGTCATTTCTATTCAGAACTTGACACAGTCGTGGAAACAGATGCCAGCGATTATGCATTAGGATGTATCTTGTCGCAGTTTCATGGAAACAGGCTACATCCTGTCGCCTTCCATTCCTGAAAGCTTAGCCCAGCTGAGCGAAACTACGACATCCATGACAAAGAATTATTCGCTATTGTCGTTGCCTTCATGGAATGGAAACATTACTTGGAAGGAACGGAGAAACCAATAACGGTTTATACTGATCATCAGAACCTACAATATTTCCTTACAACAAAAGCCTGGACGCACAGACAGATTCGATGGGGACAGAAATTGTGTGGTTTCAATTTCGAAATCATCTACCGACCAGGCATAAAAGGATGCAAGCCCCACGCTTTAAGCAGGCGGCCGGAGTACCGCCCTGAAGAGGGTGCTACGCATCGCGAGCAACAAATTTTGAAACCTCAGCACTTCGGGAAATTCCAAATTGCCGTCGTGTGGTGGACATATTCTGAACAGCTCCAACAGGAATTGCCTCAACTAGAAAAGGAAATGTGTATTCGGATTGAAAGGCTTGACGAAAAAGCCCGAATCCCTACCAAAGGATCAAAGCTTGCAGCAGGACACGACCTCTACAGCATCGAAGATATACTTATCCCAGCCAACAGCTCAGTAGTAGTGAAAATCGGCTTAGCGGTCACGGTACCAGAAGGAACCTACGGTCGCATAGCACCAAGAAGTGGCTTAGCAACCAAAGGTATCACGGTAGATGCGGGAGTTATTGATTCAGATTACAGAGGCGAAGTCAAAGTCCTACTCGTTAATCATGGAAAGTTATATTACGAGGTTAGGATAGGCGAACGCATAGCGCAGCTGGTCGTGGAAAGAATTGATGATCAGGATTGAATGGAGGTTGATGGGTTGGATGAGACTGAGAGAGCGGGAAAGGGTTTCGGGAGTACTCGGACAGGGTTGGAGTTGAAAGAAACTCAACCAACGATATGCTTCCTTCAAGCGAATGCCAACCACGAATTCTACGATTCCTCCGATATTAACCAACACCCTATTCTACGCAAATGGCAAGTGTTATTATCAAATACCATTATCGCCAAAGCAGATCTGAAAGGATTTGATGCAGACTTTTTGGCTAAAGTTCGCGAAATGGCAGAGGAAGATCTAGGTTGGATGCAACGAAAGAAAGAGTTGGAATCATGGAAGAAAAAGGGAAAGGAATTACCTAAGCAAAGGTCAATATACGATGACCTGCTCTACTACAAAGACCGGTTGTTTATCCCCGCAAACAAGGACCTCCAAACACTTATCACTAAGGGATGTCACGACTCCCAAGTGGCAGGTCACTTCAGACAAGAAAAAACTCTAGAAATGATTACACGAGATTTCTACTGGAAAGGATTAACCGACTGGGTAAACGATTACGTTCGCTCCTGCACCGCCTGTCAACAAGCGAAAGCTCCATGACATGCACGATTTGGGTTACTTAATCCCCTACAAGTACCCTATGCTGCGTGGGCTTCAACTTCGGTAGACTTCATCACGCAGTTACCGAAATCAGCACGATATACCCAGATCATGGTCGTAGTAGACTGCTTCACAAAAATGGCCCACTTTAGCGGATTAGAAGAAAAGGCGACAGCAAGGGATGTGGCAGAATCCTTCCTTAAGGAAGTGTGGAAACTTCACGGTTTGCCCTCGGAAATCATTTCAGATATGGATGCGAAGTTTGCAGGAGAGTTTTGGGAATCATTGTGCAAAAAACTCGGCAACAAACGAAAAATGTCGACGGCGTACCACCCTCAATCTGACGGTCAAACGGAACGAGTCAACCAAGTGCTGGGAAGCTACCTCCGTATATTTGTCAACTGCGATCAGGATGACTGGTACCATCTTCTACCTTTAGCTGAGTTCGCCTATAACAACTCGGTAACAAACGCACAGAATAGGACCCCTTTCTTCGCAAACTATGGCTATTATCCTCAAACTGAATGGCTGAAGGAGCGTGAAGCTCGAAACCCAGGAGCAAACCTTTACGCTCACTGGATGCAAACGATACATCAACAAGGAAGACAATCTTTAGAAAAGACCAGGGAAGCCATGGGACGTTATTGCAATCGGAAGGCTAAGCAACAACCTGACTTCAAAATAGGCGATATGGTTATGCTTAATGCCAAGAATATCCGCACTAAACGCCGATCTAAAAAATTAGCCCCTAAGCTATATGGACCTTTCAAAATCCTGGAACAACGAGGAGAGCATGCGGACAAACTCGAATTATCGGAACATTGGAAAATCCACCCGGTATTTCATGTATCGCTACTCGTGCCCTATCAAACATCTATTCGACCAGCCCGAGAACAACCACCTATGGAACCCGAAGAGATCGATAGTGATCTTGAATAGGAGGTGGAAAAAATGATTACCAGTGAAATAATCTCTTATAATCGAAGAGTCCGTGGCAGGACCAGGACCTTGGAAGAACCCCGCTACTTCGTGAAGTAAAGAGGGTGTTCAGAAGATGAGAACACCTGGGAACCACCTGAGCACATAGAACGAGCACAGGAATTGGTAGAAGGTTTTCATAGAGAAAGTCCGGATATGCCAAGATTGGACTATGTAGTATTACTTGGAAAGGTTTTCCCCCTGTGGCCAAGCAAAGGCGGAAGGTGTTTCACCTACCTTGTAGAGTACTAAATGGATTTAATGTTTGTTATGTATTACTTCGGATGTATTATTATATAAGGGATTTGAGGACAAACTCTTATGAGGAGGGAGCTAATATTACCCTAGCAGGAATAGCTTACCTAATAAAGAGCGAGGGATATGGCTTCAAAGAATGACCATATACCCGAACTCAAGTTCCCGGAGTTAGGAGCTTTACAGAGGCATCTGGAAGACAACTCGGAATACTAAATGAGAGCACGTTTCAAGGTATATTCAACTGATTGGAACAATGTTTAGAGATTACTACTCCTCTCATTTTCTAGTTGCATATGCGATTAGCTGCATAATGCTTTGATAGCTGGATATCGGAACTGATCACTCCATATTCCATACTACTATTGGTATGTAGGCATTTG
>Ga0307513_10006104_pt1 | contig 15816 bp, 17 predicted proteins | sample 15_EM_MG_FD_202174 | JGI IMG/M metagenome (GOLD analysis project Ga0307513, IMG submission 202174) | Populus trichocarpa ectomycorrhiza microbial communities from riparian zone in the Pacific Northwest, United States - 15_EM | ecosystem: Host-associated > Plants > Roots > Unclassified | place... | reverse complement strand
ATCACCATCCGGTTTTCAGATGTCATACAAACCCGATTTTTTTCCAAAGTGCTTCCCTCTCTACTTCACTCCCCAGATCATCTTGCTGATCTTTTTTTCCGATTTTTTCATCCCTACCCGAGTACAGCGTGGCAATCTAGTTCCAGAGTCATGAGGTCCCTCGTGTCGAAGAAGCGGGTAGAACTGAAATAGAACTGCGCGATACCACCTAGTTTACAAGTCATTCAGGCTCCGATTTAAGTTTTTGTGCTTCGAATCGATGCGAGGGATATTACGTCTCGATTGGGCTCCAGTCCAAAAGCGCTAAGAAAATGAACCAGATCATTGATGCTAACGCCTGGCGATGCATCACGAACAACTGTCTTGAGCGGGTTTCCACCGCCGCAGTACTGTACCACTGTGAATTGAGCACATAGCCCGTCCACCTAACGTCCCTGCTATCCGCACTTTCCGGTCACGATATAAGACCATCCCTAAGACATACCAAGAACCAACCAAAGCCAAGTTGGGGCCTCAACAATCGTACTAGGAGTTGGGTACGAGGAACAAATAAGCACGATGGCGTCGTTGGTACGTTCTCTAAGGCTGAATGAAATCCCTGCGGATCAACACAGCAAATGCCTTGAAAAGGAAAAATGAATACGAAGCGCACTGTGTCCAAAGTCATCGATGTGCAAGCATTTCTTGCCTACTGGATGTAGCTATATATAGCTACATCCAGGGAGGGATATCCAGGAAATATCTTGAGAAATAAATTACAAGCCTAACCGACACGTTTCACAGCATTTGGGCTTCCACGGGGGTGCGGCCAGTGAAAGGCGTTGGCAGATCACTGGTTCGTAACACTAGGGTGGAGGGCTTGCACGAGGGGCCTAGCTGGTGTTAACATAAGCTAATGGTGGGTGTTGGCGACCTAGTTTCTTGATCCCGCTAGGTTACGGTGTAAAAATCATGAAATCTTGTCTAGAATTGAGAGCTCTAAATGCCAGCTCCCACTATACCTTTATGCCTTTATGAGGGCATGGTTTCAACAAGATGGGGTTCAAGATGTTTAAGAATAAGCTACCGTATTTCAGAATCACAAAGGACCAAGTTCAAGAAACCCGAAATCTGTCGGGACTTTCGTGGGCCCTTGGTGCGAGCGATAACCTCTAGCGACACCTACCGGTATTGAGAACTCCCACCCATGCCAGACTACACAAGCCCTCATGTCGTGGGGTCTGCTCGGCTGATCGGGTATCGACTGGGGATGGTATGACGGGCAACTATCGATACGGGGAATGACAGGCCTGGAATTATTATTTGACAGAACATAATTACAGGGATAGCAAGCCATCACACTTTGGTTTTTTTAACCCTAACTAAAACCCCAGTTCATTGAACTCCCCAACTCTGCCTAACATGTCTGATCATGGTGGGGTTGATTTAATCCACCTAACAAGAGAGACCATTAGCGAAATTCAGCCCTCGAGCTGGCCGAACAAGCACCAAATCTCGCTTATGGTCAAGCAATAACAAGCAGATACAAAGGATAGACATCACCGGGCGCAGGCATGTCACTAAACAATTAAAACCGATCAGCAAAAATCCACCTTGTCCTACAGTTGTTCAACCAAAGCACCCCGGACTGCCGTCAAAGCCGTGCATTAGCTCCCGTAACCATCCGGAAACCCTTCCAAGTATAAAGTAAATCCCCACCCCATCATAAAATCCCACACACAGTATCACCAGCAATTGAGTAAACCAAAGGCCTTAATTAGTAACCCGAATAATAATAAAAATACTCACGATGGTTGGCACTTCGTACCGGTACCCTATTGGTACTCGGAGGCGCTAGGATACTAGAACGAGAGAGAAGATAACGCTTTCCCATCTAGATTAATTTCTATGCGGACATATCCGAGCCTTGGTCAGCTGGAGAGTGACAGGATCGTGGTGTACCCTCGTACTGTTGGATGTAGCACACTTGTACTGGCTCCGGGTGGACTCTCCTAGACCACTGCACCCTAACAATAAAAACAGAAAACCGAGTGGATTCCCGCCCAGATGAAGACATAGTGCAGAATGCCAGGCCTGACAGAATATCCGTCGCCGGAAAAGTCAAATCCTAAGGGGTGTTGAGTAACTCCCTTTGTCCTACGCATGACCCCGAATGCATTAAGCCAAAAAAATATTAGTCCTTTCCATTTCGGCCACTTCCCTTTCCCCCCCCTCACTGCTTACATAAACATGCAGTATTATAATATGCAGGCTTTAACAGCCGCAAAATACACCTTGTCTCGTTTGCTGAAGTGTTTAGAATCAAGCTTCTACTCGAGTAGATGATTGTGTGTAGCAACGGGGAGCTTCAATTGGATTAGAATCGGCACCTCCCCAGGATGAAATACCGTCATAATAATATCATTGCTACCCTTGAATAGTGAGGACATGGACCTGGAAAAAATAACCCCCCCTGGCCCACGTTTACTGAATATCAGCCCGGGGCGTTAGGCTATGAGAAAACCCCATCGCTGGAATTCTGTCAAACCGGGCATTCTATTATTCCGGTAATCAAAAAGTAGCAAAAAACAAGCTCACCGACCTTGATCGACTAATCCAAAAAAACAAAAACCCTTACTACTTACCGCGCAGATTATCAAAGTACCGTATCTTAGGATCCCAACCTTGGCTGTCTTTGATTCTCGAACTTTGGCAGAATGACGTAGCTACACATAAGGCACGAATTCTCTTAGGTGGCGTAGCGGTAGCATGATTCACCCAGTTCACTTCACTTCACTTCACTCCTCCCGAGGCTCGAAAAAAGAAAGGGAAAGGGAAAGGGAAGAGAGCAGCTGAAAGACCCCCTCCCCCACTAGATCTTTGTACCCACTTCCTGAATGTGCTACCCAACCCTCCAACTGCGGTGGTGGTACAAAAAAAACTAAAAATCAGATTCACTTCCATGCAATGTATTATGGTTACCACCTTACTTACTCCCGATACCGTGACTCTACATAGTGTGTACCGTATACGGGTAATACAGTACTAGGGTATGGACGAAAAAATCGGAAAAAAGGATCAGCAAGATTATCTGGGGAGTGAAGCAACGAGGAAGCACTTTGGAAAGAAATCGGGCTTGGCCGACATCAGAAAGCCGGATGATGATTTAGGGAACAAATAATGGTACCTTGCTATTCCGTAGTCTAAACCTGACCATTTTCTGCGCAGCCAGCCCAGACCAGCCCAGAAGAGACACCAGGCGGTGATCCTGTCACTCTATGCAACAACCTGGGTTTAAGATGTTTCGTGACCTGATCGCTTTTCACCCGCCGCCACATCGATCATCCCCTCTTCCCTGTTTTGCCACCATAAGTTTTCCGATTTTTTCGTCCCTACCCCAGTACAGCACGGATACATTCCGTCAGCAAGTCTCACACAAGCAAACTAACACCCGCGGGACGCCTCTGCCGGAGTCCGGCTGTCTGCACGTTGAGGCGCAGTCAAAGTAAGGAGGAAAATGGCAACGACAAGACTTGTAGGAAAGCTCGGGACATGTTTACTTCGCCAGGTTAATAGAGTTGCAGACACCAGTACCAGTCAACGAGTTCTAATATATCAAGCGAGCTAATACCTATACCATGTAAGGAGGAGAACGCCAGCCCCTGTCAGGGGAGCTTTTTGTATCTGAACCTGGGGTTTACAGGACTGGCGGAGATGGTGGGATTTCCAGAGTTACTATGTATATACTCGAGTATGATGAATGAGGAGGGGTGGAAGGTCATCCACACCGTAGTAGTGCACACCTGCGCAAGTATTCGGTATGAAGTACCGGACCTGAGCGAAGGGGTTGAGAATGTTGTACCGTTATTCTGCCTACATTTGAGAGCCCACACTAAATTCGGGCTCGAATTTTTAGGTAAATTTATGCATCATGCTTCATGCCGGATAACTCGTACTCGAGCACGGGCCATTGCCTTACTCACCATCGGCGGTCAGGCCCCCGCGGTCCGGGACAAAAACACCCCGGGGGTAATTGGGTTTTTCTAGACGGGGTATCACTTACGATATTTGATTTGGGCTCGCTGGATCTCATGAGATGGTATTTTTATGCCCTATTAACTAAGCCTACTACGGTTGAGTGCAGCGATTTCCGCCCCGCAATCCGTCAGTGGATTTAACCAGCCTTTGCGGCACCCAATTCCCTTCAGGGAAGGGGAGGGGAAGGTTTGTGAAAGGTGTGTGGTGTGGTGGGGTGTTGGGGGTTGTGGTGTGGGGTTAGTTGCATGGCCGGATTGGGAAATTCCTCATCCTTCGTGGGTACTATTGGTCAAAGATGAAGTTTTTAGGTTATTGATATTCAATGGTATGTAGGTTCGAGTGAGTGGGTACAGTACTGCAGCGTAGCAGGAACAATGAACAGAGGTGGAGAGAGAGGGTGATGCGCCAAAAATCTAGCTGCAAAACATCAAAGTTGGTAAGGCTGTGTGCAGCATCATGCCTCCTCCTGTTCGCTGTCCCCCATGCTCGTATTCTGCTATGACATAAGGCTATTTTTGGAAGATTTAAGAGTCTCAGTACCAGGAAAGAAGAAGGAAAGAATGGAAAAGGTCACTTTGAAATTGGTGGGAGTTTTTTCATTTTCATTTTTTAAAAAAGGGTTAAAATTAAAGACCAATCGCAATTGGAGGAAGGAGTGTAATTGGGATATATGCATCCAGACACAAAGCTAGAGGGGGTTTTCAGTTGTTGAACAGCTCATAAAGTGCATCAGCCCTAATTAGACTGCAGACGCCAAGTGCTACGGGTGAAGGATCATGACTTAGTTAGTGAATAAGTGAGTGATACGAAGAAGATGAGTGTAGTCCGGGGGGGGGGGGGGGGCATGGAACGACAGTCTGGTTATGCTCCAGCTCCGGCCCCCTCCCAAGAATCATACCTACTATACCACACAGGAGAATATAAAAAACCCCTCCACCTCCCTCCCTCATCCTCAATTCCTCACCAACACCGGTCCAGGAAAGCACACACAAGCCAATTCACAAGTCTTCCATTTGCCTCTTTTCACTCAATCTTTCCTCTCCATCTTAAACCAACCAAAGAAGCCTATCGTACCTTCTTCCATCCAAATTCCAAAAAGACAGAATGCAGTTCACAACCTACATCCTCGCAACCTTCACCCTCATCTCTGCCGCATTGGCAAACCCCGTTGACCTGGTCGAGCGCGAGATGAAATGGTGTGGTAATCAGGAATATGATACTACAAAAGTAACCCCTTCCTTTGTTTCCCCCCAATCGCGTCCGGCACAAGTATTCTAGGACTAAAGGAACCCAAATGACAGTACACCTGCTATCCCAATAACGGCAACCTCCTCTGTCCGATCGATCACGGTGATGTCTATCTGCCATGCGGGAAGGACTGCTACAGTAGGAATGCTGTATTATACCCTGCCGCCGCCCCCCCACCCGTGTGAGATCCTTGCTAATAAGAATACGATAGTACGTCTGCGTGGACAACCACCTCTGCCCGGTGAATTTCCCGAAACGTTGTGGTGATGCCTGCTACAACCCTAACGAGTACCACTGCGTCAATGGAATATTGGTCCATAATTAAGCGTTCTCCTTGGCCATGACCGAGAAAGTCAAGGAGGGGTAGAAGGAGAGTGAATGAGAGGGGGATCGCGGGTACACTAAACGGATCTAAGCAACCTTAAGATCGGGCAACTCATAACCTAGTGTTTCTTATGTTTGGGATGATGGATGGATAGTGATATGTATTTGCTGGGGGTGAGGAGTTTACGTCTTACGTTGGAAATATTCTTTGTATTGGACACGTTTCCTTGCTTATCTTTCGTCTGTGGAAAACGGCCAGTATCAGTAACGGATCACGAGTGATGGAGGGAGGGGGTTATTGAATGAATTGATTATTTTTATATATAAAAAAAGGCTCTTTCGTCGTGCTCCTCGTGATGGTTTTGCGTACCGGGCGCGCGAGATGGAGAAATCGTTAGCAGCGAATCACCCAGATATCCAGTCCTGACACTCCAACTACCAGGAGCCCAGCCTTTTTCAAGCCAGAACCAAACTCACCCACACCAGCAAAGAATCTGAGAACCCCCTCCAGCGACACCCCCGACTTAATCCATCACTAGTACACCTACTATTTGTTTCCCAAAGTCTTTGTTCGCATATACCATACTTCCCCGAATGTCTGATAATCCGACTCACTGCCGTTCCAAAAAAAAAAAGCAACCGGAATAAGCATCTCACCCTATCGATAAGCAAAAGGAACTGCAAACTGCAAACAAGGGGATGCAAACAACCCTAACCAACCACCCACGCCTGGACGACCCTAGAATCGGTCGGAACAGCCCGGACCTACACATTACAATAAAGTACTCCATCAGTCTCATGATATAGTATTATAATACTATATCTCCCACGAAATCATAAGCACGTCCGCAATAGGTAGCACAAGACAACATACCCGTACCACCCTACAAGTAAAACAAGCACGATACGAGCCTATAATCCCAACCACACCAAGACCACACTCTACGCACGGCACGGCAAGGCAAGTGAGCAAGCAAGCAAACACACACACACCCCTTTCAAAACCCCTAACCCCGCACCCCCCTCCCTCCCTCCCACTTATGATACTCCATACTGTGCCACAAACCAAGTCCCAAAAAGAGCCGAGTGAGCACTCATGAATATTCACCAGGCCCAAGGCGTGGGGGGTACAAAGAGCCAAGAGATGACTCCCATGCTGGATGAGGAGGCAGAAGGGTAGGTAGGTGAGTGGATCGACGGGTTGCTAGCCGTCGCGGGGGGGGGAGGGGTGTTAAAAAAACGCGATTTCGATTGAGCATGATATTATGGGAAATTTGAGGTTTGGATGGAATTAATCGTACCTTTCGAGGTATCATAATAATATTATATTATTATTATAATAAGCAAATTAAGGGCCTGTTCGGGAGCCGGACAAACCCAGGGTCTAAGGGTGAAAACCCGTGGCTCGGAGAGATCCTGTGGTTTTAGAAATAGCTCTGAGGTGTTCAGCAATACATCAAACCATGTTTACCTAGAAACTCGAAACCTGTGAAAATTGTCCCAAAAAACCGAGGTCTGAAGCTTTACCTCCAAAGGTAAAATTTGAGCAAACCATTCATTCCTTTCTCAGAGTCACAACAAGTAGTGGTATCCTCATCACCAACCAACCAACCAAGAAAAACAAACTAATCTGGGTAACGGCAATGCCAACTATTTGAAAGATTTCCACTCAGCTTTCTCTCTCTCCCGAACACACTCCTTAATCCACTCGTATCATAACCCGCTTCCCTACTCGGCATGAATGCTAGTGAGCCTAGGTTTTGAAAACCCTTACTTTATCTTCTGATTACAGCCGAATAGGCCCTAAGTTGGTGGTATCATACTGTAGGTTGGTTTCACGGTGGGCTATGAGTGGGACGTGTGGCACCCTGAGTACCGCACTATACTCAAATGCAAGAGGAATGTGCTGAGACGTTGTAGTTGCTTCACCCGGTGGGTGCTGTGTATTTTTTCTTTTTCTTCTTTTAGGCCTTGTTCGGCGCGCTATTTTCAAGGGCATAAAAACGACTTTGACAGCATAAATTATAGCAACCAAAACTTTTTATATAGGGGTGTGTTCAGCACATACAAAAATATTGTGATATTTTTATTTTCACAATATAATTATAAAGCCCTTTATAATGTTACTTATCATACACTTACAATTCCTAATCAAACATGTAATCTAAAGTCTCAATCTTACAAGTACAAGAGTAGATTAGTTTTCGTTAGGATCTATCTCTACGGCGTCGGCAGAGGTCTCGTTCCCCAGGCCCACCGGTTTAGCCGGCCTAGATGCATCCTGCGAGCTCTCTCCCTTCTCTTCCTCCTCCTGTCCAGGACCCTCGGTACCAACCTCCATTTCAACCACGCCAACGAAGCCTCCCTCCCCCAAGTCCACTTCCTTTGCCGGCTCAAGCTCTTCCCCTTCTACTACAACTGCGCTCTCTCCCAACTCACTGTTTCCCTGCTCTGCCCCTTCATATGCTGGCAGCTCCTTGCCGTCTTGAACAAACACCCTTGCGAGTTCGTCTTCAACGCTCTTTAGCCTACCTCTCAGACCCTCCACACTCTTCATCTTCTCTTTGAGCTCTCTGAGCTCATGCTGGACGCTGCTGCGCTCTCTTTCAGTTCCTATCCTGTCAAATTCCCAGCCTCTCTCATCCAATTGCAATTGGAAAGTGTGGTATTTCTTGAGCTGTGCGCGAGAGGATATCGTGATGAGGGTTATCCCGCGTTCCTTGGCAGTTTCATAGAGAAGGCCTTCAACGTCTTGGGAAACAGCAGATGTTCCCTCATCAATGAAAGCATATTTAGGCTCCTAAGTAACATCAGTTCATATATTAAGGCTATTTATGTAGGGGGTGCTCACGTGATAGAGAAGTCTCGCCAAACTGATTCGTTGCTTCTCACCACCACTCAAGACGTCCTTCCACTCCTTACGACAGTCCCACCCATCCTCCCTGTCTGGAAGATATCCCAGGCGGACGGCGTCCAGTATTCCTTTTAGCTCATGATCGGACCGCCCGTCTGCGCGCATTTCCATTTCCGTGTGTGGATAGATAACTTGATCCTGGAAGACAAAAGTATTAGAACATACAATTCAACAAATTAGGTGCATATAAATCGAGGATAGCGCACCCTCAATGTGCCCTGGGCAAGGTAGGCTCTCTGGGGGAGGAACATAATGCCATCCATCCCTCCGCCACGGGGTCTGCTGACAAGGCCTCTGTAAACCGGCCAAAGTCCCGCAACAATCCTAGCAATACTCGATTTCCCAACGCCATTCGGTCCCAAGATCAACAAGTGCTCGCCTTGCTTAACTGTGATATCCAGGCTCTCCACCAATTCTTCTCCGCCCCTTGGCCAGAGCCCTGGAGCAACAATAGGAACACCCTCGAACCTAACACCGTCATACCCTTTGTGAAGAGTACCTTGAATATCGGCCATCCCGTACAACTCAGGTCGAGGGGTCGAGTACGCTTGGGAATGGACTCTATGAAGCGTTGATACAAGAGTATACACCCTCGAAGTATAGCCCGCCAATTCAGATAGGTCCTTGAAAGAGTACATCATACGACCACCAGCATCCGCAAGAGACAGCATAAGCCTCTTATTAGTAATGAAGCCCTTCATTCGGTCTCTTTCCCTACCTGCAGGCTCGGCTCCAGCGAGCTCAAGAACACCGCCAAGACCGCCCCAAGCAGGTAAGAAGACAGGGAGAGAGGTGATCAAGTACCCGAAGGCCGCTAACACACATTGTTAGCACCACCAAACTAAGCCGAAAGGAGCAAACTTACACCAGCTGTACTTCAAGACGAAATCTTCAAGCATGTTGTATTGGATTTTAACCTAATGCGGCAATATTAGGAAATTACTCGGCCAAGATTAAACACCAGGCAGTCATACATTATAAATGCCCTCCATAATTTGTTTTAGATCTTTGAAGCCCTTCTCCAAGAACACCTTCTCCATGTCAGCGCCGCCGTAGAAGGCAACCTCTTCGGCATTTCCAATCAGCCGGGCTGCAGAGGGTTGATAAGTAAATTGACCAGCCAATATGTATAATCATACTTACTATGTAGCCCTCTGAAGTCACCTTCACGCTTAGCTTGGGCAGCTGCAAGTCTCCCAAATGGCGGAGAAAACTTCTTCAACATCCATGCAGTGCCACCGTAATTGAACATGATGCCGGCTAATGCCATTGGACCCAACGATCTCATAAGTTGGTAATTGAAAACCACCAAGTCCAAAAAGGGTTTGCCAAGAGAAGAGTACAACGCAGCGGCCGAGTCGCAGAACAGCGGAAGATCAGAGGTGATAAACTGATCAGCTCCTCCGCCCGTCAAGCCGCCATCGAGATTACCGAGCTTGTAATAGGTTTGCCTGTCATTAAGATACAAGTCATGTATGTACCGTGTCAAACGAGTGCGGAAAGCTATTGAGATTTTCGATTGGAGATATTTTATCTGACAAGCCCCATATTAGGATCTCAGTATTCACGTATAGAGCAAAAGGGATAAGGTACCATGGCATTGCAGTAAACAGCCGGACCACCGACACCAAGCCATTTTACAATACCCCAGGAAAATGCCTTCCCATTTCCAGCGACAAGATCTCGAACAATCTCACCGTCCAGCCTTGCAACTACTAGACTGAGATAGGTCCTGCTTATCAGGAAGAATGTGTGAAGTAGCAGCAATAGGCTCTCTTTGCTTGTGAGCCTGGGTATCATGATACTAAGAAGACTCAAAAATTGATGAAGAAAAGCCAAATTTAACCCCGGCTTAGTGTTGACAGGAGGGCCCTCTCCCACATCAGCGTAACTGAGCGAGCGAGATTTCCGGCCCCCCAAAGGTTCGAGAAACAGGCGACGATGGGCATCAAAGGTAGTAGGTTTGGTCGGGTTTATTATCACTTTAGCAGTGGTTTGCTTGTAGGGAACGTAAATCAATCTTGAACCTAATACCGGTTAAAACATCGGTAAACGAAGCCCCAAATAGACAAAGCCTCTATGGGTAAAACTTACCGTCTTTGAGTTGGATCGCAGAGTTCCGTCGCAGAAGCACGCGACCCCGGCCCTCATCTGCCTTCCTTCGCCGCCGCCTTCGTTCATACAGACCACCAACGAGAGCGCAGAGGACAGTAGCAGCGAGAATACGGATTGGTTTAGGAGAAGAGCGCAGGAGCTTCGTGTACTGATCTAGCAGTACAACGAGCGAAGGGCGAAGTGTTGACAGGTTTGCCATAGCTCAGGGGGCACCGGGGGGCTGTCATACATATAGCATAGGCGAAGTAGACACAAATGATTACCGATGGCCAAGTGAAAGTTCCAAAGAGTAGATGGTAACGAGGATCTCGAAAGGTTGCTACTATTGTCTATGGTGGTATAGTAGCTCTTTCTTCTTCTTTGGAAAACCGGGTGAAGGGAATAGGGTTTGAAGGGAATTGGGGGGGAACCCCAGAAATTACTCGGAGGAAAGGTGGGGAGAGATGTCAAAGCCTCTGGGGAGAACTCGTTTGCTACTCCAGAACACACCGCCTCCCTCGGCATGTGACGAGGGTCGAGTTTAAGCCAGTCCGACCCGTGCTTTCCCAATGACATCAACTCGCTCTATCCCTAAAGAGTAGAAAAATATCAACTCTTGGATCACTCGCTTAGGTCATTCACTCCCCCTATAAATTCACCGTTTTAGGTTATTTTCCCTAATCGGACATTTTAGCCTCCGCACAATAGTTCTCATACCCGCTGACCGTCCGAAATTTTACCGCGAACCCGTCAAATCATCGTCACCATCTTCGAAACGCTTCTAACCACTCCTCATTACCTCACCCTCTCCCCTCAGTCGCTATCATGCAGACATCCCTCCTCCGTTCATCGACGATCCGCCAATTAACCTCTCGTCGATTTGCTTCAACAGCCACCCAATCCGCATCTCAGGCTGCCTCTCAAACTGCATCAAAAGCACAGGATGTCGCAAAACAAGCTGGTGCGAAGGCACAAGACGCAGCAAAAGCTGCTGCTTCTAAACTCATGTCTGCCGCCAGTGGGCTGGGGAATTCGCTCGGAAAGATCGGTGGAAGGACCGGGCAATTGATCAAAGGCGCAGAATGTGAGCATTGGTTTTCCATCTCGTATATTTTGTTTTTCCGTTCAGTGGACAAGTGGTCTTCCGGGAGTGGGAAAGCGAATCAGTTGAACGACACCTGCCTGCCCACGTCCCTCGCCATAGGACATCAACACATGAAGCTTGATTGAACCGCGTTACATCTCCCGCCATTCAAAATTGACGTTCTGCACTGCGGACCGAACTTTCACAAGTACTAACAATCTTCCACCGATGAGCAGCACTCATCCCTCAAACTATCTACTACGCAAAAGTCGCGGGGGAGCTTTCCAAACTGGTATTTTATGGACAAAAGATGTCCCCTCCGTACTTCCCCAGCCTCCCCCATCACGTACCCCGCCATCACTAGTCCCCGTGCTGACGCCCACAAGCAACATCGAATCATTTCAGCAGACATTCTCTCTCATCATAAATAAGTTCAAATACCATAGAGCCCTTATAAATTTAGCATCGACCTCCCCTACCCCCCAGCCCGCCTCCATCCTGGCCCAGCTCAGGGATTTTACCCCAGAGCAATACGCTCAGGCTGGTGTTTTAACCGCTGAGGTCAGTCCACCCCTCTGCGCTGATAACCACCCACAATCCTGATCGCAATATATCAATATAGGTCATCGGCTTCTACACTATCGGAAAGATGATTGGTCGCAGAAAGATCGTTGGATACCGCGGTGGGAATAACGACCACCACTAAACCTCTCTTCTTTTTATCGTTGCAGCGCTAGAGCGGTGGTGTGGAGAGGAATGTTCGAGGAGGGGTGGTTACTATAAAAAAATCTGAGGCAGGGTTGGGATCTTTGTATAATCCTTTCTAGAATTGCATATCCTAAGTTCTTTTTTCTTGTTGTTTAGCTTCTTGAGGGAGGTATACAACCAATCATAGGGGTCATTATATTGGGTCTAAAAAGTTTTTACAATCATGGAAAATATTTACTAAGGCCCTATTCTGCACACCACAAACATCTAGATTAGCGCAAGCGCGTGGCGAATAGGGCCTTAATCGAAGATAGGTTTAGTTTGACAAGTTGACAGAGTTGCTAATACTAGTTAACGAGATCCGAGCTGATCTCATACTTTATCAAGAAAACACCAAGCCAGGCCCCTTCTTGGGGGCTTTTACCTCCAAGCCTAGAGATTATAGGGCTGACGGAGATAGCGGACTTCACAAGATTTTAGGGCACTTAGCTTTCGGATTATCCCAAGCTTCCCCGCAGATACGTCAGTTGGCGGATGTCTCGCAGGATATATTTACCCAGGCACCAGCCGCATTGTATGAGTTTTTATTTTTAATTCCCATTCTTGCCAGCCGCAGTAGTCGAGGACTTATACAGTTGTGGTGCTACTGTATGGCACGCAGTTCATTGTGCAACATTCCTCATTGGATCCCGGAGTAGGAGCAGCTGGTAGGATACTGAACAGTACCGTACAGTGCCAGTACCGTACTAGTACACAGCCTTGCAAAGGTACCCAGTACCGGTACTATATATCGCGCAGTTCGGCCGACTCGGACTATATAAGTCAAAACCAATGAATGAGCCCTGTTAGGATGTTAGGATAACATAGCCTCATTCACTACCTCCGGATTCCCAATCAACACTTTTACTACGGCACCCCGCCATTCCTATCCTTTCCTATACCGTAAACCAGGTCCGATGTTGCGGTTCCCATAGGTGGTGCGAAACCCTAACGAGGTAGAGAAAGACAAAAGTAGTGATATTCTGTTGGCTTTACTGAAAACCTAACCGTCGATGAATTTCTCAAAGAAGATTGTTATTTTCTTCTTCCCTTCTTTTAACACGACTGGATATGTCTAAGACAATAGGATTTTTGTCTTCAAAAATCGGCCAGCCTCGCACAACTTGTGAAAGTCTCAACGCAAGGACTTTGGACTCGGATACCGGTAGCTCACGCCACTCGACTCGACAATACCGGCTAGCCTCCCCAAAAACAGTCGTAGTAAGTACTGTACTAGTACTAGTACAGTAGCAAGCATGGGTACCCGATACTCCCCTAAGAAAGCGCAGCCGCACTGCCTAGACAAAAAAAACTTCCCGAGCCCCCGCCGCAGTGCGAGTGCTTGTACTCGAGTACAAGTGCCAGGCAAGATGATTTCGTACAAAGTGTGGATAGCAGGGATGTCCAAGACATCAAAGTTCGTTGCCTTGGAAAACATAGCAACATGTTGCCGCACCGACCTGTGTTCGGTGTTTTTGCTCTTCTTACCACCACCTTAGGACTTTACTTGGCAACCCTTGTACGAAAACATTTTTTTTTTTTTATAAACTTTTTCCATTTCACCTATATATGCTACTCTAAAGCGTTCAGGTGTTTCTCAGTCGTGGACACTACATCTGCTATACAAAGGATAACTTTCCATGCCGCACTCCCGCATCTCATTCCGTCCTCCACAAAATCAAACCACCCTATTACCGATCATCAAGCCACACGCAAGCCCCGAGCCTATTCATATGAGTCTTTAGCGCCCACGGTCTCCGCCCTCTGCGAATCCTAAGCCCCTCTTGACCCCGGTCAACCCTCAACGATACGGCCTATATCCCCTACCCCTATAACTTCCCCTTCCCACATCCGGCGCACGGGCAAAATTCCCTCTGGTATGGTAGGTATCCCCTACCATCCCATTGCGCTCCCCCACCAATGTTCTGTCAACAAACCTGTATGCCCTCCTGACAAACAAGTCCGCCGGCACTCCACTCCCTCTCCTCACCCCACCCTCTCTCTCCGCCATTAATCTTGGCCCTGTCGGTGCTCCACCCCTCGGCCCCGACGGAACCACAACACCCGTTCTCACCTCATCCTCCCCCTCCTCGCTCGAATCATCCACCCTCCTCCTCTTACCCTCCGACACCTGCAAACCGACAGCCGAAGGTTCTCCCTCTTCATCCAACATCAACGCCACTCTTGGCTCAGCCTCACTAGGCCTTGCCTCAGACGCCACTCTCACTCCCGCCACACCAGCCGACGCCTCAAACGCCACCGCCATATCCACTACAACCTCTTCTTCGGGCTCAGCCACTACTTGCGGCTCAGGCTCCTTAACCCCATCGGGCGAAGCCACCTCAGAAGACACCGCCACCTCCTCTTTCTTCAACCTATCTACCTCTTTTTGCAGTCCATGATTCCTCTTCGACAAGACAGAAACATGGTGACGCAACCTAGAGACATCCTTCTCCAAGTCCAAAATCCTTTGTAAGGCAGCCGAAGCTGTCAAACCCGCCTTAGCAACCTTGGTCGCCGAAAACGTAGTAGAACCTCGCTTAACCATCTTTACCGATACCGGGCAGTTGACGGGTTATGGAGGTATAATAAAAGTGATGAAAAGAGATAAAATAATCTCTTAAAGACAAATTAAACCGAGAGGAAAGTCCGCTGGGAATAAAGACTTGAAGCCGTCGTGAAGAGGGGTCCAAGGAACGCGATTGGTCTAAAACCTAAATGTGATTGATCACACGAAGGTGCAATTTCAATGACTGTGGTTGTAAGAGACGTGGTTGTTGTTGTACGAAAACATCATGCCTGGTACTTGTACAAGTACTTGTATGATAGACATTGTATCACCAACTGGAAACCATTTCGTAGGAAAACCCACAATAACCCTAACAAACCGCGACCTAACTAACCACACCCAACCAACCAAACCCTCCCGTTGCACATTACAACTCGGCGCCCCCTTCCTTCCCCTCCTCTCTTCACCAACAAATTCACCCACCACCTCGATGCGCAGGGAAAGGGGCAAGTCACGGGGGAAAAGAAAAAGAAAGATAACCGAGTGAGGCTCTTCCTTCCTTGTTTCAGTTTAAGTTTCCAACCCCCCGGCGCATTCCAGTAATGTGACTTTCCATAGGGCAGAGGTTTCATCGCACTTAAGTTACTCTCCTATCACTACCCTTTTTGCGTAGCACCTACCGGTATCGTACTTGGCAGCGAGCGGGGGTGTCGTGCTGCGCTGAAGCATCATTTGCCCAATAACGCGAGGTAGGGAGCATGCAGTAGGGGTTTTCAAAGTTAAAAAAGTTGACGAAAAGTAGGTTACTGTGGCGTTTCGGGTAAGCTTGGCATACACAAAAATGGTTAATTTACAATCATTTTACCATACCATACCATA
>Ga0307513_10006103_pt1 | contig 15816 bp, 13 predicted proteins | sample 15_EM_MG_FD_202174 | JGI IMG/M metagenome (GOLD analysis project Ga0307513, IMG submission 202174) | Populus trichocarpa ectomycorrhiza microbial communities from riparian zone in the Pacific Northwest, United States - 15_EM | ecosystem: Host-associated > Plants > Roots > Unclassified | place... | reverse complement strand
AAGAATGACTTGGTGTATTTCCTATCTATGACCGAAGGTATATATAGAGATACATGACCGCCAAGAGCCAACAACCGGTTCTACTAACCCTACTGCTCAACCCCAACACATCTGAGGATAGCTACCCATACGTACTGCTACCCTAATATCTAACAAAAGCTTCGCTCAATATGTTCTCTCGAGGATCGTTCGTTATCAGAATAGGGTGTCTCTCGCTTTAGTTAAGAAGAATAATGTAAACCTAGTGGACACCGGTCAACCATTCTGACCTTTCGCGAGCACCCTACTGAGCTCAGGGCTGCCCCACTCACCTCCCTAGTGTGAGCCAACACTTGGAGGGAGTTGGACCGATATTAACTATCTCCACAAATCGCCAGTGCTTCCGGTGATATCTCTCCAACTACATCTGGATGAGCGAAAACTCTTCCCTATTGGTAGCATGTCAGTGGCCGACCGACATGCCTACCGTAGAGATAATATCCATTAGGACTCACTGGCCCAGCGGTAGTTTCGTCTATACAAGCTCCGCAGTCCATCGGAAAATCTACCTGGCAATACTAAGCTTCTACACCTCACTGCATCCTCCCACGATATGAAATCCCCTGCTGCCTGACTGCATGGGCGCTACCCACCGTCAACCATGCCGGACTCTCTTAAATCGTAACAAGACTCACACCTCTAAAGTCCACTAATAACCCATGGTAATGCTACAGTTCATGGGGTAGCCTCGGACTGTCTTTGCGGTGGTTGTCCTGAAAGCCTTGCAGATTCCCGGGTCAGTCCCAAGGCCCTTACTGTTATCCATACAACTACCTGGAGGTCAAAGTATGCCCGTAGGTGGTTCCCAGGTATTAGGCAGGTGGCGCCCCAGGAGGCCGTCACCCTCACACCGCTTATATATCATGCGAACAGCTTCTGGTCGGTTGGACGGCCACCACTCATACGGTGTTGGGGGCGCTTTCCTATGGATCTCACTTTACTAGGAAGCCCACAACTACACAGCCGTACCCTGCCGTCGCGTGGTACCAACGCTAGGGCCGCAGGGGGGTGTTAGGAATATCCCCTGAAAGTTATAGGAGGTTTGGACCACTCCTGCTCCGCCAGTAGCCCGTTTCATACCATCCCAAGCGGCCCTATGAACATCTAAGAGCCCTACTCTAGTGGGATAACTTTCCTCTATCTCTGCAGACGACTTTGTCGCTGAAGGCAGGGTTACTGGGGTACCTCAGTAGGGTAACTGGGTCCCCAAGGTAGGGTAATCATGCTTCCAAGGTACGGTAACTTCACCCTGTTATGCCTTTTCCCTTCGCGAGTCCGTGCAACCACATATAATGTTGCCCTCGAGACCCGTGCAACGTTTACTATGTTTCCTTAGCTTTACGTGAACATGCTCTCTGCAGGTTACCCTGTCAAACCCTATATCACCAAGTGACTTTGTAGACACTTGTACTAACTGATGTCACTGCTAGTATACTAAGTATACTGGTCTATCCTCACTCTGGTTACCTCTTGGTATACCATATAGGCTTGAGTCTAGTCCACTCTAGCTCCCTATCTATGGGGTCGTTCCACTTAGTCATGTGCTGCCATGACGCATGAGGGTAAGGAAGAACATGATATGAATGTGGGAGGTTATGATCAGACGAAATCAGCATGTAAAGTGTTATGTTCTGAGGGTGTCAACCTGGATGCTATTAGTGGTGGAGTTCACGAGAATGCAGAGTATGCCAGGGGGTGGGTCGGAGGATGCCCACCGGAGATGACATCAGGCTCATGTTGTATCCACATTAAAGGTTAACGTTCTGAGCCTCCTGACGGTTTGATACATCGGCCACTAAGGACACATATAATAAATTTTGCTAATGATGCTACTAATATCAACTTCTTATACAAACAATAGCTGCTTCCCCTCCAAATATCATTAAGTAAGCAAGCCAGTTCAAATATATACTAAAGACTGGTCTTAAGATAAACATAAATTGGTGGAAGAGAGACTAACTTATGGGAAAGCATTTTTCACATAATTCCTTTTGTAGTAGCAACTCCTCTCACTCTACCAAGAAAGTAGGGTATCTGATATGATTGCCTGACTTGAAATATGTGTTTTCAGCAGATAAGGGCTGACTTCAAAAGTCATTCCTGAAAGAAAACAACCAGTGATTTGCCTCTCAGGGTTATATCAAAAATGTAAATATAACAACAAAACATCCGGCATAATTGTCATTAGAATTGAACTGATATTAACCTTACATTCGATGCCTAGAATGTCTATTTGCTACAACAGTCCTCGATATGTTTCCTTCTGAAAACCTGCTCTATTCCACAAAATGATTTCCCTTTAGGAACCAAATAAACCAACAACAGCTCATTCTAATCACTATTTCCCAGAATATCTAATCACATTCTACCATTAGGTGACACAACTGCCACGAGTTACAAGGTTGAATCCATCCTCCATCTATTAATATACAGAACCCTGACCATCCCCAGCCTACATATCGGCATCCAGCGAGCGTTTGTCCTCTCTCTCTCTCTTTAATCTGATAAGAAAGTAAGTACCTCATATGCAGATACCAGAACCAAGCACATGTTTGGTTTTCGTATATCACGGTTGGTTCTTGGGAAAAACATGTAAATTGGTTCCTTCCATCCTGCTTTCAAACTGGAGATCTGTTTGATGACGCATCACTAGCACAAATACAGGTATCCTGAAATTGAAGGCAAAGAGAGAGTTGACAATTCATGAGTGAAGGAAAGCCGGACTGAACAGATAATAGGAAAATTATTGGAGAAGCCTTATGGTGAAACAAAATAATAAGCCTTTAAAAATAGAAATTAAGTAAATGGTGATGGGAAAGAAGATATATTGGGGCAAGGATTAGTAATGAGACAGTAGTTGAATAAAACCTCTAAATTCTGAAGTAGCTGTCGGAACTAGTACTTGAATGGGATGATCTGACATGGATGTGTTTGATTAATGGTCAAGCAAGTTGAGGCATATTGATCTATGAAATTGTTAAGTGGTAGCTTCGGCGTGAGGTATTCTGACAGGTAGGACCTGGATCGTCTTGCATTGGAGAACTCGTTAAGAAGAAACGAGTAATGTAGGCTAGATACAATAGAGTAACTTTGGCGTAGATCGTCAAAGTATTGGTAGCAATCAAGTAAAAGGTGATTATATTGATAAGATCTCTTCTCCATGCTTCTTGGGTCTAATACCAGTGAAGATGCATCGATATTTATATTCTGTGTCTGAGCAATCAGAGTATACATGCTATCCCGCATACTAACTCACGATCGCGCCAATCTTTCTGCAAACACTGTCCAAGTCCAAACACTCGTAGACCCTGAAAGCTTCCTACCACACCTTCTTGCTCCAATGGTCAACTTATCAGTCTGTGCTCCCGTTATTCCTGATGGTGTAGAAACCATGTCAGGTGTCAGCTCATCCATTTATTCATTAGCAGCAATGATTAAGAATTATCTTGCCCTCGTGCTTTACAAAGGCAGTCTAACTGGCCTGACAGGTGATGGTCATTCTTCTCTGGGTGGCTCCGTAGAGAATTTGTCCTGCGACGGCAAGACATATTCTTGTCTTGCACCATTATACCACTTATCCTCCGGATCGCACCTATAAGCTTTTTCCTTCAGACTCCATTGTTTGCCAACCCGTCCTTTCAGGATTCACCCGATCCAGTTACTGGGCATAGTTACCTCCTTCATACCCTCCACCTCTTTGTAGGTCAGAGTTGTCTAACTTATATGCAACACGTCCCGTTACCTTCGACCCACTCTCCTCACGGTCCATCTTTAAGTGTCTGTAACCTTATGCACCATCATCGAAATCGCCTCCTCCGACCTGTATCCTGTGCCCGGAGGTCACCCCTCATATATCCAGCCAACCGGATCCGGCCGGACAGTCGGCCGTGACGTATAGGGTGTTATACGGTGTGTTCCACTGATAGTGGTCTTTGGTGTTGGGACCCAACTACCCAGGGGGCCAGTGATGACGTGCCATCCCAACGCTAGGGCTAGAGGGGGGTGTTATCTTTATTCTTCGAATTTCATGCTTGTCAAGGTAGCGTAACTCTGTCTCAGAAATCATTATGGGGAGTCCGTCGGCCTAACAGAAATAGGAGTCGTCATCTAGATGTTTATTCATACTACGCACAACTATCAGTACGGCAGACTCAAGCACAATGGTAGGAAAGGCAATATTGCATTTATTTTATTTATTTTATTTATCTTTCATTCAATTTATCAGTCCTATTACGTCTCACCCACACCACAGCTATTCCTGGGTCACCTGTAACTGTAGAAGAACACTTGGCCATTTCAGAAGTTTTCAGATGCTCTACACTTATTAATACCTAGCTTGGCAGAACAGCGTCCGTGGACTTTTTCAATTGCCAAGTAGTAACTAGCAACCCAGAAATACTGTGAGTAAGAAATTCAAGTAGACAGCTTTACCTGAATTCAGTTCCTCTACAGCATCAAGATTGAGTAGGCTACCACCACAACGTCTGTAACACAAGTCCATACATCCCTCTCGCATCAGAAAATGAATTGTAACCCTCGGCAGAAGAAAAAAATGAACAAAGCAGGGAATTGGAATGGACTCAGAGTTAAACCATGATAGAATTCAACCAGATGTCTCCACTTTAGGACCAAGGCTGAGAGGTTGGCCACAACAGCACCATCAGCAAAACAAGTCAATACAGAGTGCCTCCCCCATCAGAAAAGAAATTTTAAGCTCCCACAGAAGACAAAAGGAATAAATTCCCGGAATAGGAAGGGACCCTGAGTAAAACCATGATGTAATACAACCAAATGTGTCCACGGTAGGGCCAAGACTGAGAGGTAAGCCACTACCACAATGTCAGCACACTAAGTCAATATAGAACACTTCCTAAATCAGAAAAGAAATTTTGAGGTGCAGCAGACGAAAATGAACAAGGATTCAGGGGATAGGAAGGGACTCGGAGTAAAAGCATCATGTAATACAAGCAAATGTGTGCACTGTAGGACCAAGGCCACGTATTATGTCATGGTGCAAGATAATCCGAAATCTCTTGCCCATACACCAAAAGTTCTTTATCCAATCTTGTATACTTTTAACAACCCAACAGATTAGATGACCTTTTTTCTTCAACAAATGGAACAATCTTGTTCCAAAGAATGAAAGTTCGAGGAGGGTAAATTTAATGGGTTGTGCGGTGTCAAGGTATTGGTCAAAAGTACAGCTGCAATCAATCTCCAGCGTTTGTGAATGAAGTGTCGATATAACGACTTCAGCTCAATTGATATCAAAATTGTGCTCACATTTTGGGATACAGGAATCTCCAATACCAGTTGCTGGAGGATCCATCATCCAAGATTCAATCTGAAGTCTAAACAGATACCGACTTATTTTAATAAAAAAAGAAAACTCACAAAGTGGGTCTGTCCCTGCGAATTTTGAAGCCACCATCAAATCAAGATCAAGCAGAGCTACTAATTCTGAGTACCCAATCTCAAACATTATGGGAATTCTCAAAAGTTTATTGTACAGCTAAACTCAACCAAACAACTTTTAATTTGGTCTCAATCTTCTCGAAGTGATTGTTATTAACACCATGGAAAGATAAAAATCTGTGTATTGGTAAGTCCAAATCAGTAGTAGCTGTTAGGACCTTCATGAGTTGTACAGGTGATTGGTATCTGAAGCTCAGAGAAATGGAGAGTGGTTGCTTCGCGAAGGGGTTAAGCGGGTGGCTGCTTGTCGTGCCAGGCCAATCATTTTGTGTGAGAGTATACCCGCTTGTAGTAGTACTAGGCCAATCCTGTCGGTTGAGAAAGTGCTCGCTTCGCATACTAGGCCAATCTTGTGTGTTGGAAGGATGCTTCCTTCTAGTACCAGGCCAATAATGTAGGTTGGCCCAGTACTGCAAGTTTTGGTTTCCAATCAAGTTGGCTATAGGGTATCAGAGCAGCAACTTTGATGCCAGAAATCAAAGACATATTACCCCAAGCCTTTAAGATTGGTGCCAAGGTGTCGTGGATCTCTCTTGATCCATGATGGAATATGTAAACGAAAATAACACTTCGAACCGCAGTTGGCCTAGAAGAATAGGTTAACTGAATATTGAATTGCAGTTGGGAGGATCTGCATCATCACACTTTCCAATACTGACCTTTGAAATCAGTATTTGTCAGCCCTTAATCAGGGAGAACACAGCTTAATATGAGATAGTAATACTGACTGCTATTTGTGAGCAAACCTCTGCGGTGTTTTGTTTCAAGTTTAGACAAATAGCCAGGATGAGAGTTGCAAAGACTGGCAGAGATCAATCTAGACGGTGCTGAGCAGAGAGACTTCAGATACAATGCAAATGCTGTTCTGGACCAACCCCGTTGGCGGGGGAATTGCAACTGGTAATGATTTTCTCCAGATTTGTCTTGGAGAGAGCTGATGCCGGGGGTATGTTTTGAGCCTTCTGAAGGCCCCATGGGCTTGGTGAAAAGGAAGGAAATGTAAGAGGGATATGAGAGATATGGAGGGATAGTATTACCAGAGGATACAGGAAGGTGTGTATTAAATTTTTATATCTAAGGTAGAATATTTTTTGCCGATGTATAGACATCTTCACGACCCTAACCCTAGTGACTCATCACCTCATATTACATAACTTCCATCACTCATAATGAGTCATAGCGTAAAATCCACCAGAGGACTCATATGAGTTATTGATCAACATACCGTTAATCAATCACAACCTATAAATTAAATTATATGCTCAAATGAGTCACATGCATGAAACCCATAACTTATAATATGAGTCATGTGCAAAAGTCATTACATCATATGACTCATAATTATAAGTCATCAAAACAATCAAACAATCCTAACCTAAAGATAACTGGCTATTGCAGAGTCATGTGAGATACTATGAGTCAACTGATGTCATAGTGTGAAACAATAACGTACCAATGACTAATAACTATTAGACATGTAAAGTCTGCCTTGCTTAGTCACAATTTGTGACAAATACCTAGATAAGAAGTGGCCTCAGGGCAGCAAGATAGGATCTTCCTTCAACCATCTAGGTACTATTATATATAAGAAGTTGCAATACAAGTTTTCTATTTTTGCGTCTACTCTACGATATCAAGAACCAGCCCACTACCTATCTCAGGCAGTCATGATTTCCGACCTGGAGGGTATTGTGACAGTCTCAGTCTATCGGCCCCTGGTGTAGAACTATTAAAATAGTCCTCCACAAAGCCAGCATGCCAGTCCAGTACTATTTACAATGATAGTACTACTCACAATCTATACAAGCAAGCAACAGAATCAAGCAGTAAGTCTATTACTACATACTACACTAACAAGCAAGCAATATAGGATTGTGACATTCAACATAGACATGTAGATGTTGAACTATGTGCGCTGATTATAAGCATCATGGAATCTATTCTGGCCTATATGTAAACAACCACTAGGTTTGGCCTAATAAGATTCCACATAATGGGTTCTAGACATAAGGATGCTTATAATAAGCTGACACTGGTTATCCATAACATTACAGGATGAGATACTTGGGCATTACTCATAATTGAGATAAGAAATTCAGAATCATTGGATTTTCTTCCTCTTGACAGACAATGGTGGTTTCAGAATTTGCCGAGATAGACATACTTTGTGATTATTGAATAAGTAAATTGCAATCTGTTTAGCATTTAGTTTGAATGCTAGGTAATGGGTCCACCAGCAATAGGAATTGGAGATCCCTAGATCCCAAAATTGGTTCAGAATTTCGATATCATTTGAGCTAAAAATGTAACAGTTGACACTTGGTTCCAAAATGCTGAACCAGAATTCCTGTAAGGTGGTCTGGGCACTGGACGTTAGCCCAAGGCACACAATAACAAGAAGGTCATAAACGATGACAGTCGTTTAGGGTGATAGTTCGGAGATGACAATCTCGGGTCAGGGCTGATTGCGTCACGGGAGATCAGGGTCAATGTTCGTGGGTTCTTGGAGGGCATCTTGGATATCAGAATAGAAGACATTATATGCTGAAGTACAGGAGTCGTGAAAGAAATACGAGGTAGCTTAAAGAACTAAAGAGATAATGGGCATTTGTTTTATTTTTATTTTTATTTTTATCATGTATTCGTTGTTACGGTACAAGAACCCATATGGAGGGCTAGCTATGATGCAAACAAAACCATAAACAATTCAACAACCCGCTTCCCCTCGTCATTGGACAAACTAAAACCCCTCACTCAAGTGAAAACAGTCAAACATGAGCAACTCGCTGTACCACCAAGACCCTATGGTATTGGCCTAACGGCACACTAGCAACTAGCCTGCACTAATGGGGAGGAAAGCATAAGAAAGTTAATCCACAAAGACAACCAACACAAGAATGTACAGGAACAGTCAAACCCTTCAGCATGCTCCCCTAAATAAAGGAAAGCATTTAACCCGCACTATGTGCCAGTAGGGTCGGAACAATAAAACGACTATTGCCGTTGGGGGTCTTGGGACTGTCGACTTGTATGGATTCTGGGATGGCGACGCTTTGCAGTTTAGCATGAGCCAAGGAGGTAGTGCTATACTATGAGACAGGGTAACCTAATGTGAGGTTTGCGACCATAGAGTAAATCGCGGGCGCGGATGACCAGGGGAGCCACCCGGCGAGGAGAGCCACTCAGCAGTGGAGGTGCCAGCTATTGTTAGTGGCAATGAGGTGCCAGCTAAAGGGGCAGTAGGGTGCAAGCCAGGGAGAGGTGTGGCAGTACAGTGCAAGTGGATCTAACTGTGGGAAGCAGGAGGAGGAAGGCTCGCCACACAACTGCGAAGTATGAACACGGAGGGTGGAGACAGGTTTATGATTTTCGAACGCCGACCGTACCGACAAAGCAACTCTGCAGAGAGTGCAATACCAGAGAGCAGAGCCACAAGGGCAAGTACTTCAGCTGTAGCCCGAAACTAGCGAGGGTGTGTTGACCGAGGAAGGAGGGTTGCTGACCATGCAAATCGCTATGCGAAACGTGATTCGAAGTGCTGGGTAAGGGGTAGGAACTTCAACGCGAGTGTGCCCAACAAAGACAGAATGGAACCAGGAAGGAATTCATAACGCGTGGGAGGGGAGGCCAAGGGCCCCAGAGAGAGGGGAGAGATGAAGGTGTGATAACCCACGAGTATTTGCCACGGGTGGGGGAGATCAGAGGCAGAGGACACTCTCACGATGATTTCTGATAATGTTGAGATTTCAATCACTGGAGGTGGAGCTGACGAGAAAGATGCAAAGAAATAAGGGGCTTTTTGTTTATTTTATTTTTTGTATATCATATATTCGTTGTTATGGTACAAGAAAACGCATGGAGTGCTAGCAATGGGGAAAACAAAACCTGAAATTCAAAACAAACAAACAAAGGAAACATCCATCACGGTTCTTCTTCAACGGGGGTCCGTACCGGTCCCAGGCACACGTATTGGCGGGAAAATCAAACAAGTATATCAAGGAAACCCTCCTTAACCGGCGAAAAACATATAAAGTACGAAACACGAGTGATGAAACCTCTCCTGCCTGAAACGAAAAAAGGTAGGAAAAGGAAACCATAGAGGATACTTGTGAGCTAACTGACAGAGTGGCAGAGCTAGAGCGGTCGAACATCCCCGAGGGGAAAGCGGTGTTTGTGCTTCTAATAAAGCTGGAGAGTGCGCCTAAGAGGGCTACTGAGGACCAGACGGGGGCATCCGGGGACAGGTCAGAGACCAGCGGAAGGTGGCAGTCCCTGGCAGGCCCCTCAGCCGGGCAATGGAGGATAGGGTGGTCGAAGGTTTCGGTGGCCTCGCCACATATTTGACAAGTGTTGGGTTCTGTTCTATCCTACGGGTGGTGAGCTTTAAGGTATCTTTTACTGGATATCATTTGGTGAATACCACACACGTCCAACGTTTTGAGACATATGAATGGGTGAGGCTTGAGCGAAGGGGGGTATCGATAACGAGCTGGATCGGGGGCGGTGGTGCACCACTCCTCCTGTTAGGTGGTAGCCTCGGCGTGAGGTATTCCGACGGCTCGGACCTGAATCGATTTATATTGGAGAACTCGCTAAGAAGAGGCGAGCAATGTAGGCTAGATATAATGGTATACTTCGGGATAGATCGTCGAAGTATTGTAACGATAAGATAAAAACATATTGTATTGATAAGATCTCTTCGCTGTGCTTGGTTTGTCTAATAGCAGCGAAGATGCTGCGATATTTATATTCCGCATCTGAGCACTCGCGGTATACATGCTAACTCTATACTAACTAAGTACTTTGCCCGCAACTCTGCGAACTTCACCTGAGTGTGGATACTCGTAGACCCTGAAAACTCTCTCCCAGACCTTTTGCTCCCATAGCCAACTTATCTGTCTGAGCTTTCATTATTCCTCATGGTGTGGAAACTATGTCAGCTGTCAGCTCATCCGTTTATCCGTTGACAACAATTGTTACGAACTATCTTGCCCTCGTGCTTGCCGAAGGTAGTCTAACTCGCTGGAGAGAAGATGGCCAATCTTCTTTGGTTGGTTGCGTCGAGAATTCGGCATGCAACTGCATATCGTCTTCTGGTCTTCCGGCATTACCCGACTTGTCCACGGGATCGTACCTGTAGGCTTTTTCCCTCGGACTCCATCTTTTACCAACTTGTCCTCTGTGCATGCACCCGATTCACTTACTGGGCATAGTTACCTCCTTCATACTCTACACGAATGAGTAGGTACAAGGGGACTAACTTATGTGCAGAGCGTCCCGTTACCTTCAATCCACCCTTCCAACTGCTTGTCTTCGAGTGTCTGTAACCTTATGCGCCGTCTTTTGATTCACCTGCTTCCACTTGCATAAGGTGTCCGGAGGTCACCCCTCATACTCCCTGCGAATGGGATCCGGTCGGACGGACGGCCACGACGTATAGGGTGTTATAAGATGCGTTCCCTTAGTAATGGTCTTTGGTGTTGGGACACAACTACCCAGGCGGCCAGTGATGACGCGCCGTCCCAACGCCGGGGCTGGACGGCGGCGTTTTCTTGTTCCTTTGCAGTTCGTGTGCGTCAAGGTCGGTTAACCTTGCCCTGTAAATCCATACGGGGAGTCCGTGGGCCTAACACGAGCCCCCCTCTTCGAAGTGTTCGTTCCGAATACTCTATGTCTATTATACAAGTCTATCTTCCATTTCGAGCTCCACATAGTAGGGGCAAAAACCACCATCTTTTACTTGTCCATCGATGGAAAACCATTCTTATGTTACACGACCTCGCTTGGGCTCAGCATCCCAGGGTTCTCTCGATGAAACCTTTCCACATCTTCCTGCGCGTTCTTCATACCTTCGGGAGGTTCCCAAGTATTCTCGACCTCCGCCCAGGCTTTCCATTTTACAAAGTACCGAAGCTCTTTCATCGGTTTATTCCTCCCTCGAACCAGTCGCGTGTAGGACCTGATCTCACTCTTGACGATCCTTCCTACCTCGGATTCTAAATCTCCCTCGATATCTTCGGGATCCCGTGGTGGTTGTTCGCGATTTGGTCGGTTGGATGCTCGGTAAGGTTCTAGCAGGGAAACGTGAAATACACGATGAATCTTCCACCACGGCGATATGTCCAACTTGTATGCCCGGCTTCCCTTCTTCTGCAAGAGTTTGAATGGGCCATACAGTTTCGGACTCAACTTCTTCGATGGTCGTTTAGTATGTATGTTTTCGCATTCAATATTACCAAGTCGCCGACCTCGATGTTGGGTTGTGCCGTCGCCTTCCGGTCATAATATTTCTTCATCGATTCTCGTCGATTTTCTAAGGTTTGTTTCACCTGTCGCGGTATGGCCTGCCTCCAGTGAGCATACATTGTCGCCCCGGGGTTGTGTGCTTCTCGCTCTTTCATCTACTCCATCTGTGGGTGAAAACCGTAGTTGGCACAGAATGGGGTCATCTTGTCTACATTGGTTGCCGAGTTGTTATAGGCGTGTTCTGCTAACGGCAATAATTGGTACCAATCGTTCTGATCGTGATTGACAAATGTCGGTAAGTAACCTTCCAGCACTTGGTTGGTTCTTTCGGTTTGTCGGTCAGTTTGAGGGTGGTACACTGTCGACATGCCTCGTTTAACTCCTCGCAGTTTGCACAATGATTCACAAAATTCGTCGGAAAACTTCGCCTCCATGTCCAATATGATCTTGGTTGGCAGTCCGTGAAGTTTCCCAACTTCCCGAAGGAAGCTGTCTGCAACATCCTTCCTGGTCGCATTTTTGTGGAGGCCGATCAAATGAGCCATCTTGGGGAACCGATCTACTACTACCATGATCTGGGTCTTACCCTGTGATTCCGGTAGTTGGGTAATGAAGTCCGTCGATATGGAGGACCAGGCGGCATAAGGTACTTCTAAGGGTTGAAGTAATCCGTACTTAGCATGCCGTGGGGATTTACTGTGTTAACATTCGTAGCAGGATCGTACATAGTCTCTGATCCAATCTCCGAGCCCTTTCCAGTAGAAATCCCTTGTTGCTATCTCAATCGTTTTTTCCTGTCCGAAGTGCCCTGCTACTCGCGAGTCGTGATAGCCTTGGGCTATTGCGGTCTGAAGCGCTTCATTTTCTGGAATGGATAACCGACTTTTGTAGTATAGTAACCCGTCCTTTTCTATCCATTCGCCCAGCATCTTTTTCCCACTTTCTCTTAACCTAACCAGTTCACTGCCTCGGTCCTGCCACTGCTCATCCTCCTTGCCAGCCATTCTAATTTTGTCCAGAAATGAATCGTTCATTGTTCGGGTCCGGGCTGCATTGACGTGAGTGCTTGATAACATTTGTCTTTCTTTCATTAACCGAGGGTGATAGCCGATATTAGGTGGGCTAAAGAATTCGTTTTTGCTTGTGTCCCCAGGAAGGAAACATAGTTTGAGATCCTCTTCTTTAGCCGTGATTGATCACTTAGTGTTCATGTCACTTGATCCGAAGGCCATTTTTCCTCGCTCAGTTATTCCCAGATCATCTACTTTCATGGCGTAAGTGTTGGCAACTTTCTCAACTATGAGTTGCGCTATCCGATCTCCTCCCTTAAGTACGCAGTCCGCTTCGCCATGATTGCATAGTATGACCTTGACTTCTCCGGTGTAATCTGCATCTATTACACCACTGCCCACTGCTATTCCCATCTTGCTAGCCATACCACTTCTTGCGGCTAGCCTTCCGTAGGTTCCTTCTGGCAATCCTATCGCAATACCCGTCTCCACCATTCTCTGTCCTTTTGCTGGTACCAGGCCATCCGTTAGGGCGTAGATGTCAAGACCGGCCGCACACCTTGATCCTTTCGTTGGGATTATAGCCTTGTCCGAGAGCTTCATAATTCTGAGATTTCCAGATTCGCGTGTTTCGGGGATGAGAGCTGTTTCTACCCTTTGTTTTTGATGAATTACCGAAATTTGAAAATGTTCAGATTTCAGAATTGACTGTTCACTGTAACGAGCTCCCTCCTCGGGACGGTACTCCGGCCGTCTGCTGAAGGCGTCGGGCTTCCTGGCTCGGCTTCCCGGACCATAGACTATTTTGAAGTTATAGTTTGTCAACGCCTGTGCCCATCGGATTTGTTGTTGGTTCTCGACCTTTTTTGTTAAGAAGGAATGCAGGTTTTGGAGGTCGGTGTATACCGTCACAGGTTCTTCTTCACTCCAGAGGTATCTTTTCCATTCTTTGAACTCTTCCATTATTGCGAGTAATTCCGTGTCATGTATCACGTAATTTCTTTCCGCGCTGTTTAACTTTCGAGAATCAAAACCCACTGGGTGAAGACGTGTTCCTTGGTATTGTGACAGAACGCATCCAAGCACCAAGTCGCTTGCGTGCGTCTCGACCACCGTTCTTCTTCCTGGATAGAAACGCGATAAAATTGGTGCTGTTGTAAACCTTCTTTTGAGCCCTCAAACGCCTCTTCCTGCTCTCTTCCCCAGCGAAAATCCTTTGGGTTCCCTTTCAACGTCACGGTTATTGGCTTGCAAACCTTCGAGAAATCCTTTATGAATCTTCGATAAAAATTTGCGAATCCAATGAATATTGGGACTTCCTTAACAGATCCCTGTCTGCCCCATTTTGGACGCTTTTCACTTTTCTATCACTCATGGTGACTCCGCTTGTTTGGACAATATATCCTATGAATTCGACCTCATCCTGGTGGAACACCGACTTCTTCAACGAGACTGCCAACGTCGAGCTGTTTGAGTCGGTCAAGGACCTTTTGGACTAGTTTAATGTGGTCGTCCATATTTTCGGAGTAGATGAGGATGTCGTCTAGGTAGACGACTACTCCGTGGTCCAAGAATTCGCATAGGATTTTGTTCATCATTGTCCGAAACATTGCGGGAGCGTTAACGAGCCCGAACGGCAGGACCTTATATTCGTACTGTCCGTATCGTGTACGAAAGGCTGTTTTGTGTTCGTCACCTTTTCTCATTCCAATAAGATGATAGCCATCTTTTAAGTCAAGCTTCGTGAACACCTTTGCTCCAGCCACGCGGTCTGGGAGTTCATCCATGAGCGGTAGGGGGTATTTATTCAGGATGGTCAACTTGTTGAGATTCCTGTAGTCTACACATAGTCGTAGACTTCCATCTGGTTTCGGAACGAAGAGGATTGGAGAGCTGTAAGGGGATTCGCTATGAGCGATATTGCCCTCTGCCATCATTTTCTTGAGGTATGTATCCAGCTCGTTCAACTGGTGTGCTGAGATTGGGTAAATCGGACCCCACAGGGGCGCAGCCTCTTCTTTAAGGTTGATGGCGTGGTCGAAAGTTCTTCGAGGTGCCAACATCCTAGCTTTTTTCTCTTCAAAAACCTCCTTATATTACCAGTATGGTTTCGGCAACGCCTCCAACTGTACCCCTCCTTCTGCTCCTCGTTCTATCCTTCCTACGCACTGTGCTTCCTCATCGTAAGCCACCGTTTCATCCCATTCAAACATATCCGACACTGCCTCATCTTCTATATGAGCGTGGCACTTTGCGTCTTTAAACTCCCATTTACGTGGGTCCGCGATATTTCTAAGTGGGTGTTCATCCTGCCACCACCCAAAGCGTTTGATTAAGTCATACCTTCCTGCATTCGCAATTTCGCAGGATATCATACTTCGGTGGCCGTTGGCACCGATTTCTCGGAGAATAGGGTGCGTATTGAATATTCCTCCGGTAGGCGCGGTTTCGCCATCGTAGGTTGTGATATTTAACAGTGAACCCCTAGCTTTGGTCAGGATTTCGAGCCTTCGTGGAGAGTGTTGGTTCATGAGAAAGATATTTGAACCCGAATCTAAGAGTACGCTTATCCCGTGTTGAGGTCCCTTTAATTGAATAAATGCCTTCCACTCAGGGCAGGCGTAATGCTTAGGCTTTTGAATGGGTCGAGAGCTTTCGCTCGGTTCTTTATGAAATCTGTTCATCATCGCGGTTACAAGTAGCGTGGGGGTTTGTTACCGCGCCTGCCCAGTTTCGGCTCCTAAAGCCTCCTCAGAAAAACCTTTTTTCAATAAGTGTCTAATTTTTGCATCTCGGGCAGCCCACTACTAGCGGTCTTTACCTCCGGCCGAGGAGTGCCCATATTACAGGAGTGGTGGTTCACTAGAGTACCCCTCGTGTTCGCTACTAGCGTGCGCGGCTGTTAGGCGCACGGACTCTCCGTAAGGATTTACAGGGCAAAGTTACCCTACCTTGACGCACACGAACTAGCGCAGTCGGTATAACACGTGACTTCTTTCAGAAGGTCACGTGTTCGACTCACACCCCCGTCATAGTTATTACAACT
>Ga0307513_10006102_pt1 | contig 15816 bp, 12 predicted proteins | sample 15_EM_MG_FD_202174 | JGI IMG/M metagenome (GOLD analysis project Ga0307513, IMG submission 202174) | Populus trichocarpa ectomycorrhiza microbial communities from riparian zone in the Pacific Northwest, United States - 15_EM | ecosystem: Host-associated > Plants > Roots > Unclassified | place... | reverse complement strand
CAGGGCTCGTCCCTGCCCGCGCCTTACGTCACCACACGGGCAGGGACGAGCCCTGCCCCTACTGTTCTCCTGCCAATTGAAATTTGCTCTAGTGTCCCGGTTTCAGCACGATCTTGATGCACTCGTCTTCCTTGTTGCTGAAGATTTTATAACCTTCAGCCGCGTCTTCGAGACGCATCGGGTGCGTGATGACGAACGAGGGATCGATGTCGCCGTTGCGAATGTGCTCCAGCAGCGGTTTCATGTAACGCTGGACATGACACTGGCCGGTCTTGAGCGTCAAACTGCGATTCATCAACGAACCCATCGGGAACTTATCGATCAAGCCCCCGTAGACGCCGATGACCGACACCGTCCCGCCGTTGCGGCAGCACATGATCGCCTCGCGCAGTGCGATGGGACGGTCAGACTCGCCCATCATGGCCTGCATCGCGCGGTCGTAGACGTAGCCGACGCCGTGCGAATGCGCTTCCAGACCGACGGCATCAATGCACTTGTCAGGACCGCGCCCGCCGGTCATCTCCATCAGCGTCTCGTAGACGTTCTGCTCCTCATAGTTGATCGTCTCGGCCTTCGCCTTCTCGCGCGCCATCCGCAGGCGTTCGGGGAAGCGGTCGATACCGATGACGCGCTCCGCCCCCAACAGGTACGCGCTCGCAATAGCGAACTGCCCGACGGGACCGCAGCCCCAGACGGCGATGGTGTCGCCCGGCTCGATATCGCACATCTCCGCACCCATGTAGCCGGTCGGGAAGATGTCCGAGAGGAACAAGACCTGCTCGTCCGGCATCCCTTCGGGCACTTTAAGCGTGCCCACGTCGGCGAAGGGCACGCGCGCATACTCGGCCTGACCTCCGGCGTAGCCGCCCGTCAGGTGCGAGTAGCCGAAGATGCCGCAGGGCGAGTGGCCGAACATCTTCTCGGCCATCCACGCGTTCGGGTTCGTGTTCTCGCACAGGCTGTAGTCCTGCCGCTGGCAGAAGAAACACTTGCCGCAGGCGATGGGGAAGGCGGTGACGACGCGGTCGCCGACCTTCAAGTTCCGCACGTCGGGGCCGACTTCGACGACCTCGCCCATGAACTCGTGGCCGAGAATGTCGCCCTTCTCCATCGTCGGCATGAAGCCGTTGTACAAGTGCAGGTCAGAGCCGCAAATGGCGGTCGAAGTTACTTTCAGGATGGCATCCTGCCGGTTCAAAATCTTCGGGTCGGGCACTTCCTCGACCCTCATGTCTCGCTTGCCGTACCAACATGTCGCTTTCATTACATTCCCCTTTTCTACTTTCCGAGAAGTCACACGCCGCACTCTCAGGTGAGGCACACCGCGTCTTGAGTTTCAGAACCTTCTAACGTCCATCGCCGTTCGCAGCAGGTTGAGCCGGACGTTGTTCGGTCGCACCCGTGCCGTAGACCGTGCCCTCCGACAGGACCACTTCACCCGTCTCGATCACCTGCTTGAAGCGGCGCAGGTCTGACCCCACCTGCAACTCAGGCTCTTCGCCGAAGAGTTTCGCCACAGCTGCGCCCAGTTTGCCGCCCGGCGGGTTGTAGTCGATCTCCACGTGGACGATTGTGCCGCGCCCGCCCGGCGCGCGCTCGAAACGCACCGACCCACGGTTGTACACGTCCGCGCCTTCGAGCGAACGCCACGCGATCAACTCGTTCGGGCGATCCTCCGTGATTTCCGCGTCCCACTCGACGGTCGTTCCCGCCGGGGCAGTCGCCACCCAGTGCGAACGCCCTTCGCCCTCCACGCGCACCGACTCCAGATGGTGCATGAAGCGCGGCAGGTTCTCGAAGTCGCGCCAGAATTGATACAACTCCTCCGGCGAGCTATTGATGACGATGCTCTTGTTCACGCGATTACTGCTGCCTTCCGCAGTTGCCGGATTGCTGAGGCCGAGTTGCTGCGCGCAGACCACGTCCAGAACCGCCACCGTCAGCACGTTCGCCGTGGCGAAGGCGACGCGCCCTTTGCCCGTGTCGGGCGATGCGAAGGCCGCGCCCAGACAGGCGAGGTCCAGCGCGTCTCCGGCCACTCTCGACCAGACCGTCGCCGCCGACCTCCCGTTCTGCGACAGGATGGCGACGCCGTGCGCGATCTCTCGCAAGCCGAGCATCCGAATCAACAGACGGTTGCTGCTGTCGCCACGCACGCCCACGATTTTCGCGATGCCGCGCGGGGCAAGCGTCTCCGCCAGCCCCAGCCCGATGCTGAACCAGCCCAGCCCGCGCGCCAACTCCTCGCCGTTTTTCTTCGACCCGACCAACGCGCGCCCGTTCGTCCCACGCACGCCGCTCTCCTTTGCGATCCTCATCTCCGGTTCGCCCGCGCCGCTGCTCGAACGAAGCGGCGCCGCCTGTCCGTTACCGCCGTCTCCCTGTTTCGTCTTTTGTGCCTGTCTCTTTGTTCCCGTCGCCATTATCAACACCCCCTAATTCAAATGAGTGCTCCGCCAACTTCCGCCCGAAAGCGTCTGGCGGAGCGCATAGGTTAATTGCTTAAATCCTCCCGCCGGTTCGCGCCGGAGTCTCATCGCCCCGCTTACGCGAATAATGAAGGAACGCAAAAATAAAGGGACGAAGCCCCCGAATGATGGAGGTTTCATCCCTTTCAAATTACTTCTTAACCTGCCGCGAAACGGGCAGGCAGTTGTCTCCCCTGCCCACCCGTTTCTCTAAAAGTCGCCCGTCCCCGGTCAAACCCCTTGCGCACACCTCTAACTCCCCAAGCCCGCGTCAAGGCGATCCGCGCAACGCTGTCTCAACCGGACGGCGTCATGCGAGACGGGAACACCTGCTCCCGTCGGGAGTTAATATTCCCTGCTGACCACGTCGGCGCGCTAAAATTGTTTCTCCGGCTTTAGAACCGCACCGTAGCGCAAAACTTGCCTTCGCGTCTGTACAGTACAGGACACAACTCTTGTTAACTTCGTTGATCTAACCACACGCGACAGACGTTTTGAGCGTCTCGGAAACCGGAATTATTGTAGGTCGGGACGACTCGCCTCGTGCCGCTTTGCCCGGAGTAAACATCTGTTTTTAGCCCGCGCGGCGCGCCCCGAAGCGCGTCGAAAGCGAACCAGACGCCCCGTTCGCGCATCGCACACAACACGGCGGCGCTTGAACCTCCGCCCCCGCATCGTCATACTCTTCCCGGTGCAAATTTTATTTAAGTCCCGAACCTGGAGACACCGATGATAAAAAGTTTTTTCCGGCGCGGCGTCGCGCCTGTCGCCATCCTGTTGACGCTCACCGTCGTGGCCGTCGCGCAATCGGGCGCAACCCGCCCGCGCCGCGTTGACCCTTCGACCATCCCCGCGCCGCCCGCCACCGCGAGGCCGACGCCCGCCGCGACGCAGACGCGCACGCCGACGAACACGCCCGCGAGTTCCGCCACAGGCGACACGGCGCGCGCCTATACGCTGCTGCAACAGAAGCAGTACGAGGCGGCGGCGCGCGAGGCGCACGCGGCGGCGGCAGCCGACCCGAAGAACAGCGAGGCGTGGAAGATCGCAGGCTTCGCCGAGTTTTATTTGAATCAATTTAAAGAGGCCGCCGCCGACTTGCAGCGCGCGCTCGACCTCCAGCGCGCCGCGAAAGAGGAAGACGCGCCCACCGTAGACGCGCTCGCACAGTCGCTCGTCCGCTCCGACGAGTTCGAGCGTGCTCTGCCGCTTCTGGCCGTCGCCACGTCGCGTGCTGGCGCGACGCCCGATGCCACGCTCCTCTATTATCGCGGCCTCGCCGAATATCGCACGAGCAAACAGGCCGACGCCGAGCGTTCGTTCAACGCGGCGGTGAAGGCCGACCCGAAAAATTCCGCCTCGCTCTTTTATCTGGGTCGCCTCGCTTACGAGCGCAACCAGACCGACGCCGCCATCGCCGCGCTCAACCGCGCCACGCTCGCCGACCCGCGTTTCAGTGAAGCGTGGACGCTCCTGACCTATGCCTACCTGCGTCGCGCCGCTGCCGCCGCGAACGTGCCCGCGAAAGCCGACGCAGACTACCTGAACGCCGTGCGTTCGAGCGACGCGCTCCTGCGCGTGCGCAGCGACGAACCGGCGTTGGCCTTGAGCGGTCAGGCGTTGGTCGGCGCGAAGCAGTTCCCGCGCGCCGTCACGGTGCTCGAACGCGCGAGCGCGAACCCGAACGCGGGAGGCCCGACGCTCTACCTGCTCGGCGTCGCCTACTCGCGCGCCAAAAACTTTCCCAAAGCCATCGCCACCTTCGAGCGCGCCGCCGCCAAGACCGCCGACGACCCGAACATCTACCGCGAACTTGGCTACGCTTACGAAGTCTCCAAGCAGTACGCCAAAGCCCTTGCCGCCTACCAGAAAGGCGCGGAACTTCTCCCCGACGACGAAGACTTCCAACAATCGCTCGAACGCGTCCGCCCCTTCGCCAAGTAAGGTTTCAGGTTGCAGGTTTCAAGTTTCAGGACTGAGGTTTTCCGGTCTTTAACTTGAAACCTGAAACCTGAAACTTGAAACTCATTCCTGCAACTTGAAACTTGAAACTTTTATTGAAACTTGAAACCTTCCCGCGCAAGCGTTAGCATCCAGCCATGAACAAACCAGACATTTCTCGCTTTCGCCGGATCATTGCATTGCGCGGGTTAACGGTCGTTGCCGTCGTCGCCTGCCTGCTCGCGGGCGTGCAGACATTGCGTGCGTCGGAATGGCACGGCCTTGAGCCTTTGAAGTCGCGCCGCGTGGATGTCGAACGCGAACTCGGCGCGCCCGTCCAACAGGAGATGAGCGCGACCAATTCGCTCAACTTCAAAGTCGCGGGCGGGCTGGTGACGATCACCTTCGTGGACGCGAAGTTTATCCAGACGAAGAAACTCTCGCCGGAGGTGGAGGGCACGGTGCTGCTGATCGTCCTCCGACACGAAAATTCTTCCGACACGCCGGAGTCGCTCGATCTGGCGAAAAAAAGCAGTTTCACACGCGAAGAAAAAGACGGCATGACCGTCTTCTACAACCAGAAGGAAGGCGTCACCTACACCTTCATCAACGGGCGACTCAAGACCACACGCTACGCGCCCGCCACCGAACAACTTCTGCGCGCGCAGAGAGGATAAGAGCGTAAATCGCGTGAATCGTAAATCGTGAATAGAAAAAGCCTGTCTTAATCTATTCACGATTTACGATTCACGATTTACGATTCTTTTATGTTGTACCGCCCACATTTGAATGCGGAGTTGAGGGATCGGCGCGAGGAGTTTGTGCGCTTCGAGGCGGCGTGGGGCGCGGCGGTTGAAACTTATGCGCGCCGCCTGCGTGAACTCGGTGGTCGCACGTCCGAAGAGATCAGATCGGCGGCGGCGCGTGCGATTGCGGGGGGCGCGGCGCGCGCGGCGGGTGCGCTGCCCACCGTCGAACTTGAACACGTGGGCGCATTCGTCGTTCCCTTCGGCGAGCGTTGGCGTTCGCACGAAGAGGCGCGGCGTTGGGCTTTGGAAGTGTTGACGGGGCGCGTGACGTGCGCGGCGGACGGCAGCCAGATTTTGCCGGGACGTGAAATTAGCCTGCCGGTCGCGGCGGTGCAGGCCGCTTGGTTCGAGAACCCGCACACGGCGAACGGGCAGGACAGTTATCGTAAGGAGTCGCGCTTTGCGCTCATCACGCCCGAAGAGTTGTTGCAGGCGGAGGGCGGGGCGGCCACCGCCGCAGACCTCGTCGGCCTGCGCCGCTTCGAGTTGGAGATCGCCGCGCTGTCGGAGTTTCTCGAACGGCGTCGCGGCTGGCGCGCACGCGGCGAGCGCACGCCCGTCGCCCTCTTCGACGGCACGCTCCTGCTCTCCACGACGCGCACGCGCACTCAGAACATCGGCGAGGATTTCTCGCGCGGCTACGTCAAGGCGATTGTCGAAGCCGTCGAACTCTCACGCGAGACGGAAGTGCCGCTCGTCGGCTACATCGATCAATCTTACGCGCGCGACATCGTGCGCCTGCTCGACCTTCTCTCCGGCGACACGCCGCCCGCCGCGACCGTCTTCGACGCGCGCCTGCTCTCGGCCACGAACGAAGCCTTCGCCGCGCCGTTCTTCGCCGCGTGGGGCGACCGCACGATCTTCTGCGACTGTGTGCGCGATGGACTGACGCCGGACTTTCAGGACGCGCAGGGCAACGCGCTCGTCGGCTTCGTCTATTTACAGACGACGGGCGAGGGCGCGCCCGCCCGCCTCGACATCCCCGCGTGGGTTTACGAGCAAGGGTTGTTGGACGAGGTCGTCAACACGGTGCGCGCCGAGTGCGTCGTGGGCAACGGTTATCCTTACGCGCTTGAGACGGCGGACGCGGCGGCGGTCATCACGGGTCAAGACCGCGAACAGTTTCTACGCGCGATGCAGGAGTTTGCCGCCGAACAAAATCTGGGTTTTCACGTTTCGCGCAAACCAGTCAGCAAGGCGCGCCGCCGTTAGACGTTCTAATATCATGCCGGTGTGAGATTTTATGAACCGCACGAACGAAGAGACGCACAGAGAGCCGGACGGCTGGGAGTCGGCAGCATTGAACTGCCCCGCGTGCGGCGCGACGGCACGACGCACCGAGGCGCAGTTCTGTGCGACCTGCGGGCGTGGTCTGCGTGAGCGCGCCTACGCCCCCGCCGATTCGCTCCTTGCCTCTTATCACCAACAGCGCAACCGCCCGCCGACGTTGTTTGAATCGTCGGCGGCGAGCGGCGTCTCCGTCCGGAGCGCGGCGCGGCGGCGCATGCTCGACAACGAAGGCAACACTTCGGCGGCCATCGCGCTCGTTCTGATCTGCTCGGCGCTCGTGCCTTTCATAGGCATCCTGTTTTGCCCGCTCGCCGTCTTTGCCGGCGGCCTCGGACTCTTCGAGGCGTGGCTCGTGCCGCGCGTGGGCGGCGCACGACTCGCCGCCTCCTGCATCGGCTTCGGCTTCCTGATCGCGGGCGCACAGGTCTTACTTTTTCAACTTGTCTGAAGTTGTCAGCTGCCAGTTGCATGTCGCTGACGGGGGAGTTGCTAAAGATTGAATTGAACAACCGACTACGAATAAAGAACCACCGACCACTGACAAACTGCCAAATGACCAAGATCGCTAAAATCGTCAAATCGAATTCGCACGTTGACTACATCGGGCGCGTGATCGACCGCCTCGACGTGGACGCGCCGCCGGGGGCGGAGGATTACGGCTTCGCGCAGTTTGTGTCGCTGCCGGTCGCGGATAATTTTGAGATCGTCGGCGTCGTCTACGACACGCAGTTGGTCAACCCGGAGTACGGCCAGTTCGGTCCGCGCCTGTCGCCCGCCGCCGACCTCTCGATCTTGAGTCCGGACTATCTGAACGAACAGGGCGTGCTCGTCGGGATTCTCCTGCTCGGCTGGCGAGCGGGCGACGAGCGGCGCATGGGCGTGCCGCGCCGCGTGATTCCGGTCGGTCAGGACGTTTATCGTCTGGACGAAGCGCAGGCGGGCGAGTTTCATCGCGACGGCGAAGGGCGCGTCGGGTTGCATTACTATTCGCAGATCGTGGCGCACGCCGGGGCGTTCGCCGTGCCGCTCATCGAAGCCATACTCGAACAACTCGAAGCGGTCTGCACACCCGAAGAGCGACAGCGTTTTTGCGTCCTCAAAAGATCGCTCGCCTGGCAACGCACGCTCGGCGGCATGCGTCTCTAACAGAGATCAAGCGGGGAAGAAATTTAGCCTAGAAGGAAACAGACCTTTATGAAAATAAAATATCAAACGTTGCCTATCGCGGCCTTGCTGTTGTTGACCTCACTCACGGGCGGCGGCGCATTGGCGCAACGCGCGCGCAGCGTCAGCGACCCTTCGGACGCGAGGAAGCCCGCGCCCGCCAGCAGCAGCACCACGACCGCCAACGCGCCCGTGCCGCAGAACGTGAAGGCCAAATACGAGGGCGGCCTGTTCGGGTACAACAAAAAACAGACCGGCACGCTCCATTTCGACGACGAGAGCAGCCGCCTCGTCTTCCGCGACAAGGAGCAGAAGGAATACATCTCGATCCCTTACAAGTCTATCGCCGCCGCCTACGCCGATACGAAATCGCGCCGCCCGACCGCGGCCACCGTCATCGGCAGCGCGAGCATCTACACGCTGCCCGCGCTCCTGTTCAAAAAGAAATACCGCTACCTGACGATGCAGTTCAACGACCCCGACACGCAGGTGAATGGCGTCACCAGCTTCAAAGTGGATAACAAAGAGATGCTGGCCTCCATCCTCGAAGCGGTCGCGCGCAAAGCCGAACTCACGCCGCGCGGCGAAGCCTACGTCCGTCTCAACAAGCCGAAGGATCAGGACAAGTAGACGAAGAACCGGCAGCGAAGATTACACGTTAAGAGCCGGGAGCGACCACGTTTGCGCGCGTGTCGCTGAAGAAGGCGCAGTAACAAATCAACGCAACGGGCGCAGACGCGGACGACGTGCAAAGGGGCGACGAAAACAGTTTTCGTCGCCCCTTTCCTCGTTTAGCCTGCGCTCTCTTCAACGATCCTCAGTGCTCGCGCGTTGCGCCCTCCGGCAGCGTGCCCTGATAAATTTCCGAACCGCTGGCGACGAACTCCGCCGCCTTCTCCTTCATCCCCGCCGTGAGCGCAGCCGACTCTTCGAGTTCCTTTCGCGCCGCGAAGTCGCGCACCTCCTGCGTGATCTTCATCGAGCAGAAGTGCGGGCCGCACATCGAACAGAAGTGTGCGAGTTTCGCGCCCTCCTGCGGCAACGTCTCGTCGTGATACTCGCGCGCCACTTCCGGGTCGAGCGAGAGGTTGAACTGATCCTCCCAGCGAAACTCGAAGCGCGCTTTCGACAGAGCGTTATCGCGCAGTTGTGCGCCGGGATGACCCTTCGCCAGATCAGCCGCGTGCGCCGCGATCTTGTAAGCGATGACGCCCTCTTTCACGTCCTTTTTGTCGGGCAATCCGAGATGCTCTTTCGGCGTGACGTAGCAGAGCATGGCCGTGCCGTACCAGCCGATCATGGCCGCGCCGATGGCGGAGGTGATGTGGTCGTAGCCGGGCGCGATGTCGGTCGTAAGCGGGCCGAGCGTGTAGAAAGGGGCTTCGCCGCAAGTCTCCAGTTGCCTGTCCATGTTCTCTTTGATGAGGTGCATGGGGACGTGCCCCGGCCCTTCGATCATCGTCTGGCAGTCGTACTCCCATGCGATCTGCGTGAGTTCGCCGAGCGTGTCCAGTTCGGCAAACTGCGCTTCGTCGTTGGCGTCGGCGATGCAGCCGGGGCGCAGCCCGTCGCCGAGTGAGAACGACACGTCATAGGCCGCCATGATCTCGCAGATGTCCCGGAAGCGCGTGTAGAGAAAACTTTCCTCGTGGTGCGCGAGACACCACTTCGCCATGATCGAACCGCCGCGCGAGACGATGCCCGTCGTGCGTTTCGCCGTGAGCGGGATGTAGGGCAGGCGCACGCCCGCGTGGATCGTAAAATAATCGACGCCCTGTTCGGCCTGCTCGATCAAAGTGTCGCGGTAAATCTCCCACGTCAACTCTTCCGCTTTGCCCCCGACTTTCTCCAACGCCTGATAGATCGGGACAGTGCCGATGGGCACGGGCGAGTTGCGCAGAATCCACTCGCGCGTGGCGTGGATGTTTTTGCCCGTGGACAAATCCATCACCGTGTCCGCGCCCCACTTCGTTGACCAGCGCATCTTCTCGACCTCTTCCTCAATCGAAGAAGCGACCGCCGAGTTGCCGATGTTGGCGTTGATCTTGACGAGGAAGTTGCGCCCGATGATCATCGGCTCGCTTTCGGGATGATTGACGTTGGCAGGGATGATCGCGCGCCCGCGCGCCACCTCATCGCGCACGAACTCGGGCGTGACAAACTCGGGGATCGCCGCGCCGAGCGAGTCGCCATGGTGTTGATGAAAGAGAGAACTGCGGTCGGCGCGCGAGTGTTCGCGCATCGCGTGCAAGGCCATCTCGCGCCCCATGTTCTCGCGCAGCGCGATGAACTCCATCTCCGGCGTGACCATGCCGCGACGCGCGTAGTGCATCTGCGTGACGCGTGCGCCCGCTCTGGCGCGCAGCGGCGCGCGACGCAGGCCGGGGAAATATTCGAGCCGCCCCTTCGTCTTCTGTTGCGCATACTCGACCGCGCCCGCCGTCAGATAGCCGTCATCTTCCGGTTTGACATCGCGCCCCGCGTACTCTTCCACGTCGCCGCGCGAGATGATCCATTCGCGGCGCAGAGGCGCAAGTCCCTCGCGCTCGTCGCACTTGATGTCGGGGTCGCCCCACGCGCCGCTCGTGTCGTAGACGCGGACACTCGGATTCTCTTCCAGCGTGCCGTCGGGGTTGCGCGTCGCGTTCAACGCGACTTCGCGGAAGGGAACGCGCACATCTTCGCGCGCGCCTTCAATGTAAACTCGCTCGGAGTTCGGCAGTTGCACCTCATCGCTGCGGCGACGCTCGACTCGCTCCGTTGGTTCTTTAGTTGTACTCATGTTGCCTTCCGTCCGGCCACTTGCGGCCTGAAAAGAAAGACCGCTTGCGAAACATGAAGGGCGCAAGCGGTCTTCCGGTGTTTCTCCCTTCGGCGGTACTAACCGCATCAGGTTCTAGGGGTCTCACACGTATTGTGACTCTCAGCCGCGCACGCAGGCGAAGCTCCCCCGAAAACTTTTTCTGAGCTGTCAAAAAGCAGACGGCGAATTATGACTTACACGCGCGTCATTCAACAAACAGATCGTTAGCCGCCGATGAAGCTCATCGTGCGCGCGGGCTGGAGAAAATCCGGGTCGTTGATGTAGTGGCGCGGCTCTTTTTTCAGGACGACGCTTTCGATGTACTCGACGATCTCGGCGCGCGTCGCGCCACGTCGAATCACGTCGCGCAGCGAGTGCTCGACGGTGGAGAAGAGACACGTCCTGATCTGGCCGTCGGCGGTGAGACGGATGCGTGAACACGCGCCGCAGAAGGGTTCGGTGACGGGCGCGATGATGCCGATCTCGCCGGGTGCGCCGTCGGCGAAACAGTAGCGCGCGGAAGTCTCCGCGCCGCGCCGCACGGGCAGAGGCGCGAGCGGAAAACGCTCCTCAATCGCGGCGCGAATTTCACGGCCTGAGAAGACATCCGCGCGCGACCACTCGTGGCCGGAATCCAAAGGCATGAACTCGATGAAGCGCATTGAGACGGCGTGCTCGCGCGCAAATTGAGCGAAGTCCGCGACCTCCGAGTCGTTGTGCCCGCGCACGATGACGGCGTTGATCTTGATGGGCGTGAGTCCGGCGTCGCGCGCCGCCTCGATGCCTTCGAGCACGCGCGCGAGCACATCGACGCCGGTCATCCGGCGAAACGTCTCCGGGCGCAGGCTGTCGAGGCTGACGGTGATGCGGTCCAGACCGGCTGCTTTGAGCGCGTCGGCGCGACCGGGGAGGAAGTAGCCGTTCGTGGTCAGCGCGAGATCGTGGAGCGCGGGTTTGAACGCGGCGAGTTTGCGGATGATCGTTTCGATGTCGCGGCGCATCATCGGCTCGCCGCCGGTGAGTCGAATTTTTTCGATGCCGAGTGAGACGAAGATGTCTGAGACGTACTCGATCTCTTCATACGAGAGCATCTGTTCTTTGGGCGCGATGGGCGGCTCGCCGTGCGGGAGGCAGTAGAAGCAGCGGAAGTTGCACCTGTCGGTCAGCGACACGCGCAAGTCGCGTATCGCGCGCCCGTATGAATCTTTGAGTATGGCGGGGGTCACTTCTTCTGTTTCGCTCTCATCTTTCGACATCTCTGCGCGCACCGGAGAGATACCGGCGGCTGGTTTTAAAACAACATCATACGCTGGCGACGGGGGTGTTCCAAACCGCCGGTCGGGGTGCGGCGGGACGCGGGGAAGAGAGGTGCGCGTCCCGCCGTCGGGGGAGGGCTGACGAGGACGGTCAGCGAGAGCCAGAAAGTGGCGGAATTTGCCGCTGCGCTGAAAGAGAGCTTCGGCGGCGACCCGGTTCATTTCCTCAAACTCTTTTTTGCGCTCCGCGCGTTCTTCCGGGGTGGCGGTCGGGTCTTCAACGTAGTTTGAGGCGTCCACCGGATCGCCCGCGTAGAGGTCTTCGTAAGACGCGGTCTTGGTGTAGTTCGACACGAGCTTGACGAGCGTCTGGTCGCCGAGCGTGTGCGCGACGATCCGCATCATGTCTTCGGCGTGGTAGGGCGGTTTGTCAGCCGACCGCGCGAGGTGTTTGAGCAGGAAGGGCACGAGCCGCTCATCCTTCCAACTGCCGACGAGACGCACGAGCAGTTGTTCGCCCTTGTCCAACTCTTCGGCGTTCAGGAGCGTTGTCGTCAGACGCTCTTTTTGCGCGGGCGTGAGAAGCGCGGCGAAGTTGATAGACGGATCGAGCCGTTGCTCGAACGCCGGGACAACCTCCAGTTGATCGTTCGATTCGACGTTGCCACTTTCAACTGCGCCCGCTGGTTCGACGGAACTGCCGTTGTCCTCCGTCTCTTTCTCGTCGTCGCTGACGGCGTCGGCTGTCTCCGTTTCGGCCTCGCCGGTTTCCCCAGCCTCTCCGTCTTCCTCGTCCTGCGGGTCTTGGGGCAGCGTGGCGTTGAAGGCGAGTTCGAATGCGCCTTCCCACCGCGTGGCGGGTTCTTCGGCGCAGCGCACGAGCCATTCGATGAGCGCGGCCTCGTCCGGTTTCTCGCTCTGCATGATCGCGGCGAGTTCTTCGATGCGACGGACGTAGACTTTCAAATCCTCATCCGGCAATTTCTGTACGCCCCTCTCGCCATCGACGGACACGTAAACGTCGCCCTTCTCGACGCGCCTGAGAAAGACCAGCAGCACGTCGTCCTTCTCGTATTCGCCAACGGAGTTTCCGCCCGCCGTTGTGATAACGACATGTTGAAGCTTAACGACCTTCTCCTTGCTCTCGCCTTTCAGGAGTGAAGTGATGTGGAGCGCGGTGTTCATTAACGTCGCCATGTTCTCCCTCCTGAGTCCGACGGAATCGCCGACGCGCGCCACCGCGACGATTGTGCTATCCGCGTAGCGCACGCGCAGAGGGCTTGGCATGGAGATCGGGCAGGCAGACGACGCGGGCGGCTCGACGCAGACGAGCGCGACGGCGGCGAAAGCGAAGACCAGCGCGAAGACCACGGCCAGAAGGCGTGCGGATGTGTGAGCAGACGAGTGAACAGACGGGCGGACTCTTGGCATAGACGTACCCCTTTCGGCATTTACATGCGAGGTAAAATTGCCTACCGAAGCCCTGCAAGATAGTTTTATGAAACCGGCAAACTTTTAGACACAGGCGCGCGCCAAAAGTTCCCATTGAAGAACTGCACTAACGGTTAGTCTGGACATGAGAAGAGGTTTGTCGTGAAGAGAGTTGTCCCGGCGTTGGAAAATATTTTCATAAATTCGTAATCGCGCTCTTGCGAACGATCAGACGCGCGAACACGAACGGCGAGTGCGGACGGCGGCAGACGTTCATTCGCTCTGAGTTTTATCGCGATGAGTTTTATCGCGCTGATTTTTTTGGAGCGTGCGCGCGTTGCGTTGGAGTCCGGAGAGCTTGGCGCGTTTGATGGCGGTGCGGCGAAAGCGCGCGGCGTAAGCTTCGGGGGTGAGTTCGAGTAAGCCCGCGAGGTCGGCGGAGACGTGGCCTTCGCGCGGCTCGAAACGCGTCTCGGCGGTCGGCTGCTCGAAGCGATTCCAGGGGCACACGTCCTGACAGATGTCGCAACCGTAGAGCCAGCCGTCGAGTTTGTCCGCGACTCCGGCGGGAATGTCGGGCGCGCGCAGTTCGATGGTGGCGTAAGAGATGCAGCGGTTCGAATCGACGACGTAAGGCTCCGTGATCGCTCCGGTCGGGCACGCCTCGATGCAGAGCGTACAAGTGCCGCAGTGATCCTCTGACGCGTCGTTGTCGTAGTCGAGTTCGAGATTCAGGAGCAGTTCGCCGAGGAAGACCCACGAGCCGTATTCGCGCGTGATGAGATTCGTGTGCTTGCCGATCCAACCCAGTCCGGCGCGCACAGCCCACGCCTTGTCCATCAGCGGTTGGATGTCAACGCACGCCTTCCCCTCGGCCTCGGGACATTCTTGCTTGATCCACGCGAGCAGTTCTTTGAGTTTCTCACCGACGACATCGTGGTAATCGTCGCCCCACGCGTAGCGGGAGATTTTGCCGGTCGCGGGGTCGCCGGAGTGCTCGTGCGGCGTGAAGTAGTTGAGCGCGACGACGACGACGGAACGCGCGTCCGGCATGACGAGACGCGGGTCGGTGCGCCGCTCCGTGTCGCGCGCCATCCAACTCATCTCGCCGTGATAGCCGCGCCGCAGCCACTCTTCCAGACGCGCACGCTCCGCGCCGAGCGGAGCGGCGGGCACGATACCGACCTTGTGGAAGCCCAAGCCGAGCGCACGCTCCCTGATGCGCGCCGTGAGCTTTGCGGCGGGCGCGGCGGGTTGTGAAAGCTCTGCGACCATGAGGCGAGTATAACAAAGCGCGTCGAGCGATTCCCGCCGCAGCGCGCCTTTTCGGGTCGCCGCGCGCGGGATGCCTTGCGCGTTCGCGCGTCGAACCTTTAAGCTTGAGTGAAAGGAAATTTGAACTGAGACGATGCCCGACACTGCCACGCCACAGAGCGCGACCGACGAGATCAGGCGCAAGGCCGGACGACTTCTGTTTGTTGGCCTGCCGGGGACGCGTCTGGATAAACGCCTGCGCGAGATGTTGCGCGAGATACGTCCGGGCGGCGTCATCCTGTTCGGGCGCAACGTCGAGTCGGCGGAACAGGTCGCGCTCCTGAACGCGCAGATACGCGACGCGCTCGGCGGCAGCGTCGTCATCGGCGTGGATCAGGAGGGCGGACTCGTGGACCGCTTCCGCGACATCTGCGAGCCGATGCCCTCGGCGAAAGCCGTGCGCCTCGCCGGTCGCACGGAACTCGCGCGCAAGTTCGGCGAACTCTCGGCGCGCGCGCTGCGCCTGCTCGGCTTCAACATGAACTTCGCGCCCGTGCTTGACCTCAAGGGCGGCAACGAAGAGAACGGGTTGCGCGGGCGCACGTTCGGCGAGACGCCGGAGGAAGTCGCGCGGCTCGCGGGCGCGTACCTCGACGGCTTGCAAGCGCACAAGATCGTCGGCTGCGGCAAACACTTTCCCGGCCTCGGCGGTTCGCAGGTTGATTCACACCGCCGCCTCCCCGTCGTCACGCACACGTGGCCGGAGATTCTGGAACACGACCTCGTGCCCTTCCTCGACCTGATGTTCCACCGCCCCGGCGAGCGACTCCATTCGGTGATGGTGAGCCACGCCGCGTTCCCCGAAGTGTCGGAATTTTTGCAGGCGTGGTTTCGCCGCACGGCGGAACTGCCGTCGCTCGAAGACTTCGCGCAAGTTCCGGCGACGATCAGCAACAACGTCGTGATGCGCATGCTGCGCACCGCCTTCAAGTACGACGGCCTCGTTATCACCGACGACATGGAGATGGGCGCGGTCGTGCAGACGCTCTCGGTGGCCGAGGCGAGTTTGCGCGCCATCGAGGCGGGGTCGGACATGATCCTCATCTGCGAGCAGGAGGCGAACTTCAAGGCCGCGCGCGACCTCATCTGCCGCGCCGTCGCCGAGGGGCGCATCAATACGGAAGTGTTGGACAAGGCGAACCGCCGCATAGACCGCGTGCTCGGCATCGCGGGCGGCTACGAGCACTTCGACGCCGACGAATTCCGCTCCGTCTCGCGCGAATTCGCCGAACTCAAACGCGCCCTCCAAGCCGCCGAGAACGACGAAGAATACGCCCCCCTCTACGGCACGCCCGAAGACCTCGAACGCCGCTCGTCGAATTTCTAAGAAAGGCTAAAAG
>Ga0307513_10006101_pt1 | contig 15818 bp, 6 predicted proteins | sample 15_EM_MG_FD_202174 | JGI IMG/M metagenome (GOLD analysis project Ga0307513, IMG submission 202174) | Populus trichocarpa ectomycorrhiza microbial communities from riparian zone in the Pacific Northwest, United States - 15_EM | ecosystem: Host-associated > Plants > Roots > Unclassified | place... | reverse complement strand
CGCCCGCGCATGGTGGCCCGGTACAATGGGCGGACATGCTTACAGGAAGGGGTTTGCCGTGGATTTCGGATTTACCGAAGAACAGTTGATGATCCAGGACGTAGCGCGGCGCATCGCGCAGGAGAAGATCGCGCCCAGCGCTGAGCATTTCGACCGGGTGGGCGAATTCCCGTTGGAGAACATCCGTCTGCTGGGCGAGAACGGCCTGATGGGCATCGAAGTGCCAGAGGAATACGGCGGTGCCGGCATGGATCCGATCGCCTATGTGCTGGCCATGATCGAGATCGCGGCCGGCGATGCTGCCCATTCCACCATCATGTCGGTCAATAATTCGCTGTTCTGCAACGGCATCCTCTTGTATGGCACCGAAGAGCAGAAGCAGAAATACGTCCGCGCGATTGCCGAAGGGCGCGAAATCGGCGCCTTCGCACTGACCGAGCCGCAGTCGGGCTCAGATGCGACCGCTATGCGTTGCCGTGCCGTCAAACAGGCCGATGGTAGCTATGTCATCAACGGCAAGAAGAGCTGGATCACTTCCGGCCCGGTCGCCAAATACATCGTCCTGTACGCCATGAGCGCACCGGAACTGGGCGCCCGCGGCGTCACCGCTTTTCTGGTGGATACGACCAAGCCCGGTTTCCATCGCGGCAAGACCGAGCCCAAGCTCGGCATCCGCGCCTCGGCTACCTGCGAAATCGAATTCCAGGACTACGTAGTCGGCGCAGAAGACGTACTCGGCGCCGAAGGGCAGGGCTTCAAGATCGCCATGGGCGTGTTGGACGCCGGACGTATTGGCATCGCTTCGCAGGCCATCGGCATCGCCCGCGCCGCTTATGAAGCGACCCTGGCCTACGTCAAGGAACGCAAGGCTTTCGGCGTGGCCATCGGTACCTTCCAGATGACCCAAGCCAAGATCGCGGACATGAAGTGCAAGCTGGATGCCGCCACGCTACTCACGCTGCGCGCGGCTTGGGTGAAGGGGCAGGGCCAGCGTTTCACCAATGAGGCTGCCATCGCCAAGCTCACCGCCTCCGAAGCGGCGATGTGGATTACCCACCAGGCCGTGCAGATCCACGGCGGCATGGGCTATTCGAAGGAAATGCCGTTGGAACGCTATTTTCGCGATGCCAAGATCACCGAGATCTATGAAGGCACGTCCGAGATCCAGCGTCTGGTGATCGCCCGCAACGAAACTGGCCTGCGCTGAGCCGTCGGATACGACCGCACACATCGCTGTATAACGGTGGTGTGTGCGGGCCGACTTGTCGTGTCTTGTCCGACTGACGTTTCTGTGCGATCGACCCATCTTTAGTAATGGGACGGGCTTGTACCTAGTCCGCTAGAGTTCTCTGATGCGGGGGTCTGTCTCTCGCATCCACTCTGGAGAACCCGATGCGTAAAACCCTGATCTTCTGCGCCCTCGCGCTGGCCCTGACCGCCTGCGATCGCGCTGCTTCGCCCGATGCCGGTACCGCCTCGACGCCGACGACCTCCTTCTCGCAGGCCGATGTCGCCGCCGAAACCGAACGGCTCAACCAGTGGTTCGAGAAGAAGTACGAGGAACAACTGCACTTCAGCCCGATCCAGCTGACCTTCCAGGGCCGCAAGGATCTGTACGACCAGTTGGACGATATGTCGGAGAAGGCGCAGTTGGACCAGGTCGCCTGGCAGAAGGCCAGCGTCGAGGAAATGGACAAGACCTTCGACTACGACAAGCTCAGCGACGAAGGGAAGTTTTCCTACGACCTGTGGAAGCTGCAGTACGAGAACGCGCGCGATGGTGTGCCGTTCCTTGGCGATGGCTACGCGTTCGACCAGATGAACGGTGCGCAGAGTTTCCTGCCCACTTTGCTGATCAGCTTCCACAAGGTGGAAGAAGAATCGGACTACACGGCTTACGTTTCGCGAGTGAAGGCCGTAGCGCAGGCATTCGACCAACTGCTCGAGCGCGCCCGCAAGTCGGCCGGGCAAGGTGTGCGTCCGCCGAAGTTCGCTTATGAGGGCGTCATCGACCAGTCGCGCAAGGTCATTACCGGTGCGCCGTTCTCTGCGGGCAAGGATTCGGCGATCTGGGCCGATGCGCAGGCCAAGGCCGATGCGCTGGTGAAGAGCGGAAAGATCAATGCCGAGCGCGCAACCGCGCTGAAAGAAGAAGCACGCAAAGCCCTCCTGGAACAGTTCAAGCCCGCCTATGAGCGCGCGATCGCATGGTCCGAAGAAGAACTGCCGAAGGCAGCGGTCAATGCCGCTGGCGTAGGCACCACCCATAGCAACGGCAAGGCGTACTACGAGTACCAGCTGCGTCAGATGACCACCACCAGCATGACGGCCGAGGAAATCCATGCGCTGGGTCTGAAGGAAGTCGAGCGCATCAAGGGCGAGATGAACGCACTGAAGGACAAGGTGGGCTTCAAGGGCGACCTTGACGCGTTCTTCGCCTTCATCGATTCCGACCCCCAGTTCAAGTACCCCAATACCGACGCCGGCCGCCAGGGCTACATCGATGATGCATCGAAGGCCATCGCCAACATCAAGAAGGAACTGCCGAACTATTTCGGCCTGCTGCCGAAGGCGGATCTGGTAGTCAAGCGCGTGGAAGCTTTCCGCGAGCAGGACGGCGCAGCGCAGCACTACTTCCCAGGAACGCCGGACGGTTCGCGGCCCGGCGTGTACTACGCTCATCTGTCCGACATGAATGCGATGCCGAAACCTTCGCTGGAAGTCATCGCCTACCACGAAGGTCTGCCGGGCCATCACATGCAGATCTCGATCGCGCAGGAACTGACCGGCGTGCCGAAGTTCCGCACCCAGGCGGGCTTCACCGCTTATGCGGAGGGTTGGGGCCTGTATTCGGAATGGCTGGCCAAAGAAATGCCGAACACGTATCAAGATCCGTATTCCGAGTTCGGCCGCTTGAGTTCGGAAATGTGGCGCGCGATCCGGCTCGTTGTGGATACCGGCCTGCACGCCAAAGGCTGGACCGAACAGCAGGCGGTGGAATATTTCGACGCCAACAGCGCGGTGCCGCTGGCGGCGATCAAGTCGGAAGTGCGGCGTTACCTGATCATGCCGGGGCAGGCCACCGCGTACAAGATCGGCATGATCCGCATCCAGCAGCTGCGCAAGAAAGCGGAGACCGAACTGGGCGACAAGTTCGACATCAAGGGTTTCCACGACACGGTGCTGGGCGGCGGCGCTTTGCCGCTAACGTTGCTGGAACGTCGCGTGGACCAGTGGATTGCGGGGCAGAAAGCGAAGACGGTTGTTGCGGCGAAATAGCTTCGCCGAAACCAGTCCGGTTGATGGAGAGAAAAACCCCGGCCAGGCCGGGGTTTTTCATATGCCGACGGTTCGTTTCAGGGTGACTTCGCGGCAGGCGCGAAACGGTCGCCGAAGAAATCGCCCTTGTTCCATTTCGGTCTTTCCGCGGCATCGCCGACTAGCGTGCCGATGCGCGCATTGAGACGGGCCAGGCGAGCCGCATCTTCGTATTGAATGGGTTGCGATGCATCATCGCAGGGCTGGTGATAGCAAGTGCGCAAGAACTTGTCCAAGGCCTCTTTCGGACTCGCTCCGCCCGTGGAGGCTGGCTCCACGCCACCATCCAGATAGACGGCCGGGATGCCCGCACGCACGAAGGCGTACTGGTCGCTGCGCACGAACACCACCTCTTCCGGGAACGGATCGGCCGACAGGCCTACGCCAATTTCCTTGGCCGCCGTGTCCAATGCGGTCTTCAGCGTCGAATGCTCCAATCCGATCGGCACCACGTCCTTGCCGGGCACCAGCAGCACCGGCATGTCCATATTGATATTGGCCACCAGATCGTTCTTGGGCACGGTGGGATGCGAGGCGAACCATTCCGCGCCCAACAATCCTTTCTCTTCCCCAGTCAATGCGATGAATAGCAGCGAACGCTTGGGTTTGGTCGCGGCATCGGACAATTCCTTGGCTGCTTCCAGCATGACCGCGACGCCCAGTGCATTGTCCAACGCACCGTTGTAGATGCCGTCGCCGTTCACCGCGGGACCTACGCCGATATGGTCCAGATGCGCGGTGTAGGCGATGAACTCGCCGGCCAAGGCGGCGTCGCTGCCGTCGAGCCTGGCCACGACGTTGCGCGACTCGGCGGGTTCGATGCGGGTTCGCCCGGCTAGGGTCAACGTGCCCGGCAGATCGAACGCTTTCAGCTGTCCCTCTTCGGCCGCCTTGAATAAGGTCTCCGCGTCATGCCCGCTGCCGGCGAAGATCGCCCTGCCGACCGCCGAGCTGACCGACGCGCTCGCTTTCAGCTGCGGAAACGTATCGATGCCGGTACCGTCCTCGGCGCGCAGACGCATGCCGGGCATGCTCCATTTGGCGGACGAATTGGCCCAGGGACTGCGCTTCTCGTATTCCGGAGTGCCCACGAACACGACCCCCACCGCACCTTTCTCGGACAGCGTGCGCAGCTTCTGGGCGCCGGAAGAATAGAAAGCGCGACGGTCGTTGTCGAACCGCGAGGGCGCGCCCGGGAACAGCACCGCGATCTTGCCGCGCACGTCGACTCCGCCGAAATCGTCCTGTTCCAGCTCCGGCGCATTGACGCCCTGGCCGACGAACACCGCCGCTGCGGTCAGCGAATGCGAGGGCGCGTTGTAGTTGAGGCCGGGCAGGAACTCGTCGCGGAATTTCAACGACACCTTGGCGCCGCCGCGATCGATGGTGAAGGCGGCCCCTTGTTCCTGGCGTAGCGCTTTCAATAGCGGCACGCGCTGGAAGAAGGTTTCGCCATCGCCTGCCGGCTTCAAGCCCATTTCGGCATAGCGGCGGGCCACGTATTCGGCCGCAAGGTCGTAGCCCGGCGTACCGGTATCGCGACCCTCGAGCTTATCGTCCGCCAGATAACGCACGTCGGCTTCGATGCGTTTGGCTTCGGCAGAGGCGCTCGCCGCAGGAGCCTGCGTTGCGGCTTCCGGCACCGGAGCGGGATCGGGCTTGCACGCAGCCAGGCAGGCAAGTGCCAGGATCAAGGGGATATTCCGGGGCATAGGGGAACGGCTCCATCGAAGGAGCCGGAACCCTAACATGCTCATTGCGGGCCCACCGAGTGCCGTCGCTTACAACGCCAAACCAAGACAACCGGCCGATGGACTCGTGCCATCGCCGATCGTAAGAGGTGGTCAGTGCGCCGTCGGCGTTACGGTCGGCAGCGAAGGCTCCGCATTGTCGTCCTTGGCCTGGTGAATGCGATACCGGTAGTCATTACTCATCGAGAAACGGCTGTCGCCCTGAACCCTGGCGAATAGCAGCGCCATCGCTGGGGAAGATACTGAAGATGAAAAACCCCGGCGTAGTGCCGGGGTCGATGTCCAAACAGACGCTGGAATCAGCGCGGCGCCGGCTGTTTCATTCGCTCCACATATTCGCCTGAAGACTCATCCAATTTGTCGCCCAGCATGCGGCGTACCACCACGAAGAACACCGGGATCAGCAACAAGCCGATGAAGGTGGCGAACATCATGCCGCCGATGACGCCAGTACCGATGGCGTGGCGGGCGTTGGCGCCGGCGCCGGTGGATATGGCCAGCGGGGTCACGCCCAGGATGAAAGCCAGCGAGGTCATCAGGATCGGGCGGAACCGCAGACGCGCCGCCTCCACCACGGCATCGCGCAAGGTCTTGCCTTCGCGACGCTGCTCCACCGCGAATTCCACGATCAGGATGGCGTTCTTCGCTGCCAGACCAATGATGGTGATCAGGCCGATCTTGAAGTAGATGTCATTGGGCAGTCCGCGCAGCATGGCAAAGACAATGGCGCCCAGTACACCCAGGGGCACCACAAGCAGCACCGAAACCGGGATGGACCAGCTTTCGTACAGCGCCGCCAGGCACAGGAAAACTACCAGGATCGACAGCACCAGCAGCAATGTAGCCGTGTTGCCGGCCAGGATTTCCTGGTACGACAGGCCGGTCCAATCGAAGCCGAAGCCCTGTGGCAGGTCTTTGGTGACGATATTTTCCATTGACTTCATCGCCTCTCCGGAACTGTGTCCAGGCGCTTGCGAGCCGACGATGTTGACCGCGGCGTAGCCGTTGTAGCGGGTCAGGGCCGGGGAGGCGCTGACCCACTCGGACTTGACGACATTGCTGAGCGGGATCATTTCACTGCCGCCACTGCCATTGCTGGCCAGTGTGCTTGGCGCATAGAGGTGACTCAGCGATTCCGGGCCCATGCGGTAGGCCGCGTCGGCCTGCATGGTCACGCGCTTGATTCGGCCGTCGTAGAAGAAATCGTTCACGTACACCGGTGCCAGCATCACCTGGATGGTGCTGAAAACATCCGAGACCGACACGCCCATGGACTGCGCTTGCACACGATCGACGGTCAGCTTCAACTGCGGCGCCGGTTGCAACTCGTTGGGGCGCACGCCGGTCAGGGCGGGGCTGGCCTGCGGGTTGCCGGCTTTGCCCAGTAACGTGCCCATGGCTTGCATCAGTGCGTCGCGGCCCTTGCCGGTGCGGTCCTGAAGGTACATGTCGAAGCCGCCAAACTGCCCCAGCCCGTTCACCGTGGGCAGGTTGACCACGAAGATCTGTGCGTCCTTGATGCCGAACAGGGCCATGTTGGCGTTCTGGATGAATTGGCTGGCGTCGACTTTGCGTTCGTCCCAGGGCTTGAGCTTGATGAACGCCATACCGACGTTCTCGCCCTGGCCGACGAAGCTGAAGCCGGTCACCTCGAACAGACCGTCGAAACCTTCCAGCTTGCTCAGGTTGGTGCGAACCTGCTGGAACACCTTCTGCGTGCGCTGCATGGTGGCGCCCGGCGGCAATTGCACGATGCCCAGGGCGTAGCCCTGGTCTTCTTCGGGCAGGAAGCTGCCGGGCAGGCGGGTGAACAGCAGCCCGCATATCAGCGCCAACGCCACGAACACCATCATCCAGCGTGGCGCGTGCCTCACTGCCGAGCCGATATGGCCCACGTAGGTGTGGCTGATCTTGTCGTAGTACTTGTTGAAGAAGCGGAAGATTACATTGCGGCTTTCATGGTGGCCGGTGGGCTTGAGCATGGTCGCGCACAATGCCGGAGTGAAGCCCAGGGCTAGGAACGCCGAGAACAGCATGGCGATGGCGATGGTCAGCGCGAACTGCTTGTAGATTTCGCCGGCGCTGCCGCCCTGCAGGGCGCTGGGAATGAACACCGCCGCCAGCACAACGGTAATGGCGATCACCGCACCGCTGATCTGGTGCATGGCCTTGATAGTGGCCTCGCGCGGGGGCAGGTTCTCCTCGGTCATTATGCGTTCGACGTTCTCGATCACGACGATGGCGTCGTCGACTACGATGCCGATCGCCAGCACCATACCGAACAGGGTCAGCTGGTTGATGGTGAAGCCGACCACGGTCATGCCGATGAAGGTGCCCAGCAGCGCCACCGGGATCACCAGCGTAGGGATGAGAGTGGCGCGCAGGTTCTGCAAGAAGACCAGCATCACCAGGAACACCAGCACGATGGCCTCGATCAGGGTCTTGACCACTTCCTCGATCGAGATCTTCACGAAATCGGTGGTGTCGTAGGGCACGAACCAGCTCACCCCAGGCGGGAAGCTGGGCGCCAGTTCGTCCATCTTGGCGCGGACCGCTTCGGCCACGTTGAGTGCGTTCGCGCCGGGCAGCAACAGCACGGCAAAGCCGGCGGCCGGATCGCCGTTCCAGCGCGTCTCGAAGCCATAGGACGAAGCACCGACGCTGATGCGGGCCACGTCCCTCAGACGTACGGTGGAGCCGTCGGGGTTGGCGCGCAGCAGGATGTTGCCGAATTCCTCGGGCGAACTGAATTTGCCCTCGGCCGAAACCGAAGCGGTGAAGCCCTGGCCCCGCACGGCGGGCTCCGAACCGATAACGCCAGCGGTGAACTGCACGTTCTGGCCGCGCACCGCCGTCAGCGCCTGGGTGGCGGACAGGCCATAACCCTGAAGCTGGTCGGGATTGAGCCAGATATTCATGGCGTATTCGCTGCCGAACTGCTGGGTGCTGCCCACACCGGGCACGCGCGAGATCTGATCCAGCACGCGTCCGCCGACGAGATCTTGCAACGCATCCATACCGACGGACGGGTTGCTCGAGCGCAGCGCCGGCACCATCAGGAAGCCGGCATTGGACTTGGCCACCACGATGCCCTGTTGGGTCACTTCCGAGGGCAGGCGCGGGGTGGCCAGCGAGACCTTGTTTTGCACCTGCACCTGGGCGATGTCCGCATCGGTGCCAGTTTCGAAGGTCAGGGTGATGCTGACGCCGCCGCTGGCGCTGGACGAGGAGCTGAAATACAGCAAATGATCGATGCCGGTGAGCTGCTGTTCGATCACCTGGGTGACGGCTTTTTCTGCGGCCTCGGCGCTGGCGCCGGGGTAGCTGGCGTTGACCGTGACCTGAGGCGGAGCGATGTCGGGGTAGGACTCGACGCCCAGGCTGAAGATGGAAATTGCGCCGCCCAGCGAGATCAGGATCGCTACGACCCAGGCGAAGATCGGGTGGTCGATAAAGTATTTGGACATCATGGAAGCGGTCCCTTTAGTGCTGCGACGCGGCGGGGGTGGCTTCCGGACCCTTGGCTGCGCCTTGCGCGGCTTCGGGCTTCCACGGAGTCGGCTTGGCCGGACCGCCGTCCTGTACCTTCTGCAGGCCGGAGACGATGACCTGGTCGCCCGCGGCCAAACCTGCCGTGATCAGCCATTGGCCGTCGATTGCGTCGCCAGTAGTCACGTTCTTGCGCGCCACCTTGCCGTCTTTGCCGACCACCATGGCGTAGGCGCCGGCGGGGTCGCGCTGAATCGCTGCCTGTGGAAGCAGGAAGGCATTGCTCTGTTCGCCCAGCGTGGCCTTGAGAGTGACGAAGCTGCCCGGCAGCAGCGTGTGCTGAGGATTGGGCAGCTGCGCGCGCAACGAAACCGCGCCAGTAGCGGGATCAACCACGGTGTCGGAAAAATCCACGGTGCCGGGCTGGTCGTACACGCGGCCATCGCTCAGCACTATGTTGACGCTGGCCTTGCCGTTGCTCGCCAGGGACACATTCTGGGCACCGCGCAGTTGTTCCAGTTCGCTCGCCGCAATAGAGAAATTGACGTACAGCGGGTCGATCTGATCGATGGTGGTCAACAAGGTGGCATCGCTCGTGCCGACTAGCGCGCCTTCGGTGACCTGCTGCTTGCCGGCGCGGCCGGAAATCGGTGCGGTGACGCTGGCATAGCCCAAATTGATGCGCGCGCTGGTGACGCTGGCCTTGGCGGACTGCACCGCAGCGGCGGCCGTGCGTTCGGCGGCTTCGGCATTGTCCAGGTCGGACTTGGAAACGAACTTCTGCGGCGCCAGCTGACGCGCACGATTCGCAGCGACATGGGCGTTGGTGTAACTGGCTTGAGCCGAAGCCAGGTTGGCCTGGGCGGCAGTCAGTGCCGCCTGCAACGGAGCCGGATCGATCTGGAACAGCGCCTGTCCTTCCTTCACATCACTGCCTTCCTGATAGACGCGCTTGAGCAGTACCCCGGATACGCGGGCGCGCACATCGGAACTGCGGAACGGCGCCAGCCGTCCGGCCAGATTGCGTTGCAACGGCACGGTTTGCGCTTGAGCGGTGATCACACCCACTTCCGGCGGCGGCATTTGTTGCTCTTCCGGCTTCTTGCAGGCAGTCAAGGCCAGCAAAACGGCACTGGCCAATGCGAGGGAACGGAGGTTGGCAGTCATGGTAGGGAGGCTCCGGAATCGGTGTCGAAACGGTTGGAAGGGGGAATCGCAAAAAGAGAAACAGGGTCGGCGCTGGTGGTCGCAACAGGTGAGAAAGCACGCAGGAAGGCATCGACAGCGAATTCGGCCCAACGCTGGCGCACGGCATCGGCGTCGCGATGTGGTACGGCGAAGCGCTGCCGCTCGAAATCCAAGCCGACGATCATGCCCAAAAGCAGTTCCGATGCGCAGTGCGGATCGTCATGCCTGAGTTGCCCACGGCGCATGGCCAGATCCAGCCATTCGGCCAGGCGTTGCTGCAGGGTGTCGCAGCCGTCGCGGTACAGCGTTCGGGCCTCTTCGGGGAACAGAGCAGCCTCCGCGCTCAGGAGCTGGCAGGTGGTGATCACGTGGGGCTCCGACAGACGCTGCAGGTGCTCCGTCGCGAACGCTAGCAGGGTCGTGCGCAAATCGCCGTGTTCGCCGTGTTCGCCGTGTTGGTCGTCCAGGCGGGCGGTGGCCAGGTCCAGGTGTTCCTGCATGACGCTGCGCATCAGCTCCTGTTTGCTGCCGAAATACGAATACAGCGTCTGTTTGGAGCAGCCGGCGCGTGCGGCTACCGCGTCCATGCTGACCCGGAAGCCCTGTTCGGCCATCAACTCCCGCACGGCGTCGTGCACGCGTTGGCGGCGCCGCAAGGCGGGAGTAGGGCTGGGGGAGGCCGGCATTGGATTTGGACTATACCGTCCAGTTTAGAATTTAACCAGCCCTCGACGCGAAATCGAAGGGCTCATCCGGTATCGGCACGGCCGCTTCATCACCAGTGCCGGGTGCCTTCTCCACGCGATGTCCGATGCGCACACGCCGGATGAGCTCCGTTCGCTAGCAGCGGCCCGCTGATTCCCTCATGAAGGGATGTCGATGATTTGCGGCCGCGCAACAAGGCGGTCATCGCTCGCGAGGCTACAATTGCGTACTGCCTACAAACACAGAGCCACGGCCTGCATGAACGCTGTTCGCAAACCGAAAAAAATCGCGAAGTCCTCTTCTAAATCCGACCTTACGACCAGCGACACCAAGGCCTCCGCAGCCAAGACCAGCAAGGCCACGGCAGCGAAAACGGCGCCAGCCAAGTCCACGCCTGTTTTCTCGCTCGAACCCATTTTCACCGCCATCCGCAAGCGCTTGCCGGCGGCGCGTCAGGCCGAAGCGAAGGCCTTCGCCGAATCGTTCTACAAGCGCATGGAAGACGACGAATATCCGCACCACGCGCCCGAAGCCTGGGCCGCGCTGGCCTGCGACATGCTGGATTTCGCGCGTGTGCGCAAGCCGGGCACCGCCAACGTGCGCGTGTTCAACGCCACCCTGAAAGCCAACGGTTGGGAGTCGCCGCACACCGTGCTGCAGATCGTCAACGACGACATGCCGTTCCTGGTCGATTCGGTGAGCATGGCCCTGGCCGATGCCGGTATCGGCGTGCACGTGCTGGGACACCCTTTGTTGCGCTTCAGCCGCGACAAGGCCGGCAAGCTTACCGCGGTGGGCGAAGGGCAACCCGAATCGCTGATGCTGCTGGAAATCGACCGCCAGCCTGCCGAACAGATGCCGGTGATCGAAGCCCGCGTGCGTAAGGTGCTGGGCGAAGTCCGCTCCATCGTTCAGGACTGGAGCGCGATGCGCGAGAGGATGCTGGCGCTGGCCGAGGAACTGGCCACGCGCCGCATGCCGGTGAACGACGCGGGCCGCCGCGAGGCCCAGGAATTCCTGCGTTGGGCCGCCGACGACCATTTCACATTTTTCGGCTACCGCGAATACCGCATCGAACAGAAGGACGGGGAGCGCCTGCTCGAAGCCGTCGAAGGCGGCCTGGGCTTGCTGCGCGGCAAGGGCCAATCGACCACGCGCAATGTGAAATCGCTCGCCGCCCACTACATGCCACAGTCCGGCGCGGTGGATACGCTGATCCTGACCAAGACCAACGCCCGTTCCAGCGTGCATCGCCCCGGCAACATGGACTACATCGGTGTGCTGGAATTCGACGCCAAAGGCAAGCCGGTGGCCGAGCAGCGCTTCATCGGCCTGTATACCTCCAGCGCCTACAACCGCCGCCCCTGGGAAATTCCACTAGTGCGCGAGCGCCACGAGCACGTCATGCGTCAGTCCGGCCTGTCGCCCAACAGCCACAGCGGTAAGGCCCTGCGCCACATTCTGGAAACGCTGCCGCGCGAGGAACTGTTCCAATCCAACGAAGACGAACTGAGCCGCACCAGCCTGGGCATCCTGGGCCTGCAGGAACGCGTGCGCAGTAAACTGTTCCTGCGTCGCGACCGCTATGGACGGTTCTTCTCGGCGCTGGTCTACATTCCGCGCGAACGCTTCAACACCGATGTGCGCCTGCGCATCGAGGCCTTGTTGAAAGAGGCGTTGCACGGGGAATACGTGGATACCAACGTCCAACTCGGCGAATCGCCGCTGGCGCAGCTGCATCTGGTGGTGCGGCCGCATGCCGGCGAACAGGTCAACGTGGACACCGCCGAACTCGAAGCGCGATTGGCGCACTTGTTGCGCAACTGGCAGGACGATCTGCGCGAAACCCTGATCGCGCGCCATGGCGAATCCGAAGGCCTGAAGCTTTCCGGCAGTTATGCACGCGCCTTGCCGGCTGGTTATATCGAAACCGTTTCGCCGGACATCGCCGCCAGCGACGTCGAACAGCTCGCCGCGCTCAATGGGCCGGACGATTTGCGCCTGAGCCTGCACCTGTCACGCCGCCAGCGCGAAGGCGAGGGCAGGTTGCGCCTCAACCTATACCGCCAACACCGCGACCTGCCGCTCTCCGACGCCTTGCCATTGATGGAGAACATGGGCCTGCGCGTGATCTCCGAACACCCGTTCCGTCTGGAAGTGGAGGGCACCCCGGTCTACATCCAGGAATTCGAGGTCGAATCGGCCAGTGGCGAGATCGATGTCGAAAACCGCAATGCCGCCTTCGAGGAAGCTTTCGCCCGCATCTGGCGCGGCGACGCCGAGAACGACGGCTTCAACCGCCTGGTGCTCGGCGCCAGCATGGAATGGCGTCAGGTCGCGCTGTTGCGCGGGTATTGCAAATACTTGATGCAGACCGGCGTGCCGTTCTCCCAAAGCTATGTGGAAGAAACGCTCAATCGCTATCCGCTGCTGGCCAGGCTGCTGGTCGAGCTGTTCGAGGCGCGCTTCGATCCCTGCACGGGCAAGGAGAGCAAGACCGAGATCAAGCAGGGCCAGGAGCGTTTCGCCCAACAACTGCGCGCCTTGGCGGGTGGCGATGAAGCCACGCTCAAGTCTTTGCAGTACGTAATCGAGACACGCGGTGAAGATCGCGAACACCAGGTCGAAGCTACGCACAAGACTTTGCTCAAGTTGATGGACCGCGTCTCCAGCCTGGACGAAGACCGCATCCTGCGCAGTTTCATGGGTGTGATCGAAGCCACCCTGCGCACCAACTATTACCAGAAGGGTGCGGACGGTCGTCCCGCGCACACGATCAGCTTCAAACTGGACTCGGCACAGGTGCCGGACCTGCCCAAGCCGCGCCCGTACCGCGAGATCTTCGTCTACGGTCCGCGCGTGGAAGGCGTCCATCTGCGCTTCGGTCCAGTGGCGCGTGGCGGTTTGCGCTGGTCCGACCGTCGCGAGGACTTCCGCACCGAGGTGCTGGGCCTGGTCAAGGCGCAGATGGTGAAGAACACGGTGATCGTACCGGTCGGCGCCAAGGGTGGTTTCTTCGTCAAGCAGTCCCCGGTCGGCGGCGACCGTGATGCGGTGCTGGCCGAAGGCATCGCCTGCTACAAGATGTTCATCCAGAGCCTGCTGGACATCACCGACAACATCGTCGGCAACAAGATCGTGCCTCCGCAGGACGTGGTTCGCCACGATAACGACGATCCCTATCTGGTGGTCGCAGCGGACAAGGGTACGGCCACGTTCTCCGACATCGCCAACGGACTGGCCATCGCGCACGGTTTCTGGATGGGCGATGCGTTCGCCTCCGGCGGCTCGGTCGGTTACGACCACAAGGGCATGGGAATCACCGCCAAAGGTGCGTGGGAATCGGTCAAGCGCCACTTCCGTGCCATGGGCCGCGATTCGCAAACCCAGGATTTCACCTGCGCCGGCATCGGCGATATGTCGGGCGACGTGTTCGGCAACGGCATGTTGCTGTCCGAGCATATCCGCTTGGTGGCCGCGTTCGACCACCGCCATATCTTCCTGGATCCGAACCCGGACGCGGCGCGCTCGTTCAAGGAGCGTCAGCGCATGTTCCAGGTGCCGCGTTCCAGTTGGGCCGACTACGACGTCAACCTCATCTCCAAGGGCGGCGGCGTCTATCCGCGCTCGCTGAAGGCGATCAACCTCACGCCGGAAGTGCGTGCGGCATTGGATATCGCCGGCGATGTGAAGTCGATGTCGCCCAACGAACTGATGAGCGCGATCCTGAAGTCGCCCGTGGACTTGTTGTGGAATGGAGGCATCGGCGTCTACGTGAAGGCCAGCAGCGAACAACACACCGATGCTGGCGACCGCGCCAACAACGCGTTGCGCGTGAACGGCGACGAGCTGCGCTGCAAGGTGGTGGGCGAGGGCGGTAACCTAGGCCTGACCCAGCTCGGCCGCATCGAAGCCGCCCAGCACGGCGTACTGCTCAACACCGACTTCATCGACAATTCCGCCGGCGTGGACACCTCGGACCACGAGGTCAATATCAAGATACTGCTCAACGGCGTGGTTCAGTCCAAGAAGCTGACCTTTGAGGCGCGCAACAAGCTATTGGCGTCGATGACCGATGAAGTGGCCGATCTGGTCCTGTTCGACAACTATCGCCAGAACCAGGCGATCAGTCTGATGGAACGGATGAGCGTCGCGCGTCTGGGTTCCAAGCAGCATTTCATCCGAACCCTCGAATCGCAGGGCCTGCTGGACCGGCAGATCGAATTCCTGCCGTCCGATGCCGAACTGGCCGAGCGCAAAGCGCGTGGGCAGGGGCTGACCCGCCCGGAGCTGTCGGTGCTGCTTTCCTACTCCAAGCTGGTGGCTTACCAGCAGCTGCTGGATTCGGATATTCCAGAAGACGCGTACCTGTCCAAGGAACTGCAGCGCTACTTCCCCGAGCCGTTGCAGAAGAAATACGCCAACGAAATGGAGAAGCACCGCCTCAAGCGCGAAATCATCGCCACCGCGGTGACCAATTCCACCATCAACCGCATGGGCGCGACCTTCCTGTTACGCATGCAGGAAGACACCGGGCGTAGTCCGGCCGAAGTGGCCAAGGCGTTCACCATCACCCGCGAAACCCTGGATGCGCGTGCGTTGTGGACGCAGATCGACGCGCTGGATGGCAAGGTACCCGAACCCGTGCAGATCGATGCCCTGCAGGTGATCTGGTCGTTGCAGCGTTCGTTCACGCGCTGGCTGTTGAGCCGCCCGGGCGCGATTCCCGATATCGCTACCGCAGTGGCGCGTTACCACGATGGCTACAACGAGATCCGTGCGGCCGATGGCGTGTTGCCGGATTCCCTGCGTCCCGCCTACGAGGCGAGCCTGCAGGACTGGAAGGAGAAGGGCTTGCCGTCCACTCTTGCCGGACAACTCGCGGCGTTGCCTTATCTGGAGCCTTCCAGCGACATCATCGAACTCGCGCGTGCGCGCAAGCTCAAGCCGGCGGAAGTGTCCAAGGCGCATTACCGCCTGGGCGAGGCCTTGCACTTGCCGTGGTTGTTCGACCAGATCGACGGATTGCAGGTCGACGGGCGCTGGCATGCCGTGGCGCGTGGCGTACTGCGCGACGAACTCGCGAACCAGCAACGCCTGCTTACCGATCAGGTGCTGTCGATGAAGGGTAGCGACGCCGATGCCAAGGTCCGCAACTGGATCGAACGCGACGATGCCGCCCTGCGCTTCACCCTGAACATGCTCAACGAACTGGCCGCGCAGAAGACGCTCGACTATCCGACCGCCTCGGTTGCGGTCCAGCGTCTGTCGCAGTTGTCGGTCAAGCATTGAGAAACCTGTAGGAGCGGGCCCTGCCCGCGACGCTTTTGGTCGTGAGAAACGAAAAGCGTCGCGGGCAGGGCCCGC
>Ga0307513_10006100_pt1 | contig 15818 bp, 13 predicted proteins | sample 15_EM_MG_FD_202174 | JGI IMG/M metagenome (GOLD analysis project Ga0307513, IMG submission 202174) | Populus trichocarpa ectomycorrhiza microbial communities from riparian zone in the Pacific Northwest, United States - 15_EM | ecosystem: Host-associated > Plants > Roots > Unclassified | place... | reverse complement strand
AGCCCCTGCCCAGCGTTGCCGCCATCTACGAGCAGCTGGATCAGGCAAGGCGGGCAGGTCCGCTCGTGACCAACTTCTACCCCGTGCCGGACAAGCTCCAGCGCTCGATCGAGCGCGGCGAGCTGTTCTCGATGACCGTCGGCGACGTGCTGTTCGTGCTGCGCCGGGACCGCGACTTTCTCCACCTGTCGTTCGTGGCCAGCGCGGGCGCGGATCTGGTCGCGGCGCTGCGCGAGCTGGTCGCGCACGTGGCCGAGACGGTCACGGTCGACGTGCTGGGCCCGCGCGAGCGCGTGGCGGCGACCACCGAGCTGTTCGCGCAGGCCGGGTTTCGCGGCCACTGCGTGCTGGAGCGCATGACCAAGGTAACGACGCAGGCCGAGCCGGCCCCCGCGCCGGATCCGGAGGTCGTGCTCGCCGACGCCGACGACGCGGCGACGCTCGCCGGCATGCTGGACACCGCGCTCGACCGCCACGCCGAGCAGATCCCCGACGAGGCCGAGCTCGCCAAGGCGGCCTCGGAGCGCAAGATCCTGGTGGTCAAGCCGGTCCCGGCGAACGACCCGGCGTCGCCGATCGCGGGGCTGTTGTTCTTCGAGCTGACCGGCCAGTCGTCGCTGCTGCGCCACTGGCTGGTCGACCCGGGCCACCGCGACCAGCGGGTCGGCGCGCGGCTGATGCGGCGCTACTTCGCCGACTGCAAGGACGTCCGGAGGTTCCTGTTGTGGGTCATCTCCGATAATCACAATGCGATCGATCGATACCGGCACTACGGCTATCAGCAAGACGGGTTGATCGATCAAGTGCTGATAAGGCGGGCGTCATGAAGACTGTTGTAGAGGTGCTCAAGGGCATCCGACCGGAGTTCGACTTCGCGACGTCGGAGGACTTCATCGCCGACGGGATGCTCGACTCGTTCGACGTGATCACCCTGATCAGCGAGCTCGATCAGAGCTACGGCATCTCGATCGCCGGCACTGATATCCTCCCCGAGAACGTCAAGAACCTCGCCGCCATCACGCAGCTCCTGCGCAAGTACGGGATCGCGCCGTGAACTTCGACTTCGCAGGCAAGCGCATCGCCGGGATCCTCACCGTGCTGCCGGCGAACGAGCGCAGCTTCATGGACGACATGAAGAACTTCGACTTCCCCGAGGAGAAGTCGCTGAAGCTCAAGAAGGTCATGGGCTACGACCGGCACCGCATCGTCACCGGCGAGACCTGCGTGTCGGACCTCGCGGTCCACGGGTTCCGCCACCTGTTCGACAAGGGCCTGGTGAAGCCCGACGAGCTCGATGCGCTCGTCGTCGTCACCCAGTCGCCGGACTACTTCATGCCGGCGACCAGCAGCGTGATCCAGGGCCAGCTGAACCTGAAGCACGACATGCTCTGCATGGACATCTCGCAGGGCTGCGCCGGGTTCGTCATCGGGCTGATCCAGGCGTTCATGATGCTGGACCAGGCGTCGATCCGCAAAGTCGCGCTGGTCAACGCCGACGTGCTGAGCCGCAAGGTCTCGGCCCGCGACAAGAACAGCTTCCCGCTGATCGGCGACGCGGCCTGCATCACGATCGTCGAGAAGACCGACGATCGCCAGCCGATCTACGCCAACCTCAAGATGGACGGCACGCACCACGACGTCCTGATCATCCCGGCGGGCGGGTTCCGGACGCCGTCGACGCCCGAGACCGCGGTGGTCGAGGATGTCGGCGACAACAACTACCGGTCCAAGGACAACCTGACGATGAACGGGACGGCGGTGTTCAACTTCGTCCAGGTCGAGGTCCCGCCGATGATCGAGTCGCTGCTGCAGCAGGCCGCGCTGCCGATCGAGCAGGTCGACTACTTCATGTTCCACCAGCCGAACAAGTTCATGCTGAACAAGCTGGCCGACCGGATGCGCGTGCCCCGCGATCGCATGCCCAGCAACGTCGTCGAGAACTTCGGCAACGCCAGCGGCGCGACCATCCCGACCAACATCACGCTCAACCTGGCCGAGCCGCTGCGGAACGGGACGCTGATGCTGTGCATGGCCGGCTTCGGGGTTGGCCTGACCTGGGCGTCGATGGTCATGCCGGTGGGCAACCTTGCGTTTTGCGAAATCATCGATTACTGAGGAGGCTACGTTGATGGACCGGTTTTATGAGCGCCTCGCCGAGATCCTCGAGGAGGACAAGGTCGGGCCCGACGACGAGCTCGCCAAGTTCGAGCAGTGGGATTCGCTGACCGCGCTGTCGGTGGTCGCGATGATGGACGAGCACTACGCCGTCAACATCTCCGCCGAGGACCTCGCGAGCACGCGCACGGCCGGCGCGCTCGAGGCGCTGGTCGCCGCGAAGCGGACGCCGTAGAGCCGCGGCGATGCCGACCTACACGCTGCTCACCGGGGCGTCCTCGGGCATCGGCGCGGCCATTGCCAGGCGCCTGGGCAGCGAGCGGGCGCTCATCCTGTGCGGGCGCGACGCCGCGAAGGTCCGCGCGGCCGCCGGCCTCGGCGACGGTGACGAGCGCCACCTCGTGTGGCCGTACGATCTGCGCGACGTCGACGGGATCCACGCCTCGCTCGGCGCCTTGCTGGAGCAGCGCCAGGCCACGGTCGACGGCTTCGTGCACTGCGCCGGCGTGGTCAAGGTCCTGCCGGCGCGGCTCGCCGAGCCGACCGTCGTGCAGGAGGTGATGAACGTGAACGTGCTCTCCGCCGTCCAGATCCTGCGCACGCTGCTCAAGAAGGCCAACCGCGGCACGCTCGCGAACGTGCTCTTCATCTCGAGCACGTACAGCATCCGCGGCGTCAAGGGCCAGTCGCTCTACGCCGCGAGCAAGGGCGCGCTCGACGCGATGATGCAGTCGCTGGCCGTCGAGCTCGCGCCGGCGGTGCGGGTCAACTCGGTGCTGCCCGGCGGCGTGCGGACGCCGATGTCCGAGCGCGCGTTCGAGGACCCGCAGCACCTGGAGAAGATGAAGCAGGAATACCTGCTGCGGCTGGGCGAGGTCGACGATATCGTGAATGTCGTCGAGTTCATGCTGTCGGCCAAGTCCGGCTGGATCACGGGCCAGAAGATCGTGGTTGATGGTGGGCAGACCGCACACTAGGACAGGGCATTGCCATGAAGGACCTCACGCTGTTTCGCGGTCGCGATGAAGTGACCACCTCGGATCTGCTCCGCTGTCTGGAGTCGGTCGGCGCCGGCGATTGCCGCCTGCTCTACGTCCATACCGAGATGTCGTTCGGCAAGCCCAACCCGGAGCTCGGCAAGACCGGCCTGCTCCAGGCCGTGCTGGAGACGCTGCAGGAGCTCGGCGTCCCGACCCTGGTCGTGCCGACCTTCACGTTCAGCTTCTGCAACGGCGTCGCGTATGACCCGAAGCAGTCGCGCTCGAAGATGGGCGTGTTCAACGAGTACGTCCGCCGCCTGCCCGAGGCCGAGCGCTCGGTCGACCCGCTGATGTCGGCCGCGGTGCTCGGCGCGGACCACCAGGTCGTGCGCGATCTGGGCCACCACTCGATCGGCGCGGCGAGCACGTTCGACAAGATCCACGCGGCGGGCGACGCGCGCTTCCTGTTCCTGGGCGTCGGCGCGGCGAAGTGCTTCACCTATACCCACTACGTCGAGGAGCGCCTGCGCGTGCCGTACCGCTACGAGCGCGACTTCACGGGCACGGTCATCGACGAGCGCGGTCCGCGCGAAGAGACCTACTCGCTCTACGTTCGCTACAAGGGCGTGGTGCCCGAGTCGACCACGAAGTTCGAGGACTTCATGGTGCAGGCGGGCCTGATGAAGAAGGTCACCTGCGGCGACAACTTCGTCTCGAGCATCGCCGAGCCCGTCGCGTACGAGGCGATCGCGGGCAAGATCCGCGAGGACGCCGGCTACTTCCTGGCCGCGCCCGCGCCGGAGCACCAGGACGCGAGCTTCGAGCTCAAGGGCGAGATGGTCGCGCTGTAGGGCGCCATGCAGATCACCAAGCACGAGATCGACAGTCAGGTCCTGGGCCGCGCCATCCTCGAGCTCAGCGGGCCGTTCGACGCCGACTTCGCGCGGATCGAGCGCGACTACGTACAAGCGCACCAGCCGTACTACGTGGTGTACAAGGCGCCGATCGAGGACGTCGCCACGATCCAGCACCTCGAGGATCACGGCTTCCGCTTCGTCGAGACCCAGCTGCGCCTGACCTTCCGGCTGCGCAAGCCGTTCGACACCGGCAAGACGCCGTATCTGTTCGAGCGCGTGACCACCGAGGACCAGCTGCGCGAGGTCCTCGAGATCGCCGGCGCCACGTTCACCGACGATCGTTTCCTGGTCGATCCGGAGCTGCACGACGCCTCCCAGATCTCGTCGGCGCGCTACCAGGCCTACGTGCGCCAGTCGTTCCTGCGGCCGAACGAGCGCGTCCACCGCCTGGTGAACCCGGCGACCGGCCGGACCGTCGCCTTCAAGACCCACCGGATCGTGGACCCCGAAGAAGCGCTGATGCTGCTCGGCGGCGTGCACGCCGACTTCAAGGGCGCGGGGCTCGCGCCGATCAATGCCTATCACGAGTTCAACGAGCTGATCCGCACCGGCGTGAAGCGCTTCACGACCCACGTCTCCGCGCGGAACTACGCGGTGATGAACCTCGAGATCGGCGGCTTCCAGTACCGCATCAAGCAAACCTTCATCGTGCTCAGGAAGATCTACCCATGACGCAGTCTGCAACCGAGCCCACCGGCGGCAAGCGGATCTCCGATGCGACCGTCCACGCCGGCGCGCTGGACGACGTCCCGTTCGACAAGCTGCGCGAGCTGCTCGGGACGCACACGTTTGCCCGCGTGACCGGCCTGTTCGCCAAGGACGAGGTCCTCGCGGCGCGCGCCAAGCTCGAGGGCCGGTTCGACGTCGCCAACGACCGCAAGCACGATCCGAAGGACGCCGAGGCGATCCGGCGCAACTTCCAGAAGCTGATCGTCGGCGGGACGCGGGGCACCAACGCGTGCCCGCGGTTCCTGCGGATGTTCTACAACCCGACGTTCGACGAAGACATCTTCGGGATGCACGCGATCTTTCGCCGGCTGATCCAGTTCCGCAACCTGCTGTACTCGCTGCCGCGCGACTTCACGTGCAACGGCACCGAGAACGGGATGTGGTCGGCGTCGCGGATCAACCACTACCCGCGTGGTGGCGGCTTCATGGCGCCGCACACCGACGTCGGCACCAACTCGGTCGCCGCCGACATGGGCATGGAGCGCTACGTCCAGCTCCTGCTGCTGCTGACCAAGAAGGGCGTCGACTACCACGAGGGCGGCGCGTACATCGACCTCGACGGCAAGCGCTACCTGTTCGAGGACGAGTGCGAGATCGGCGACGTCGTGATCTACGACGGCCGCGTCAACCACGGCGTCGAGGAGATCGACCCGATGGAGCCGCTCGAGCTGGCCTCGTTCGCCGGCCGCCACGTCGCGCTCGTCACGCTGTTCAAGCACTTCTCGAAGGACAGCGAGGCCGAGTACAAGGCCTTGATGCGCGCCGCCCCCGGCGCGAGCAGCTGAGCGGCCTCCCCTACTTCACGCAGCGCGCGAACAGGACGTTGAACCCGTCGCCGGGCACCACGACGACGCCGACCCCGGCGGCGGTGGCGGCCGCGCTCAGCGCCGCGATCGCGATGTCGAGATGGTCATCTCCATCGAGATCACCAAACGCATACACGTATTGGCCCGGCACCGCGAATGGAGAATCGAGTCGATCTCGAAAGCTGCCGTCACCGTTTCCAGGCAGCACGCTCAGCCCCGGCCTGGCCTCGACGGTCCGTGGGCGTCGATCCGCCGCCGTGGCACGCCACGACCGGAACCAGTGATGCCAAGATAAGAATCGTCCGCATCGCCCGGCTCAACGCACGCACCGAGCGAACAGGACGAAGAACCCGTTGGTGAACCCGTTGCCGGGCGTGACGACGTCGAGCCGGCCGTCGCGGTCGATGTCGGCGACGTCGAATGGGCCGGTGACCGGATAGCGATAGAGCAACGTCGGTTGAAAGCTGCCGTCGCCGTTGCCCGGCACGATCTCCACGCCGATGCTGCTGGCCTTGACGATGTCGAGCTTGCCATCTCCCGTGATGTCCACCATCAGCGGACCGATCGGCGAGCCGCCGGTGCCGGTGTAGGGCACCGCGGCTTGCAGCGTGCCATCGCCGCTATTGAGTAGCAGCGAGATGCCGTCTCGCCCGGGCGGATAAGGCCTTGGACTGCAGTCGGGCGTGCGACAGACGCGCCGGTGGCCGGCAACGACGTCGAGCCGACCGTCCCCGTTCGCGTCGTCGAGCCGGAGCAACGTGGGAATGCCGTCGATGACAGCAGGCTCGCCCCCGAGATGGAAGCTCCCGTCGTCATTGCCGACGTACACACTTACTTCGCCGAGGTGGAGGGTCGTGGAGCTGTCTGCGGCGATCACGAGGTCGGTCTTGCCATCGCCGGTCAGATCACCCAACGCGAACAGATACGTGCTGCGCGCCGCGAACGCAGTTTCGACGCCGGCCCGGAAGCTGCCGTCGCCGTTCCCGGGCAGCACACCGAGCCGGGCCCCGGGAATCGATCCACCGGACCCAACCTGGCTCGACCAAACGAGGTCAGCGACTCCATCACCGGTCACATCCTGAACCAGGGGGGCCCCCGCTGCCGCCGCAGGATACTTGACGAGATCTGCGAACCTGCCCTCGCTCCTGCCGAGCGCGACTCCGATGTCGATGCCTGCGAGGACGACGTCGACGTAGCCGTCGTGGTCGAGGTCGGCCGTTACGACGGCGGCGCTGTACGCGTTGGGCGCGTACATCGTCGGCGACAGAAACCCGCCGCGGCCATCGCTCTCCAGCACGCTGGCACGTGCGTCAGACGAGCTCACGATCACGTCGAGGGCATGATCGCCGTTGACGTCGCCCACCGCGATCTCGGACAGCGCGCTCACGGGCGTGGCGACGGCGGGTTCGAGCGTCCCGTCACCGTTCCCCGCGAACACGACGAGATAGCCGACGTTGGCAGCGCTTGCGCCCGCAAACCTGGAAGCAACGACGTCGAGCTTGCCGTCACTGTTGACGTCACCCACCGCGAGGGTCAAGGAATCGATCCCGACGGATGGCGAGGGGTAGTCGACATGGTCGCGGAGCACCCCGTTGCCGTCGTTCATGAGGACGCTGATCCCCAGGGTCGACTGGACGACCAGGTCGACCTTGCCGTCGCCATTCAGATCAGCCGCCACCAGGCCGGCGCCGAGCGTGTCGCGATCGATCTTGTCCGCGAACGTGCCGTCGCCCTTCCCGCGCAAGATGCTCACGCTGCTCGCGTTCGCCGCGATGACATCGATCGCGCCATCACCGTCGAGGTCAGCCACCGCGACTGCGCTGGGACCGGCGCCCACAGCAGACGAGGTCTCGTCGCCGAATGTGCCATCGCCAGTGCCGAGCCGCGTCCCCACTCGCGCGGTGAACGGGTACGCAACGACGAGGTCGAGCTTGCCGTCGCCGTTGAGATCAGCCAGCGCGATGCCTTGGATGATTCCCATCGGGTACGAGGGCCCGGAGATCAATGGACCGGGGGTGAACCGACCGGTGCCATCGCCGAGCGCGACCATGATCGCATCGTCGGAGCTCGTGAAGCTCACGAAGAGGTCGAGCTTGCCGTCGCCGTTGACGTCGGCGATCGCTATCGAGCTGATCGAGAGACTCAGTAGCGTCGTGACGCTGGCGCCGAACGTGGCGTCTCCGTTGCCCGGCGACACCCTCACGAGCTGGCCGTCGATGACGACCAGATCGAGCTTGCCGTCCCCATCGACATCGCGCAGCACCGGGCGTGTACCACCCGCGTCCATCGACGGTGCCCCCGGCAGGCCGAGGAGCCCACACGGCGCGACCACCGGAATCGGCGGAAGCGCGTCTGGCGGCACACCGGCGTCCGGGCCGGCGCTGGCGTCGCCCCCGACGCTGGCGTCGACACCGGTGGATGACCCGCCGCCGTGGCACGCAACGACTGGAAGCAGTGATACCAAGATAAGGATCGTCCGCATGACCTCTCGACCTTCCGGACGGCTCGACTCGGCGTCGCCGCGGTAAGAATATGTACGGCGCAGCCTCGAGCAGTCGACGTTCCACGCTATCGCGCAGCCACAGGGACGTCCAGCACGCCCCCGAGGTCGTCCCGGATCGCCAGCACATTGCCAGCCTACGACTCCGACGGAGCGACCGCGACCGGCGAGGAATGCCGCCCCGCGTGTCGTCGGTCACCCCCACAACGGCGCCAACCGCGGCGCGCGCCCGTGCGCCCGCGCGCGCTGGCCAGCAGCGAGCGATCGTGCGTTATGGTATAGGAGCGCGCGCGCGATGACCCGTCGGGAACAGCTGCTCGATCGCCTCCGGCCGGTGCTGGTATGCCCGACGTGTCGGGGCGGGCTGGCCGACCGCGGCGGTGACCTGGTGTGCAGCGCGTGCGACCTCGTGGTTCGGCGCGACGGCGCGTTCCACTTCGCAGGTCTCAGTGAGGAAGCCCAGAACGCCGACTGGCTCAACAAGGTCAAGGCCGTGGCCAAGCACCGCCTCGGGCGGCTCTATCCGCTCGCGATGGAGGTGCTGGCGCCGGTCTACGGCGACTCGGGGCTCGACGACTTCCTTGCGACGTTTTCCGACGACGCGATCGTGTGCGACCTCGGCGCGGGGACGCGCAGCTACGACGATCGCGTCGTGTGCATCGACGGCTACGGCTACAAGACCGTGCACGTCGTGTGCGATCTCGCCGCGCTGCCGTTCGCCGATGGCTCGATCGACGGCCTGATCAGCGAGGCCGTGCTCGAGCACGTGCCCGATCCCGCGGCGCACGTCGCCGAGATGCTCCGCGTCCTGCGTCCCGGCGGGCGCGTGCACTGCTACTTCCCGTTCATGCAGGCGTTCCACGCCTCGCCGCATGACTACAGCCGGCGGACCATTCCCGGCCTGCGGAAGCTGTTCGAGGCGTTCACCGACTGCGAGACGCGGGTGGCCGGCGGCCCGACGTCGGGCCTCGTGTGGACCTTGCAGGAGTGGCTCGCGATCGCCGGATCGTTCGGCAGCGAGCGCCTGTACCGCGCCCTCGTGCCGCTCACCTGGGTGCTGTCGCCGCTCAAGTACCTCGACAAGGTGCTGATCAAGCATCCGGCGGCCCACACGATCGCCTCGGGCTTCGCGATCGAAGCCACCAAGGCGGGAGGCGCGCCGGCGTGACGAGCGCGCCGCGCGGTCAGCTCCGCCGGGTCGCGCTCGCGCTCGGCATCTCGACGGCGATCGTCGTGATGATCGCCTGGCTCCTGCCGCGCAGCTTCCTGGTCAACGACGACCCCGGGCTCGTCTACTACCTGCGCAATGGCGTGTTCACGCCGTGGATCTCGCCGGTCCTCGTGCGCGTGATGATCGCGGCCTACCAGTACAACGCCGAGATCCCGTGGTACGGGCTCTACGAGTACGCGCTGGTCGCGATCAGCGGCGCGATCGTGATCCACACGTGCTTGGAGATCGTCGATCCGCGGCCCGGCCCGGGCCGGATTGCCACGCTGCTCGGCGCGAGCGCCCTGGTCGCGAGCGAGGTCCTCATGGCCATCGCCCTGACCTGGACGGTGGTCTCGATCGTCGCGCTCGGCACCAGCATGGCCGCGCTGGTCGCGCACCTCCACGTTTGCCAGACCACCGGCCGCAAGGCGTCGGTGCTGCGCGCGCTGGGCTATGGCCTGGTCGCGGTCTGCGGCTACACGCTGCGCACCTCGGGGCTCGGCGCGATGGTCGCGGCGCTGCTGCCGCTGTTTGGCTGGCTCGCGCTCGGCCTGTGGCGCGGCCGCCACCTGCCACGGATCACCGCGCTGATCGCGGCGGTCGCGCCGCTGGCGATCGTGCTCGCGATCCAGCACCGCATCCCGCAACCGCCCGGCGCCGATCGCGACGAGTTCAACCAGGCGCGCGGCGAGATCAGCGGCCAGAACGCGTTCGCCGATCTCGACAAGCGCGCCCCCGAGCTGCTCGAGCGCGCCGGCTGGACCGTCGACGAGTACAACAACTTCTGGAACTGGAACTTCTACGACGACGAGCACTTCACCCTCGCCAAGCTGCGCCGGCTGATCGACACCGGCGGCGTGCCCACGCCGATCACCGCGGGGACGGCGTTCGACGTGCTGCGCAGCATCCTCGTCGAATCACCCTCGGTGACGTGGCTGTTCCTGGCCTGCGTGCTCGGCGCGGTGTTGCTCGCCTGGCTGCGCGTGATCGAGCCCCGCCGCGGCCTGGTGTTCGGCCTGGGCTACCTGGTCTGCGAGATCGCGGTGCCGATCTGGATGTCGTCGCAGTACCGGTTTCCCCAGCGCGTGTCGCTGCCATTCTACTTCGTCACCGCGTTCGGCCTGTTCGTCATCCTGGCGCGCGAGATCGCGGCGCGGCCCGCCGAGCCGGAGCTCCCGCCCGCCCGCGCGCGCCACGGCCGCTATGCCCTGATCGCCACTTCGGTGATGCTGTTCCTGTGGGCGCGCAACACGATCGCGTTCACCGATCGCCCGGCCCAGGGTTACGAGCCCGAGACGCGCGCGCTGATCGCCCGCACGAAGGCACGCGGCGGCTTCGTGCTCCCGCAGGCCGTCACCACCGACTTCGATCCGCTGATCGCCGATCCGTTCGGCTACACCGGCCTCATGGGCGGCTGGGGGACCTTCACCGCGCTGTGGTTCGACTACCTGGGCCAGTTCGGGCTGCACCACTTCCGAGAGGTGGTGCCGTGGATGGTCAACAACCCCGAAGCCTACGTGCTGGCGTACCTGGGACAGCAGGCGTCGTTCGAGACCTGGAGCCGGAACCAGCTCGGCGACCCCACGGTGAGGCTCGAGCTCGTCGATATCGCCGACGGGTCCAACCCGGCGCGCTTCGCGTTGTTTCGCATCGTCAGGCGGACGCTGGCGCGCGGCACCGCCGAGTGGAGGATCCTCGAGCGCGCGGCGCGGGAGAACGGGAACTGGCTCCCCGGTCCACCCGCCAGCGTGAATGACCTCGCCTTCCGGCCGGTCGCGTTCAGCGCGCCATACGCGTCGGAGCTGCGCGCGCCCGCCGCCGGGATCACGATCGAGCCGATCGACGGTGGCCTGCGCTGCTCCACCGCGCTCGATCCGCGCGGCGACTGCCAGGCCACCGACGAGGAAGGCGAGCGCGCCGGGATCCACGCCGAGGTCCACGGCATGCGCGCGGCGCGCTTCGAGCTCGCCTTGCTCGACGCCGAGAACATCATCGCCTTTCACGTGATCGCGGAGTCAGCGAGCCAGCGGACGCTGCGCTGGCGCTGGGACCTCGCCGCGGATACGCAGCAGTTCGGGTATCGCGACACGATCACCGTGGTGCCCGGCTACGGCGCGCACCGGCTCCAGCGGCTCGGCGGCTCGGCGACGCCGAGCGAGATCGCCGTGCTGCACTTCTACATCACGGTCAAGCCGGGCACGCGCGCCGGCTTCGAGATCCGCCACCTCGCGGTCGCCGCGCCGTAGCGCTATGGCTGCTCGGGCCGCGCCGGTTGCGACAGCGGCCGGACGAGCTGGAGGATGCCGCCGAACACGCCGGTCGTCAGCGTGGCCGCCCAGATCAAGAGCGACGCCGCGAGCCCGTCGCCGGGCGACATCCCCAGCAGCTGGCCGCACAGGTTGACGAACACGACCTCGCGCGCGCCGAGCCCGGCCACGGTGATCGGCAGGAACCCGGTCGCCGCCGCCAGCGGCACGATGAACAGCGCGTCGGAGAACGTCGCCGCCGGGTGGACCTCGCGGAGGAACAGCCAGCCGGTCACCGTGGTCATCAGCTGCGTGCACAGCGACAGCAGCGCCGCGCCGGCAAAGTACCAGCGGCGCGAGACCTCCGGCAGCCGCCCGGCGACCCCGGCGAGCTGGCGCGGCAGGTACGGCGCGAGCCGGCGGCCGAGCGGCAGCATGAACACGGCGATGATCGACAGCCCCGCGCCGCCCGCGCTCCACCACCACCACGTCGACGTGCTCGCGAGCCGCGGCCCGACGAGCACGATGCCGGCCGCGAGCAGCACGACCACGCCGAGCAAACCGAGCACGCGCTCGACGAGCACCACCGCGATCGCCTCGGTGATCCCGCGGTGGCGGAAGCTATCGCGGACCACCACGCCGCGCACCACGTCGCCCGCGACGCCGCCGGGCAGGTACGTGTTGTAGAACGCGGCCACGAAGTAGAGCCGCACGGCGGTCGCCAGCGACGGCGGCGCGATCGCGCCATAGCCGATCATCAGCGCCCGCCAGCGCACCGCGCCGACGACGAACGAGCCCGAGATCACCGCGATCGCGAGCAGCACGGTCGCGACCGAGGTCTTGGCCAGCGCGCCCGACAGGCTGTCGACGTCCACGACCGCGATCAGGTACGCGACGCCGAGCCCGGTGCCGGCCCAGCGCAAGAGCCAGCCCCAGCGTCGCCACCACCGCCGCGCGGGCGTCGCGTTCGCCGCCACGGCGGCCGGCGCGACGGATGCCGGCGGGGCTTGCTCGGTCATCGCGCCGACTCGCAGACCGGCTCGATCGCGAGCGACACCACGTCGGCCCGCTGCTTCAACGTGAGGATGTTGACGCCTGGCTGGACGGAGCGCTGCGGGATGACGAACGACACGCGCTTCGCCGGCGCGCACTGCGAAGCCGCGAAGTCATTCATCGAGACCTCGAGCGGCGCCGCGAACGCGCGATCGACCATCAGCTGCGCGAGCCGCGAGGACGACGCGAGCTCGGTCGCGAGCTGGGCGAGCCGGAACGACGACGCGAGCTCGAGCGTCACGCGCAGATCGCACACGCGCTCGACGCGGATCATCAGCTGCGCGCGGGGCACGCCGCGGTCCTCGATCACGCTGAGGCCGAACTGGCTCGGCGCGGTCTCGCACAGGTTGCCCGCCCGATCGGCGGCGCGGTGCCGCAAGGGGCTCGCGCACACGCTGTGGCCGACGATGGTCGAGGCGCCGAGCTGGTCCTCCGCCGCGGGCTGGGGCTCGCCCCACCCGAGCAGCTTGTACTTGTTCGAGCCGGGGCTGCCGAGATCGATCTGGCGCACCGCGGGGATCGACCGACCGGCGAGCTCGACCACGGTGGGGCGCTCGACGCGATAGACGTCGAAGTTGCGCAGGTGGAGGACCTGCTGCGCGCCGATCGCCTCGAGGTTCTTGAGCACCTTGCGGTCGTAGTCGCGGATGACCTCGTTCGCCTTGGCCCGGACCAGGTACGGCCAGCCGGTCACCGACGCGAGCCGGCCGCGCACCACGAGCTGCCCGAGCGACCGGTCGACGAAGCGCGACTCCGGCGTCGTGAAGATCACCGCGTGGACGTACGCGGTCCCGGTCGCGTCGAACATGTTCAACATCTGCAGGCGCGCGAGGTGGGTGTACGCGTCGTTGTCCAGCTCGGGCGCGGCCCAGACATGGCGATCGAACGCGGCCTGGATCGGACCATCCGCCAGCAGGTTCGACACCACGAAGTCGTTGCGGTCGTTGGCCGCGAGGTAGGCGCGCGTCTTGGCGACGTCGTCGCGATCGAGCACCGACCGCGGATGGGACAGCACCAGGTAGAGCCCCCACGCCGGCGCGACCGTGGCCCACGCGATGGCGAGCCCGCGCGCCAGCCGGCGCCCTTCGAGCAGCCGCGCGATCAAGATCGCCGTGCCGATCGCGTAGAACGGCAGCACCGGCTGCGCCCGGACCATCGGCGCCGCGGTGTGCGGCGCAGCCAGGTAGAGCACGACCGCCGCGACCACGAGCAGCCACGTCATGCCGTCCTCGATCAGCGAGGCCAGCGACGGCGCGCGCAGCGCCCGCCACGTCGCGTAGCCGAGCGTGATCCAGAACATCGGCGTGAAGGCCAGGGCGTAGCGCCGGAGCAGCGTCGGCAACAGCGTCACGAGCTTGCGATCGATCGCCGCCTGCCACTCGGCCGCACCGGCGTTCCACTCGACGGGCGGACCGGCGAACAGCGACTGCGCGATGACGGCGGCCAGCGCGCCGAGCGCGCAGCTGATCACGAACCGGCGCTTGCCGCGCCCGAACGGATTGCCGGCCTTGACGTAGATGGTGAACAGGACGCCGACCAGCAGCAAGCTCCCGTCCTCGAGCCCGCCGAACATGCAGGCGAACGAGCCGGCGAACGCCGCGGCGTAGTGGCGCCGTTGCTGGGTCTCGATCGCGGCCGCCAAGCCCCACAGCGCGAGGAAGCACGCGGCGTGCACGATCGGCGGTCGATCGACGCTGTCGGCGTACATCATCCAGAGCACGCTGGTCGCGAGCAGCGCGGTGGCGAGCAGCGCGACCGTGTCGCCCCAGATCCGTCGGGCGTACGCGAACACCAGCCACGCCCACAGCATCGAGAACCCGAGCGCGACCAGCCGAAACGTCCCGACGTCGCTCGCGCCGAGCGTGCCCAGCGCGCCGTAGACCGCGCCGATCAGCGGATCGTGGGTCGGGCGGTAGGCCGCGGAGACCTGAGGCGCGAGGTAGCCGTGCGACTCGCCGTGCGTGACCGACGCCAGGGTCGCGGCGTCCGACCACGGATCGCCGACGTTGAGCCGCAGCGGCTCCCGGGCGTGCAGCACCAGGAAGGCGAGCGCGATCGCGATACATCCGAGGAGGTAGATCCGGAGAAGCCGCGGCATCCGAGAAGTTTCAAGCTCTATCACCGAACGTGGCGCATCCTATCACCATGCTCGCCGGGCGCTACTCGGCGGTGGCCCTCGCCGTGACGGATCGACGCAGGCAGTCTGCAGTGAGCATTTTCCGTCGATTGCCACCTAACCCGTAGCGACGGCGAGCCACGTTCGCCCGCGCCGCCGGCCATGTGTTAGACGTATGCGGAGATGGCCCGTTCGCTACGAGGGTTGCTGCTGGGGAGCATCGCGATCGCATTCCTGTATCTGCTGGTCCACGCGCGCGAGCCGCTCCGGCTCAACGTCGGCGATCCGTGGGCCGACGCGAACGTCCTGACGTCGATCCGCTATGTCGAGTCCGACGGCTTCCTCGCCACCTCGTTCGCGAGCATCCACGATGTCGGCCCGCTGACCGCGGACTCGTATCGCGATCTCGGGGCGCCGCCGCTCTCCGAGATCTTCTATGGCGCGGTCGGCAAGCTCCTTGGCGTGCACGACATCGGCACGCTGCGGCTGTTCGCCCTGATGGTCTCGGCGCTCGCGCTGTGGCTGTTGTTCAGCTATGTGCGCCTGCTGTACAGCGATCGCGTCGCGTGGATCGCGACGACGCTGTTCAGCACGAGCCTGCTCTGGCTGATGTACGCCGACAGCATACATCAGGCGCCGCTGCTGCAATGCGCAGCGTTTCTCGCGCTATGGGGGCTCGTTCGTGCGATCGAGACTCGGCAGCTGCGGCACTACGCCGCCGCGATCGCCGGCGCGTTCGCCTGCTTCTTCACCTCGAACGACTACGGCATCTTCCTGCCCGCGGCGGTGCTGTTCACCGTCTACCTCAAGGCGGGCAATCCGCTCGGGCGCGGCAACCGTCACCTGGTCGCGCTGTGTGCGTTCGGCTGCCTGCTCGGGCTGCTCGCGAGGTGGCTCGCCGTGAGCGGGTTCGCGGGCTGGCACGAGCTCGTCGCCGCGACGTTCCACGATCGCGGATCGGCCCCGGCGATGCCGACGATGATCCGCCGGATCACGCTCGTGTTCTCGCCGCTCGTCTGGATCACCGTGGCGTTCCACGCGATGAAGGCGATCCGCGCCCCGAGCTTGGGCGCCGCGCTCAAGCACACCGCGATCTGGATCCTGCTCGCCGCGCTCGCCTTTCTGTATGTGTTCCCGCGGCTCGCG
>Ga0307513_10006099_pt1 | contig 15818 bp, 12 predicted proteins | sample 15_EM_MG_FD_202174 | JGI IMG/M metagenome (GOLD analysis project Ga0307513, IMG submission 202174) | Populus trichocarpa ectomycorrhiza microbial communities from riparian zone in the Pacific Northwest, United States - 15_EM | ecosystem: Host-associated > Plants > Roots > Unclassified | place... | reverse complement strand
CACTCGTTCTTCTCACTCAAGATTTGCCCCCCCCCCCCCCCATTTGTTGTAGTAGTACGTATTGGCAGTTCTTTTCTACCGAAGAGGCATAGTGTCTAAGTAGTGCAAGAGTGGAGGGCGAACTATCCAGCGGATTCTACTGGTAAGGAAGCGGGTGCTAGCCACAGCCCGCGGTGAACTCTAAAATTGATATTCGTATGTCTATGCTAGCCAGTGAGCATTGCCGATACGCAGCTATTAAACCCAGTCCGAGTCGGTCGACCTAAAAAAGCTCCCCCCGTGAAACATCGTGAATTGAATTTGATGAGATTGAACATTCTTCCTGCCACATACCTGCGCAATCCTGATCTCCTGATACCAGTGCATCCACTATCATCCTTTGGTAGAAAATAACTGCCAATACGCACTACGACAGATGGGGAAAGCAAATCTTGGATGAGAAGCATGAGTAGCTGATGATCTGCAGCCGTCATCACTCCTACCGGTACCTATTGTATCTACGGTAACCGCAAAAGATCTCACAATCAATAAACAAATCGCCGGAGAAAAGCACTGCTGCACATACAGTTTGGCACCCGCACAACAGTCCACATCCCAACAATTTTCGGGTGTCCCGGGACCTCCCACAGCATAGTATCGCACAAGTACAACCTTTCCTCCCCCCAATTTAGGCCGGCGCTTCCTGCTTCCTCCCCTTGTAATGGCTGCAGAAATAAGTACGGTACGGTGCCGCTGCCGGTACCGTATTCGAGTCAGCCTCTCCCATTGGCTTCCACGTTCGGAAGAAAAAAAGGTAAATTTGAAGACGAGAAACAAGTGCGGGGCCAATTGGATCTATGATAGGAAAATTTAATTGAGGAGAGGGGGGGTTCATGGAGGGGGGGGTGTGGGGTTTAGTCGAAATACCATACAGCAAAAGGGATAAACCGGATAAACTGTTTTTCCGTCGCACTTTCGCCCCGGAGAGAACATAGCGCCTCCACAGCAGCTAGCACTCTTCCCCGGCCATAAATACCCGGGAACAGGAATTAGAGAAAAGATAAGGAAAAATATCTTTCCGCATCTAAGCTCCCATACAAAATATACCCCCTGATTTCGGGTACTTCTGGCCGCGGACGAGCAAGTAATGGTGCCTCGGATGTCTAGAACTAGGCAAGTTGGTGAGCTTAATTGAGGATCGTTAAGCGATTCCTTGGCGAGGGATAGTTTTTTTTGTTGGGGTTGGGCTGACAGTGAAATAGGAAGACATGTTTAGTTGAGCCTCAAGTCACAACAGACAACACCTAATGATGCATTGGGAATTATTTAACAGCTGAGACGGATTGTCGGGTAGATTCAGGCAAACAAAGGCTTTTGAAACAAGCTAGCTGGATTCTGGCGCTTCCACTGAATTATTATCATAATTATTATATTCGTCCAAAACGCGCTGTCCCAACAACTGCGCACCAAGCAGCTGCTGTGCTAGTACTGTACTTTACTGCCAGTACTTGTACACTATTAGTGTTCTATCATAGAATTATGCTAGCGGGCTATCACGATAACGGTAAAGCACTATGGCACTGGATTCCTAAGGCCAACAACGGAACGCATTCCTTCTTATGACACCCTTCCCAAGATCAAGATAATGTCTCTGGTTCCTTCTTGAGGGCTTTTGACGTGGGAAAAGTAGGCATCCTCCCCAGAAAATATGTGTGTCAAGACTCCCAACAATATTCCATTGCTTAGCCCTAAAAGGTTGAGGACTTCATCATGCAGGGATCCAACAAGCGAGGTTCCCAATCAAAAATCCAATAAATACAAAATAAAAATTCAATAAAATAAATAAATTCGCTTCCCCCCCGCCCGTACACCACTTGCAGGGGAGGCAGAGAGGAACCGCTGGCAGCTTGCACCGTACATATCCTCTCCCTCTTGTCTTCTTCCTCTCCTTCTCCTTCTCTTTATTCCAGACTACACCTTTTCCTTCCACAAGTCTTGACGACCAATTGATACAATGCAAGCCGCCGTGGGATCATTCATCCCATCGCTAAAGGTAGCCTTTCCTCCGAGTTCATGGTTTGCACTACTGCCTTCCCCGTCCACCGCTTCTCCGACAATTCCACCTTCAGCATCGAAATACCCTTTCACCATCTCTGAACCCCTCTACACGGCGTTCCTCGATCCCCGGGTACCATTGTCAATTGCAGCGGTTTATGCCGCCGCCGTGCACCTTCTCAATTCTCGATGCAACGGAAAACCGTACTACATTGCTACGACACGGATCTTTAAGGCATTCGTGCTGCTTCATAATCTCTTCCTGGCTGTTTACTCTCTATGGACATTCATTGGGATGGTCGGTGCTATCCACCGGTCAATTGTAACCTCTAGGGGGGTTCCGGGAGTGGTTGAATCATTATGCAAGATCAGACCCGAGACAAGATTCGCAGGTGTGGAAATCAGAGAAATGGAAGGGGGCGTCGGGCTCTGGGAAGAAGGATTGGCATTTTACGGGTGGCTCTTCTACTTGAGCAAGTTTTACGAGGTCTTGGATACTGCCATCATCATCGCGAAGGGAAAGAAGAGTAGTCTTCTGCAGACTTATCACCATGCTGGCGCAATGATCTGCATGTGGGCTGGAATAAGGTTTGTTAATACTTTCCCCTTACGGCCACTATTTTTGGATCCTCCTAAGGCTAATTGATAAATCTATACTGTAGATTCATGTCGCCACCTATCTGGGTCTTCTGCATCTTCAACTCACTGATCCATACACTCATGTACTTCTACTACACCCTGTCCACCGTCCGCATCCCCGTCCCAAACGCCCTCAAGCGCAGCCTCACCTCCCTCCAGATCACCCAATTTGTTGTTGGTGGCTCACTCGCTGCTCTGCACCTTTTTGTCTACTTCACTCCTACCACTTACCTCTCCGGCTCCCTAACTGAGGCTGCTCCATCCTCCTCGGCCCCCGCTTCCATTTCCAACCATGGAATGCCGGTGGATGTCAGGGCACCCGGAATGGTGCACTGTCTGTCGAATCCCGGGGAAGTCTGGGCTGTCGTTGCAAACGTCATTTACCTCACACCCTTAACGTAAGCCTATCCCCCCCATGCTTCACACACCTCAATCAAACGATTGAATCAAAAACTCACAACCAAACAGTTATCTATTCGTCAGTTTCTTCGTCGAATCCTACACCAAACGCGGAAAGACCAAAAGAGCTGCGACGGCCGCTACTCTTGTTGCGGAGAAGCCGGCCCGGTGAAACGCTTAAAAAATCATTGATACGCTTGCACGAGATGAAAGGAAATGAAGTCAATGAAGAAGAAAAAACAATTTTTAAACGGATTTCTGGGTCTAGATGAAACTACTGCGGATAAGAGTAGGCTTTTTATGTGTTATACAAGCATTGGTGGGGGGAAACAAGCCTATCCCCGCAATCTTCGTGGAGGGTAAGGAACTGTATATAATTATCCGCTTTCTTTTTAAAAGTCAATGGAGTTTTTTGCTTTTTTACAAATATAACAATATCATGGTTTGCCCCCAAACAGCACGCACAAAAGTGTTGATACTTGAGTGCCAGGGGGGGATATTTTCCCACGAGACAAGGGATTGCTTTGCTGGTTAACCTGAATTAACTTGCTCACTAACTCTCCAGCGGGCACCTGTCCAAAGATTTAATCGACCACCAGAATAAAATACCGATGTCGGAAAAGAAAAATAAAACAGCACCAGTGGATAACCACATCATAACGCGTGCGTAGCACCATTATGACAACCTGCCACGAACATGAACCATGACCGCAGCAAAGAAAAAAGAAAAAAAAACAGGAACGTGTTCCACTACGATAACTCACCCAATTAGCGACAGCCAAGCATCCAGCCACACGAACCCGTCACTGCAGATATCTATCATATTAACTGATTAACGATAACTCTACTTTCTACACCTTCTCCCCTCCCCTCCCCTACCACCACCCTAATCATGCACTGTCACTCACATCAACAACATCCCGGGAATATCGTGTCGTACATACCATCGTAAGGGAGTCTTAACGGCAACCTAATTTTTCTCCTTCACCCGAGCCTTTGGCCAATCACAGTCTACGCGCATCCTAGCCTTTTAGATTCTCTCGATTCGGGAGATCATTCTAGTAAGCCACGTCGTCATGGGCACTTTCTTTCCCTTCCCCTGCTGTGCATTCCCGGGGGCTTGTGGTCCGAGTCGTGTGTCGCAGACTCGGCAGGCGGGTGGGTTTGTGCGCACATCGCACAAATCGGTTTGGCAACGGATTAGTTACTAGAATGTAGTACCGGTACGGTATCGGACTCTACCCTATTGGATGCTACTGGTACTGCGGCGGCCTTGTAGCACGGATGCCGGTAGTAGTCAAATGGTGGGCAGTGGTGATAGGCTGACTGTGGTAGGGGGGGGGGGTGCCGGTATGTTCGGTACAAGGTTGGACTTCACAGCTTTCTTAAGTTGTTCGACGCAAGACTGTAAAGTACCGTGCTCGGCGATTAGCGAGCACTTCCCCCCGCCCACGATACGCAGCCGTAGACGAAGCGAAGCGCTGAATGGTCTCATCTGTTGTGCCAAAGTAAGCAAGCAAACAGCACGAGTAAAGCCGCCCTTCCCAGAACTATAACTTATTATATTTGTAGAGATTTCTCAGTAGGACCATAAACGAGAAGTCGAGCTTGAGCCGGGGGGAAGACAAGGGGAGTGGCATATCGCAATGTCTCAAGCTAGCTAGCAATGCACAGCGCAATACTATCATATCCGCGCTATAGGGGTATGACATACGTACGCAAGTGATATCGTGTCTCTCGTAGTGAAGTGATAGCTCATCATACCTATGTGTGCGCCTTCAGGTTGAATGATAATCGAGGGAGAGGGGTGGGAAAAATAATCAAAACACGGTGCAATCATGATATGCACGCCCGTAACACACTATGCTGGGCTTCACCGCTACACCGCAACCGGGTGTTTGCTAGTATGCAAGGCAAGGGGTGCAATAACCAGGGCATGGAATCCGTCACCCTCCTCCCGTGGTGAAGGTGAATGGGCGGACAAGCCAACAATCTGTTACATTGATGTTATAAACTGCCGCACAGGACACTTAGCAAAGCACAAAAAAGGTGCGACAGACCGCCGGGCGACACCATCTTTTCTTTTGTCCTCCTTCCATTTCTCTGCTCTCCCTTATCTACTCGAGAACTATACATATCTACCACTCAGTATTGAACTCTACCCACCCATCCGATACCGCTCGGAATACCCGCACACCGCCATCAATCATGGTGTCCCCGAGTACAATTTCTCCTCGAACAACTGCCTTCACGCCGCCCACGTTCTGCTCCAAGGTTTGCACCACGATGCCCTCGGGGCCTTCCCCGACGTTATCTACGATAGCGGTGTGGTCGCGGCTGCCATTGGGGTTCTCCGGGTCCCCCGTCCATTGTTCAAAGATTAACGCCCCATATTCATCCCTTTTGACCCAATGGGCAGCTCGGAACTGCAAGATATCCCCCCGCTTTAGGGGTGTGTTTGGGAGCCTCTGAGGCGAAGGCGATATGTTGGGGTAGTATGAATAGATGCAGAGCCCGAAACTGATTCCCTGGGGTACCATTATTTTGTCCCCCCCTCTTTGCTCATCCTCCTCCCGGAGGGCTCGGAAGCATACGTCTGCTAGCGCCCAGCATTCACCGTTGCCCACCTGCTGACCGAGCCTATCAGTAACCCATTCCACAATCCTATCACCCCATTCCACACCGAGTGGCGGCGGTGAACTGGGTGGGGGGATGTGTCTTTGAAGAGCTTTGACAGTCGCTGCGGGGGCCGAAGCGTCCCAGGTGAGCTTGATCTTTGTGGTGGACAGGTTCATTGTCCACCGAGAAGCTATTAATAGAGTATGTTGGGTTCTTCCCGAGGATGCTCGTGTCCACCGTGAGGCCCACATAAGCATTTTATCCTCAATCGCTTCGATTGACTTAGGAAACCTCAAGGGTGACTTCGAAAACCAAGCTGTAGAAAGCTCAAGATCAAGATCTGGAGGTACCTCAGGAAAGAATTGAGAAGGCAATCCGTTGTTGGGAAGGACAAGCATCGCAGATGGTAGTGAAGGTCTGCTGCCAACTGGAATTGGAGGTGGGCCAGGGCTCGTGGATCCACGTGGAATTAATGCGGCAGGCTTCCTCTTAGGCGGCAGTGGTGGAGGTTTCTTTTTTGTAGTTGGTGATATGACACTTTTTGTCTCTTGAAGGCTGGGGTCAGAAGGTCTTGTGGGGAGCGGTGGAGAAGGTCTAGCCCGTATTGGAGGTGGTGTCACGATTCTGGGCGATACGTCTCTGGGGCTGGCGGCATTCGGTGAACCCCGCATGGACAGCAAATCTGCGTAACCCTGCACGTGTCCCCCTCCCTGCGATTTCAGTTTCTCATGTAAACCCATCTCCTCCGCTTTTTTATACCCAGCTGCCACTTGATCTCCATGTCGCTGTTGAAAATTTCGTCCAGTCCTCAGGGCAGCCTTTGCATCCGAGGCATTAACCGACATTGGGTTTCTGTAAAAAGAATTCGCAGTCTTAATGGCAGCCTTCTTCTCAGCAAACGATGTTCCCCCCCCATCATGGGAGTTGGAAGCTATCTGGGGCCTCCGTCCTATTGGTGGGGGGGAAGATTTTGGTGCCATGTTAAACCCGGGAACAGATATCCCAGCCTTTCCAAGACGCCCAACAGCTGACAAATTTAATCCACCAGTCTCATCAACTCCTTTCGATGGAGGAGGCAGCGATTCCCTTCGTGGGGGTAGGCGAGGGGGGGTATCCGGCGGTTTCCTGCCATCGTCACTGGATGGCTGATCACTTCGTTTCGGGGGCAGTGGCAACGGCTCTTTGCCTACCCCAGTCGTGTTCACACGAAACGGCACCGGAGGAGGGAGGGGTCGTTTGGGTTCTTGAGATTCATCACCTTCAACCTTGGAAGATGGAAGCGGTGCGTTTGGATCACGTTTCGGCGGAGGCCCAAAGCTAGCAGGGTCTTTGAGAGCAGAGATTGGACGGGGGTTTATCGAATTTTCCGCGCCCCCCGAGCTACCCGGCTTTCCCATCCAGCCGGCCTTTGAAGGCCATCAGCAGGCGACAACACACCAAGTCCGACGAATTCATGGGGGGAATCATACAACTTGATCAAGCCCCTTAAAGTCCCGCCTCCATCGTGAGTCTCCGCTAGTTGATGATGATGGTGATGGTGATGGAGGTTTAGAATCGGACGAACCGGGATGCCAACCAGACTTGGAAACCGATTTCAATCGGTCCATGATGGATATAATCAAACAAGAGCAATCGGGGGGAGGGGCGGAGATGAAGTCTACGATGGAGGATTAGGGGAAGTGGTAGCCGTGCATAAAGAAAAAGGGCTAGTCGTGTCGCCAGTCGATACGGTAGGGAATCTCGGCTAAGTTTATCTTTCTTGTCTGGGCGGCAAACAGCAAGAAGTATCCAACCACTGGGACCATGGCAAAAAATCCGTGTGTATAAGTACCCGGAATATGTTTTCGCACAAGACAGGCATTATTTCACAGGTTAATATAGATTAACTGTCGAAAACATATCCGGGCTGCTTGTATATGAGCGCCTATAAAAATTCCCAGCCCGCTTTTGGATACTTCTTGCCTGCTATGAGCAAGGTCGTTGCTCTCCAGCGCTTATTCTTTCCTCTCTAAGCCCAATACCCTCCACCACCGTAAAAACTCGCTAAATCCACAATCAGAAATTGGTGTGCTGAGCCGCAACAGGCTTAGCTTAGCAAGTTAACAAAATTGCGAATACCGGTTAATGAGATCCAGGGGCTCAATTTAAATAATATATACCCTGTCTAGAATACACTGTTCCTTCTCGGGGTGTTTCCTCTCGGATCACGAGGGTTAGGGGCCTGACCACCACCGATGGGCGATCTACCGTACCAAATTTTTACAGCACTCCATCAAGGAAGATCACGACTGTGCTAGTGCTAGGAGAGATGTTTTCGCGCAAAGACAGGGATTATTTTACTGGTCAACCTCTATTATCTGTGCGAAAATTTCATCCACGACTTCTGCAACACCGGTGGCTGGATTTGTCGCATCTATCAATATATTCTCTCAGGTCACATTGCTTTATCGAGCAAAGGCAAAACCCTCCTGCTAAAATTTTCACGGACGCGCATTACAACTTTCACTTTTCTTCACTTGTCAGCATAGCTGGAGGCGCCGGGGCGCAAGTCTTGCACACAGCCCAACAGCCCATACCGTGACGCCAGTATCCGTACGATATGTCCTTCGATGAAGGCTATTTACTCTCTTTTCTTTTTCTTCAAGGTCAGGAGTCTTAGAAACTTTCTTCTCGTGTCGCCAAACTACAACTAACAAGTTACCTAAGGAATTACATGTGTGCGAGTGGTTCAGTGAAACTATCGCATGAAACGCCTATGTGCCGTAGGTCGTACTCGATATTTCAAACCTAGGTATCATCATCATACCGCATTTTCTGGTTAAGCTCGTTTTCACGCTAAGAGGTCAAAAGAAAGTGTGGCGAAATACGAGAGCTTCTTTGGGCAGAGAGTTGCCTTTAGGGGTAGGATTTTCACAGATACCCACCGCGGGGCGTTAATCCCGAGACTCTTGCCATCTATCTAGGGGAAACAACTAACCTGGAAGCGTTACTTTATGAAAAATCCTGACTCATACCTTATTCTGAAATCTTAGCGCGAAAACGAGCTTAACCAGAAAATGCGGTATCATACCTAGAGAGCCGGGGCGTAGCAAAAACATATCACCAGCCATGTTTGCGACACGATTGCCATAGAATCAGAGAGACAAAATCACTTATTCCCGCAGGGACTAGAGAGCCCAGAACTTCATTTCTTATCACCGGAGCACCGGCATATCACCGGGCACCCTACTTCTTTTCTGTCAGCCGTTGGAACGAGAGGAATCCTACGAAGGTCTTGCACAGCAGTGGAAACTAGAGCCGGGCGTCCGTAGGTGGAAAGCAAGGCTGGAAAATTCAGATCAATAGATGAACCTTGCTTTTTTCCCGCTCCTGCCCCCCCTCTCAAAGCGCTTTCTAGCTTGATGCAGGAGCCACATGTCGAGAGGGATCTTGAATTTCCATCGCGACTCACTATATCTCGGCCGCGGGACCTGAGCATTAGGATAGCTAAATACACTACGGTATTCTTCTGTACTCTTCACTCATTGTAAAGTATCACAAGGACGGAATTAACGGTGTTGTTTCTGCTAAGAAGGATTTAACTAGTTATTGGACTCGGCAGCCAGGTACACCCCCGTTCGCAAAGTTCTCGCTGATCGGTAGGTATCTTAGCAAAAGTCTGGGGACAACTCATGTACCGGTACAAGGATTTGTACTTCAGGTTTTCTGCAGACACTTGTACCAGTACATTTGTTACTGCCAATATTTTTCCCTGGTACCTCTTGATCCGCGAGAACTTTGCGAACGAGGCTGTACCTTCGACAGCAGTCGGGTAGGAGATGATTACTTGAACGCTGACCCTCAATATCCTGCCTTACGTAGGATTCGATCCCCGATAGCAATTCTTGCCCCACTCATAAACGCCAAACCCAACAGAAACTCTCTTGGGCCTGTCAGAGGCCTCCCCGCCACACAACCCTAGGCATCAACTTCCCCCGTTGAGCAGACTATCCGAACATTCCGTTTCAAACAAGCGTCTCCGATGCAGGGGCTACAGGCTACCAATGCCCTTCCCAACCTTTCTCCAATTGTTTTCCCGTCCGCTATCCACCGCACCGCATCACCATATCAGCCCATAGTTGCCATTACTAAAGATATCAAAGCTATCCTTGGATCTGCAAAGCTCTGTAACAAAAAGTAGGGCGAGCATTGCATGGAGGGATGTGGACCACGGGGGCCCGGACCACGATAGGATAGTGGGAGCCCAGTAATAGCTTCCCCGCTTCAAACGTGCCGAAATAAATTATCATGATAAGGTCTAAGCAAGAATTCATACCTAGCTAGCGTTAATCACTGTACATAGAGTAATAATAATTGATATAGTAACCCGTCAGCCAGGCCGGTCCACGTATTGGGCAGTTCATATGACTCCGATCTAGCTGGCTATAGATGCCGGTAAATACCTAAATAGTAGCCCTTTGCGGAGGAGCGTTTCAGGCGATGTCCCGCACAAGATTAATCGGCACCCCCCACTACAGTTCTCAGGCTCTGGGGGATCTACTGAGCACAACAGCAACCTCAGTATCCCGCGGCAGGAAGAAGATAGGAAAGAAAGCGAGAGGCACCACGGTACCACAGATTTCATCCGGTACGGTATGGGCAGCACGGGGCAAGAACCGGAAAGCAGGCCCTACCAGAAGACCAAACGTCCCGCCAATTTGGAACTTCGGACGCCAGCCAAAGGTACACACAGAGAAGGGACACCGGGGAGGCTGTGCGGTACCGGTACCACATTCCCATTGAAAGAGCGAGAAGTACCAATGCAACTTCTCCCGGTATTATGCCGTAGGGCATCTATCATGCAATGAATCCCTACGGCGGAATCAAGCGATCCTTCTGGGGCTTGGGGACACACTCATGCTTGCGGGATTAATCTTGCGAAACCTTGATAGCCGAAGCATCAAATGCACCGGTAAAGCCCCCCCAAAATTGATGGGCGGTCGTCGTGGCGACATGTCAAGAGTCCCCAGGGAGATATCATACTAACCTCTTTTGCCTAAGTTTCAAGATTTCAAGAGTCCAATCCTTTCGCTTTTCTCTTGTCACGTCCATTACCAACGGAAAATGAATGAAGGCACGTAGTTGGTCAAACACTCCTATGATAAGATACTGTATCGGCGCAAGTATTTGGAAGAAATTTTCTCAGTGAGAAAGGGCCCCGACCACCACCAGACAACGGGGGAAACCCCCCCCGATCTAAGAGGACTGGTGGATACGATATTTCTAGAAATGGGGCCCCCTTTCGCTTCCTTTTTTTTTTTCAAAAGCATACTGGTATCTGGCAACAAGCAGTACGGTACTGTATTTGGGAGTGCAGCCCTTGTTACCAAGCTACCCAACCAGCGAAATAAACCCTGTCTCATCCTTGACGAGACATTTTCCCTACGTTTCTAGAAACGGATGAATTACTTGTACCCTCTTTCAATGTGGGGAACCGCTCGGGTAAAGAATGTGCGCAAGCATACAAAAATCACTACCGGTAGCGAGGGTCTCTAGAAAGCAGTGGGTTAGCGAAGGAGAATTTTGAACCACGGTAGGGGTTGGACGGGCTGTCAATTAAAGGTATTAGCGAAAAGTTACCGTAATTTTTCCTACCATAAATTTCCTGCAATGAAATCCAATGATGTAGTCCTGAAAATCAATCAATTGAGTAAAAGCAAGGATTGTTTGCATCTCGCTACCAGGGCTGAGGGCTGGCATGGCTTAGAGGACCCTCTTTACTACTGTCGTGCTCGAGTACCGCTATTGTGTCTCGAGGCGTCCGCAGTTCGAGAAAACAAGAACAAACCACCACCACCCCCCCCCGATCTCTCTTGCCTCCACTTTATTACCACGTAACACAATAATATCTTAACCCCTGAGAACATGGACGATTCAGCGCTCGAGAATGAGTTACATGCTCATGTGGTGGATGTGTTCGCCATGAATTATCATAGTGTATCTCTTGCGGACTGCAGCGCTCATACAATAAGGTGTCGTACCGTACTGTATTCAACAGTAATCAACGAGAAATCGATAACCATGTATTACCGCTATCAAATGACCGCGCCACGCTTTTACTCGAGCGGCGACCCAAGGCGTTGCGTTGGGCTGAGCCTCCACAGTAACCATTGTCTGTTCCACAGGTAGGTTGTTGTGGGGGCTGAAACAGATCCTCGAGTATATCAGTCAACCAGCGGAAGCGCCAGCTCTCCCGAGATACTGAGTGCAAATTTGTTTTTTTCATACTTTTTTCAGTAGACTTACTCGAGTATCCCCCTACATATAAAGACTTCGCCCTGGGGGCTTGGTTTGAGGTTTGAGGTTTCTTTGGAAGTTTCCACTTACCACTCTACTACTACCTACCGCACCTATCATACTTTTCCCTCTCTTGTTCTAAACCAGCTACCAGAATTGGCACGAGCAGAGCATACACCATCTACTAAATCTGCCTTCGTGAATTGTCTTGGTTATCCGCTGCCATCGTTATTCATTTATCACAGCCCGGGATGGAGAGCGTGCTGCAGTTTCTGCGGAAATCAAAGCGGGAGATCCATGGGAGCTTCGAATCCTACATCTCGAGAGAAATTATCATACCCTGTCGGAGTTGCGAGCGATACGTCCCCATAAAGGTTATCGGAGTACTGCTCGAGCCAGACAAGGCCGTGCAGTTTAAATGCAATCACTGTAGCCAGGTAGTTGGCTTCACCACGAGAAGCCCGCAAGCTCGAGCATATCCACCCCCACAAAGCTGGCCGCCGAACCATACTCCAGCGACTCCATTTGAATTGGATTCAGCCAAAAGGGTCATATATGGCGACCCTGTTTCTATTGGTAGTGTATGACATCCTGTTTCGTTAAAACCCTTAGGTTGTAAACGGTACTGACTCGTCGCAGCAAATATATATTGCTGAGACCAGCCATGCGGCTAACAGAAATTCGAATTCCCATAACGAATTAAGGGATGATCCAGAACCCTCACACCCCCCTCGAAACCCTACACCTTCCAGCCTGAAAGGCAAACAAAAAGCCCCGGCGAGGAAGGCAAGCGTGTCCTTCCCTGAACGCCTACCGACTCTGCGTGACGCATCCAGTGATCGGAGCTCGAGCGAATACTTTGGTGAGGATGGCTCCATGGATGGAAACCCACGAAGTCGTCAAAGCTCCGTCAGTTTACCGAGACGGCCCTCATCCGGCTTCCGTCACCACGACACCATGGGCTTTGACAGTATGGTCGATAAACCATTCGGCCGACACTCTTGGAGCTCTTCAAGGCATTCTATTGGGCCCCCTCACCGTTCGCATTCTCCAGTCCCACCAATTCCTCCCATGCCTCGGTCAACAACTCCCACCTCTAGTACTATATCAAGACGGAGCACTATATACCGGGGGTCAGGAGACTACACAATGGACCCTGACCCGAGTCCAAGACTTAGCACTGAGTCTAACAGTAGCCGGGACTGGCAGAATCCACACATGAACCGCTCGTCGTTGGATTCCGAGTTCGATCAAAGACGTGAGCTTCCTGCTCCTATCGATCGAAATGTATCCGGAAAACGACGTGCGGAACCTCGGCGGGGGCTTCACAGAGCTGCTGTCAGTAGGAGACAAAGTATCCGTCTAGTGAGTCAGACATAGTCCTAGTCACGCTCCAAAGCTAATTCTACAGGAAAACGAGGACGAATCTGAAGCCATCGCTTCTAGTATCAAAAGGCGTGATAGCATGGGTTCTGATTTCGAAGTCGAACCATCCGACGAACAAGTTCGGCATGCAACACAAATTTGGAGCAAGCCCGGAAAACACGAAAATGCCGATGTCCAATGGGCCCGCGATATCCTCAGAAGACACAGGAGCTGGAGGAATATAAACAGCAAATATCCCAACCCCCTCCAAGTAAACAGGGGGAGTGTCGAACAATTTCAAATGCGACCGGATAATGCTGACGAAGGCCCCAACTCCAGCACCAATAATCCTCAGCAGCCACACCCATTGACTATACCGGTGCTTTCAAGCTCTACTCTGGGGTTTAATGAAAATGATATTCCCACACCTGTGGAAGAAGAGCCGGATTCTGCTGGGCCCAGGTTTGGAACCGCTTCCAGTAGATCTTTACAGGAATCTGGAATATCGTTTGGGAGAGGGCCAGAGACTTCGGAGTTTTCACTCGCCGGCACTTCTCAGGCCACCAACAACCAAGCGAAATTTAATGATCTCGGTGGTTCGAATCCTGCTAGTGGTGGTGGCACACCGCATCGAGAAGCTACCCCGTCCGAGCTACACAGACCCCATTTAAACCCTCGCTACGTAGCCCGAAGGTTGAGACGACGCTGCAGGAGGGCACTAAAGGCCATTGCATGCAAGATAGCTTCATTCCGCCGGACATCAAGCCGTTCGGCGGCCCAGGTGTCTACAGTTGTAGCAACCGCTGTTGACTGTCCCCGGCAGGGTTCCAACATAGACCCAAGGCATCCTGCGGCTCCAGAGGACTTGGAACCCACATCTACCCATCAGGACTTGGAGATGTATGAAGTGCCACCTGATGGCCCTGCTGAAGCGGAGGCCAGCACACAGGTTTACTCCGGCGAAATCGCTCATGACCCTTCTGAGGAGGAGGTTAGTCAGGTCGTTAGTGAGATAGCTCATACTATCAATGGCATGGTCGCCCCGCTGATAGAACTGGAATTCGAAGCAACCCCTCTACAGCTGGGGTTCGCTACCCGGCAAGTGTCAATGTAAATGACGAGTTATGTTTTCCTATGCTTTCCCTTTCTTTTTTTTCTTCTCTTTTTTCTCTCTCTTTTGTTCATGCTATTCGTTCGCCGAGGATTTCTTTTCTGTATCCCATCATGCGACGGATACCTCGGGTTTTGGCTCTATGTTTTACAAAGAGATGGAACGTATGCACCTCGTCGTCCCCGACCCATTTGTCTCATTATTTGGCACTTATTGGCCTAATTCAGGGTTTGATGTTCAAGACGATTATTGTTATGTCTTAGGGATAGCTACATATTAGGTCTAGTCTGGCTCATGTATGCACTGGAGATGTATAGGCACTCCATGCAGGTAATTTTTAATTATAATAGCGGAGAATACATATTTCTTTGGAAAGATGCTGGCTCATGTACGCGTCGGAAATGTATAGGCACTCGGTGCACTTAATTTTTAATTATAATAACAAGAATACATATTTCTTTGGAAAGATACCGGCAACTATTGTAATGTACGATAGAATTTTTTCAATTTAGTAGGTTCATCCTGACCAACTCTATGTACTGCACAAGACAGTACTTTCTTGGGCTCAAATCTACCCCTGTGATTCAGGCTCCCATGGCCGGACCCCGGACTCCGGGTGACTGTATATTTGAGTTAGAAGTCAAATGACCAGGAGATCGACCGTATCATAAACTCTAGGCAACAGGGAGAGGAGAAAAAATTTTCTCCTCCACCCCACAGGATCGCTTATGGTCAACTTGGATCAAACCCCGTAGTCTTCCGACCGTTAGAACATCTATCGTATCATACTTGTACAGCATCGAACAAAGCCATGGCAAGTACCGGTATTATTTAGCTTTTGGTTTATAAGATAGAAACACGTGCCCCAGGCGCCAATCCACAGGGCAGTATTATTATTACCGGTTGTCCCGTGAGGTGAAATCTCCTGCTGCTCCGGGGGGGGGCGGACCTTAATTCAGGTCTTATCTTTAATAATACTGCACTTATAGGACTGCCTACAGCAACCCACTCAACAGCTAATCCGCCATGCCGATCCAATCCAAGTACCAGTACTGGTACGATTCCAGCACCTGACCTTGACCCAGATAAACCGTTGTGAAAATTTTCTTCCTCCTCCTCCTCCACCTTCACTCACCCCCCCCTCCCCTTTTTCGTCTTGATACGGCACAAGTTGTGCTTGTATTACGTGTTTCTATCCCAGCGATTCGTACATTCTCCCCATCATTCTTTGTGAGATTAATAACCTGGATACCCCCCCCCCCCCCAAATCAAGTGCGAGATACAGATGGCATGAAAGGGAAGGGTTTTTTGTCAGAGATCTGGGGTTACAAATTTGGTTGCAGGTTTTTTAGAGGTGGTTAGATTTTGTTACCGG
>Ga0307513_10006098_pt1 | contig 15820 bp, 13 predicted proteins | sample 15_EM_MG_FD_202174 | JGI IMG/M metagenome (GOLD analysis project Ga0307513, IMG submission 202174) | Populus trichocarpa ectomycorrhiza microbial communities from riparian zone in the Pacific Northwest, United States - 15_EM | ecosystem: Host-associated > Plants > Roots > Unclassified | place... | reverse complement strand
CCCCCTGAAGTCAGGCGGCCCCACCACAGGCCACAATCCTCATTTCGCCCCGAACAATGCGCCCGGAGCAAGCCGACCACGCGATCGGCGACTCCTGCTCGCCCACCGGATCAGGGTCATTGCGTTCTGGGGTTGTCGCTGGTGACGGCGGTGATGAGGTCGTGGGGGCGGCGGTTGGCGCGTCGGGTGGCGCGGGCGATGTTGGTTTCCCCGCTGGTGCGGTGGTAACCGATTGCGGTGTTACGCAGGGTTGCCATTACGGCTGGTCCGTTGCCGGTCCGGGCTTGATGGGAATCTTCACGGAACGTTACGTCTCGGACGTGATGCACCGCGTTTTCGATGAGCCACTCGCTGCGGATCCATTCCTGTAGATCGCCCGGGTGGGCGTCGGCGGCGGGCGGGGTGATGGTGAGGTAGGCGGTTTCGCGGCTGGTCTTGCCGCTTTTGGTGATGGTGCGGGTCCGGGTGATCCGGATGGCCTGTTTGGCGTGGGGGAAGCCGATCCCGCCGGGGGTGGTGACGGTGACGGCTTTGACGGTGCGGGTTTCCCGGCGGCCGTGACCGGCCTCGCGGGTCTGGTGACCGATCGGGATCTGCGCCCAGGGCAGGGTCTTGAGCTGGGTGAACAGGGTCGGCTGGTTGCCTTTCGCGGGGATCAGTAGGTGGGCACCTCGGCGGGCGATCTCGTGGGCGTGATTGACCTGGGTGTGCAGTGCGTCGGCGACGAAGATCAGGTCTCGTAGGCTGCCCAGGACCTGTTCGACCGCGTCCAGCAGTGGCGCGAACGCCGGGATTTCGCTGGACTTCGCGCTGACGGTGACCTGGGCCAGGACGATGCCGGTGCTGGTGTCCAGCGCGGACAGTAGATGCACCTGGCTACCGTCGGCGCGACGGGCACCTCTGACGGTCTTGCCATCGACGGCGATCACCTGCCGATACCGCGGTCGCCGCGATGCGTCCGGCCGGGTCCGGGTGCGCAGCCAGCCCGCGAGAACCGTGGCCAGCAGGTCGGCGTCCAAGCGGATCAGCAGCCGCCACATCGTGGTCGCGGCGGGCATCGCGCGCAGGAAGCCGAGCCGGGCACGGGCGAGGTCGTCCAGGTCGTGCAGCCAGTCCGCGATCGCGGTCACCGACGACGCGCCGGCCAGCACCGCGCACACCGCGACCGTCAGCAGCCCTGCGAGGGGATAGCGTAGCCCGCGCGGGCTACGCGGATCCGGCACCGTGGTCAACGCCAGCAACAGCCCGGCTTGTTCACCCTCGGTCACCGCCTGGGCTGGCGTGTCGGTGGGGGCGGTGACTGCGGACAGTACTTGGATCGGGCATGCTGACATCGCGGGTGAGGTCCTCAAGGTGTTCTGGGAGCGTAGAGAACTCCATGATCACCTAGGTGATCTCACCCGCCTCGACCGCCTCCACATAGGCCAGTCACTCGGAAAACACCAGCTCAAACGGCCATCCCCCGAACACGCAATGACCCTGCCCACCGGATCACCCCATACAGAAATGATCAACGGCGATCGACACCGACTGCGTCGGTGGATCAAGGCTCAGGGCTCCGTGCTCGCATGGGCGTGCGAGTGCGTCCGTAAAACGCGAAAATCTTCTGATCCCGTAGGTCGCTCATCGCGAACTCCTCGAGGGCGGGGGTGAATCACCGTGTTCAGCGGAGCCCGATGAGCGGGTCGCCGCGGCCATAATTGGGTTGGACTGACGCTTCGAGCCGCTACATTTCGGCTGGAGTTCGAGTCCCCTCAGCTCCCCAAACGGATACCCAAACGGAGGGTCCCAGCATGTCCTCGATCGGGTGGTGTTCCGTGCATCGGCGCCAGATGATCCGGTAGCGTTGGCGCTCACGAATCGGGCGGAGGTTACTCGTTGGCGCGGCTGGTCCTGACCGGGGATGAGGCGGCGGTGTGCGAGGCCGTCGGTGTCAAGGCCTTCGTGCAGGCTCGTTCGCTGGTGGCCCGTGGCGATCTGGTCGATGTGGGTTGGGACCGGCAGGCTGGTCGGGGACAGGCCGTCGTGCGGGGTGAAACGACCGGTTGGGTGACAGCGTCAGTCGTGATCGGTGCCGATGGTGCGATCAAGAGCGTCAGCGGCACGTGTACCTGCGACTCGGCGCTCGGCTGTGCGCACCCGGCTGCCCTGGTGCTGATCGTTTACAGGTCCGACATCTTGAGGCCGGGGGCGACGCCGTCGTGGGAGTTGGCGTTGGCTGCCCTCGTCGGCGCTGACAGTCCGTCCGGCGGGCTGGGTTCTCCGGATCTGGCGTTGCAGTTCGATCTCGAGGACGATGAGGGGCGCTCGGAGTGGCGGATCGGGCTTCGGCCGGTGGTTCCGGGCAAGAAGGGCTGGATCCGTAGCGGCATTTCGTGGCCCACGCTCGACTACGCCTACACCCCCGGCTCGCCTCGGGCACAGCACCATGTGGATCTCCTGCTGGAGTTGCTCTCGTTGGCGGACGGGGAGGAACACGATCCCTACCGCTACTACCGGTCGGGCCAGCGTGTCGTCTACCTGGATGAGTTCCGTAGCCGGCGGGTGTGGGACGTCTTGGCCGAGGCGCAGGAGGCGGGGCTGCCGATGGTGCAGAGTGGCCGGGCCGCGTCGCTGGTCAGGGTGGCGGCGCAGCCGGTGCGATTCTCCGTGCACGCCGATCGGGTCGATGCCGGCCTGCGGCTGCGCCCGGTGTTGGCCGGCAGCGCCGAGGTGATCGATCCCGACTCCTCGGTCCTGGTCGGGCGCCCGGCCCATGGGGTCGCGTGGTGGGGAACAACGGAGCACGCGTCCTCGAAGGACCCGGGCACGTTGCGGCTCGCGCCCCTGGCGCGGCCGGTGAGCGCGCAGGCCATGGAGGCTTTGGCAGCTCCGGCGATCGTCGTTCCCGCCGCCGACGAGTCACGCTTCCTGCGGCAGTACTACCCAGAGCTGGTGCACCGGGCCGACGTCGTGCCGCTCGACGAGTCGGCGGCCCTGCCCGACATCAGGCCGGCGACACTGACGCTGAGCGTGCAGCGCCTGCCCGGGCACCGCATGTCGTTGACCTGGGGGTGGGTCTCGGTCATCGGGACGGAAACCCACTCCGAGCCGCTGCATGCAGGCGCCGGACAGAATGGCGACCGTGCCGGGACGCTGCGACGGGCGACGGAGATGCTGGCGGAGCCGGCGTACGGGTTGACGGAGCCGTTCCCGGGCGGTCGGCGGCTGCTGAGTCACGCCGTCGTGGCCGGTGACGTCATGCTGCGGCTCGTACGCGATGTCTTGCCCAAGCTTGTCGAGACGGACGCCCTGGACCTGGTCGTCAAGCCGGACGAGGACGTGCCGGAGTACGTCGAGGAGGAGACCGCCCCGGTCGTCTCGTTCGCGAGCGTGGCCGAGAACATCAGTGGCCACCAGGACTGGTTCGACCTGTCGGTGCGGGTCACGGTCGGTGGTGAAGACGTGGGCTTCGAGGATCTGTTCGTCGGGCTGGCGGTCGAGCAGGAATTCATGATCCTGCCGAGCGGTCGATACTTCCGGCTCGATCAGGCAGAGTTCCGCCAGCTGCGGAATCTGATCGCGGAAGCACGCGAACTGGAGGATGCCCCGGCCGGCGTCCTGCGGGTCGGCCGCTTTCAGGCGGGACTGTGGCAGGAGCTGTCCGAGCTGGGCGAGGTCACCGGTCAGGCTGCGGCCTGGCAGGAGTCCGTTCGCGCGCTGAGTGCCACGGAAACCAGCTCCGCCGACGCTCTGCCGAAAGGACTGGTCGCCACCCTCCGGCCTTACCAGTCGGAAGGCTTCCAGTGGCTTGCCGCGCTCTATCGGCATGAGCTCGGCGGGGTGCTGGCCGACGATATGGGGCTGGGTAAGACGCTGCAGGCGTTGGCCCTGATCTGTCACGCCGTCGAGCAGTCCCGCGCCGAGGCCCCGTTCCTGGTGGTCGCGCCGGCCAGCGTGGTGAGCAACTGGGCGCACGAGGCGAGCCGCTTCGCGCCGAAACTTCGGGTCCACTCCATCGTCCAGACCGGCGCGAGCGGCAGAAGGTCCTCGGCCTGCTCGGTGACCTGCAGAAGAACCGTTTCGAGATCTTCCGCTCGCTGACGCTGCTCCGTCAGGCCAGCCTCGACCTGAGCCTGGTCGATCCGAAACACCACGACATCGCGTCGACCAAGCTCGACGCGCTGAGCGAACGAGTCACCGACCTCATCGCCGAGGGGCATCGGGTTCTCGTCTTCAGCCAGTTCACCCGTTTCCTGAGCGCCGCCAGGCAACGGCTCGAGGACGCCGGCATCGCCTACTGCTACCTCGACGGCAAGACGCGGCAGCGCGCGCAGGTCATCGCCGACTTCAAGAACGGCACCGCCCCAGTCTTCCTGGTCAGCCTCAAATCAGGCGGCTTCGGCCTGAACCTGACGGAAGCCGACTACTGCATCCTGCTCGACCCGTGGTGGAACCCGGCGACCGAGGCACAAGCGGTGGACCGGGTCCACCGCATCGGCCAGACCCGCAAAGTCATGGTTTACCGCCTCGTCGCCAAGGACACCATCGAACAGAAGGTGATGGCACTGCAGGCCAGAAAGGCCGAACTGTTCAGCAGCGTCCTCGACGGCGGAGAATTCGCCTCCGCCGAACTGACGGCCGCGGACATTCGGAGCCTGCTCGACTGACAGTGCGGCCACGGCGGCGACCAGGTTCCTCCTATCAAATTGACCTGCGCAAACGCAGCGGCAACGGGTCGCCGGTTATCGTCGCCGGTTGGTTCGCATGGTGTTGCCTCCGGCCCACCCGAAACGGATACCCAAACGGAGGGGTCACCTGCGGGTGGCTCCGCTTCGGGGTCGGATCTCGGCAGGTCATGGTTGCCGTTGTCTGATCGGTGTCCGGGCGGTGGGTCGACAGGTTCGTTGGGGCCGGTCGGGTCGATATCCCGGACGGTGATCTCTGTGCCTGCGGCGATGGTCATCGACGGACGGGTGGGATTGCCCGAGGGTCTGACTTGGGGCTGGCCAAGCAGATCGCCGCCGCGGAGTCAGCCACCCGTGGCATCGACTGTCCGACCATGAGGGCTATCGACGGCGTTGTGCGTGCACCCAACCAGCGGACCAGTCAGCCGCGAACCCGGAGACGCGCACTCTGGATGAAGCGAACCGCGTCGCGTTCGGGTGGAGTCCGGCGGCGTGCCTCGTGATCGGCTTTGATCTGGTCGGCTGTGGATGCGTGCCGTGCCTCAACTTCTTGCCGTGAGCCAGGCGAGTGCATGCTTGGCGGGCGCATGATGCTCCGTTGGCACCTCGGAGAGTCGTCTTGTTATGACGGCCGCGTCCACCAGGCGGGCGTCGAGCAGCGCTGCCACGAAGTTCCGGTCCTTCTCGCGGAGCGCGCACAGCTTTGCGACACACAAGTCTTCTTTGTCGAGGCACCAGCCCGTGTACTGCGGGTTTCCGGAGAGTGCCGCGGTGTTCGCATTCTGGACCCTGATTAGCCGGTCGCGCCATCCGGTCGGAAGGACGGCGGTCTCTAGGTCAACCCCGTCGATGCTGAAGCCGTGCTGTTCTTCGAACGGCGACCACTCGCCGGCGACACCTTCGATCAGGTCGGCAAGCCTCGCGGTCTCGGCGTTGTCGCCGGCGAGGGGAAGGATGTCGACTTCGGCTGACATGGTGGCTTCGGCTGGGAGTTCATCCTCGGTGAAGGATCCGAGGATGGATTGGGAGCCGACAACGACGACGGCGTCGTGTCCGATGATCTGGCAGGCGGTTCGAATCGCGTGTTCCAGCTGGTCGCGTCGCATCAGCTCGCCAGCCCGAGAACATCGGATCGCTCTGTCTGGGTGAGCAGGCCGCGCATGGGCGAGACCTCGCGCATCTCGACCGAGTCCGTATCGAGGCCGGTCATCACGCGGCGCAGCCTTGACAGGTCGCCCTCGTCGATCAGCTGTTGCCATCGGTCGAGATTTCGAAGGTGGGGCTGCCCGCGTGTGCCTTCCCGCAGACGTTCGAGGTTGGACAGCATGGTGGGACGCCATTGACGGAAAGTCGCGGGTGTCAGGTGACTCGATAGCCGGCGGTGAAGCTGCCAAGATCGCTTCGGTGAGCGGCCGAGCTCCTGCCGGACCGGACGTCGGACGACCTCCAAGCGATACCCCATGCACGAAAGCAGCCGATCGAGCATGTCGTCACTGAGGTGTCCGTGTCCGGAGAGGTACTGACTGATGCTGGGCTGGCGCACCCCGCTGATCCGGGATAGCTCGGACTGGGTGATGCCGGTTTCCAGCATCACCTCGCGCAGAACCTCGCCGCGGGTGGTCATGACGGAAACTATAGCAGGAATTGCTATAGTGGACGCCTGCTCGGTCGGCGGCCGCCCGCTGCGGCGGCCGCCGGACCGCCTCCCGTCAGCCGATGGCCGCCCGCCCCGCCTCCAGCCGTGCGATCGGCACCCGGAACGGCGAGCACGACACGTAATCCAGACCCGCCTCGTGGAAGAAGTGCACCGACTCCGGGTCGCCGCCGTGTTCGCCGCAGACTCCCAGCTTCAGGCCGGGGCGCGCCGCCCGGCCCTCCTTCGCGGCGATCGTCACGAGCCGGCCGACGCCGTCGCGGTCGATCGACTCGAACGGGGAGATGCCGAAGATGCCCAGCTCCAGGTATTTCCAGAAGAACGCGCCCTCGACGTCGTCGCGGGAGAAGCCCCAGGCCATCTGGGTCAGGTCGTTGGTGCCGAAGGAGAAGAACTCGGCCGCCTCGGCGATCTGCCCGGCGGTCAGCGCGGCCCGCGGCACCTCGATCATCGTGCCGATCAGCACGTCGACGCCCGCGTCGCCGGCCACCTCGGCGACGATCTTCTCGGCCTCCGCCCGGACCGTCTCGAGCTCCTGCACCGCGCCGACCAGCGGCACCATGATCTCGGGCCGCGGGTCGCGGCCCTCGGCGGCGAGCGTCGCCGCGGCCTCCGCGATCGCCCGGACCTGCATCGCGAACAACCCCGGAATGACCAGGCCCAGGCGTACGCCGCGGAGCCCGAGCATCGGGTTCTGCTCGTGCATGCGGCGTACGGCCGCGAGCATCATCTCGTTCTTGCCGGCGTCCTCGCCGCGCTCGCGGGCCACGGCGACCTGCACGGCCAGGTCCTCGAGCGACGGCAGGAACTCGTGCAGCGGCGGGTCGATCAGGCGCACCGTCACCGGCAGGCCGTCCATCTCGCGCATGATCTCCACGAAGTCGGCCCGCTGCAGCGGCAGCAGGGCGTTCAGCGCGTCGTTGCGGTCGACGTCGGTGGCGGCCAGGATCAGCCGCTCGACCAGCTCGCGGCGGTCGCCGAGGAACATGTGCTCGGTGCGGCAAAGCCCGATGCCCTGCGCGCCGAAGCGCCGGGCCCGGGCGGCGTCCGCGCCGGTGTCGGCGTTGGTGCGCACCAGCAGGCGCCGGTTGCGGTCCGCGTGCGACATGATCTGGTGTACGGCGGCGACCAGTGGATCGCGTTCCTCGAGCGCCGACAGCGAGCCCTCGAAGTACTGCACCACCTCGGACGGCTGGACGGGCACCGCGCCCAGGTAGACCCGGCCGGTGGTGCCGTCGATCGAGAGCACGTCGCCCTCGCGCAGCAGCCGGCCGCCGACGGTGAACGAGTCCTTGCGTACGTCGATCTGGTCCGCCCCGCAGACGCAGGTCTTGCCCATGCCGCGGGCGACCACCGCCGCGTGGCTGGTCTTGCCGCCGCGCGAGGTGAGGATGCCCTGCGCGGCGATCATGCCGGCCAGGTCGTCGGGGTTGGTCTCGCGGCGCACCAGGATCACCGGCTTGCCCTCGGCGGCCAGCTCGACGGCGCGGCGGGCGGTGAAGACCACCTGGCCGACGGCCGCGCCGGGGGAGGCGCCCACGCCGCGGGTCAGTGGTGTCGGGTCGCCGGCCAGGTCGAAGCGCGGGAACATCAGCTGCCCGAGCTGGGCCCCGGAGACCCGGCGCAGCGCCTCGTCGAGGTCGATCACGCCCTCGGCGACGAGCTCGGCCGCGATCGTGAAGGAGGCCGCGGCCGTACGCTTGCCGACCCGCGTCTGCAGCATCCAGAGCTTGCCGCGCTCGATGGTGAACTCGATGTCGCAGAGGTCGCGGTAGTGCTCCTCGAGGGTGGCCATGATGCCGAGCAGTTCGTCGAACGACTTCTTGTCGAGGGCCTCGAGCTCGGCCAGGCCGACCGTGTTGCGGATGCCGGCGACCACGTCCTCGCCCTGGGCGTTGGCCAGGTAGTCGCCGTAGACGCCGCGCTCGCCGGTGGCCGGGTCGCGGGTGAAGGCCACGCCGGTGCCGGAGTCGGCGCCGAGGTTGCCGAAGACCATCGCCACGACGTTGACGGCCGTGCCGAGGTCGGCCGGGATGCGTTCCTGGCGGCGGTAGAGCACCGCCCGGTCGGCGTTCCAGCTGCGGAAGACGGCCTCGATGGCCAGGTCGAGCTGCTGGCGCGGGTCCTGCGGGAAGTCGTGGCCGGTGTGCTTGGCGAAGACCTTCTTGAACGTGTCGACCAGTGCGCGCAGGTCGCCGGCGTCCAGGTGCAGGTCGTCGGTGACGCCCTTGGCCGTCTTCGCCTCGTGGATCGCGTCCTCGAAGTCCTCGCCCGGCACGTCGCAGACGGTCTTGCCGAACATCTGGATGAGCCGCCGGTAGGAGTCCCACGCGAACCGGTCGTTGCCGCCCGCCTGCGCCGACAGCCCGGCGACGGACTCGTCGTTGAGGCCCACGTTCAGGACGGTCTCCATCATGCCGGGCATCGAAGCGACAGCACCCGAGCGTACGGACACCAGCAGTGGGTCGGCGGCGTCGCCGAGCTTGCGGCCCATCGCGGACTCCAGCGCGGCCAGGTGCGCCTCGATCTGCGCGTCGAGCCCGCCGGGGAGCACGCCCTCGGCGAGGTAGCGCCGGCAGGCGACGGTGGTGATCGTGAAGCCGGGTGGGACGGGCAGCCCGAGGTTGGTCATCTCGGCCAGGTTGGCGCCCTTGCCCCCCAGGAGCTCCTTCTGGTCCTTGTTGCCGTCGGCGAAGTCGTAGACGAAGGTTTCGGACACGGAGGCCTCCTTGATTTGCGCAATCTCCTCGTGAGAGCCGCATTAGGGATTCCGCATGTTAGGCACCTCTCAAACATCCCCGAAATGGTTTGAGACTGACTGCACAAGCACCGGTCAGGGGGTGCTCGGAGAGCGCTTCCACCGCGCACGAACGCTCATCAGGGCAGGTCAGGACGTGCTCGAAGTGCTCGAACCGGCCGTTCAATATCGTTTGGCGAATGGGAAGAGGAATGTGAGCAGAAGATTCGCCGTTCTTCCGCCGCGGGCGTTCTTCCGCCGCTTTACATGTCACAGGGGCGCCGCCGGCGGTGCCGGTGACGCCCCTGCGCGGTAAGTGTCCGGTCAGCTGCTGAACACCTGGAACTCGGTGGCGTTCACGACCTGGCCGGCGGTCGATGCCGTGGCGCAGTCGGTGTTGCCCCGCGGATCGTTGTCCTGTTCGCCGGCGTAGAGCGGGTTGCCGGTGCACTGATTCTGCAGGACGCGCAGCCGCACGTGGGTGGCCGGCGTCGGCCGTACGCTGAACGACCGCAGGATCTGCCCCGGCACCTTCGGGCGGAACTGCCCGGCCGGGAACGCGTCCGCCGGGCTGGTGTAGATCGACTTGTAGCCGGCGTCGGTGGCGCAGTCCTGACCCCGGGTGGCGTCACAGCTGAGCACCTCGAACTGGCGCAGCCCGGCGTAGCCGCCGCCGAACGTGCTCAGTTGCACCCGGGAGACCAGCTTGGCCGCGTCGGTGGGCAGGTCGACGGTGACCTGCTTGCCGATCGCGCCGCCGGTGGCGGACCAGGCGGTGGCCTCGGCGTCGTCGACCAGCGAGCCGAGCGACACCCCGTCGCCGGTGATCGTCGCGCCGGAGGTGGCCGAGGCCAGGTTGGCCGGCAGGACCACGCCGACGACCGCGCTGCCGCCGGGATAGATGCTCTGCGTCCAGCGCTTGCCGCCGAAGCCCTTGCCCACCGCGTAGAACCGGTACGTGCCCGGGGCCAGGGTGACCGTCGCCGGGATCGCGGTGGCCGGGTCGGTGTCGGCGACCGGGACCACGCCGGCCTCGTAGTCGCCGATGTAGAGCCGGACCGGCTTGCCGGTGGCGTCGCCGAGCGGCTTGAAGGTCACCTCGATGTTGTCCACGTACGGCGAGGCGAAGCTCGGGGCCGGGTCGGTGTCCGACGGCCCGCTGGCGGCGCCGGCACCGAAGCCGCGGGTCGCGAACGTGTTCCAGAGCAGGGCGGCGTTCGCCCCGTCGAAGCGCAGCGCGTCCGCGGTGATCATGTTGTCGCGCATGTCCAGCATGCTCACCGAGCCGCTGGCGGCCAGCAGGAACGAGTCGAAGACCAGCTGCACCCAGCGCCGGTTGCCCGGGCACTCGGTCACCGGGGTGGCGCCGCTCGCGCAGCTCTCCTGCAGGGCCCGGGTGCCGGCGCCGTACCGGGCCAGGAACGCGCGCCGGATGTCGAAGTTGGTGGCGCTCCAGATCTCGCCGTCGGGGTGCACGGCCGGGGCCCGGTCGTAGCCGTAGTCGGAGTAGTTGAGCGGGCTGTTGCTCATGTCGTAGTTGCGGATCCCGGTCGCGTTGTCGCCGGTCACGTACGCGCCGGTGACGTACGGCGTGCTGCCACGCGGGGTGTAGCCGCTCTCGTACAGATATTCCATCGCCATCTGGTCGGACCAGCTCTCGCCCATCGCGCCGCCCTGCGAGGAGGTGATGCCGCTGTCCGGGCCGGCGATCATCCGGTTGGAGATGGCGTGCGTGTACTCGTGCCCGATCACCGTCATGTCGAAGTCGCCGTCGACACAGGGCGGGTACGCGCTGGCCGCGAACGGCTGCCACATGTACATGTTGGTGACCGGCTGCATGCCGTCCGGCGGGGTCGCCTGGTTGGCGTTGTTGCGGGTGGTCTGGGTGGCCGCGCCCTGCTGGGCGTTGCCGTGCTCGGCGTCGCCGGCTTTCCCGTACGCGGACAGGTTGGTCCGTTGCAGGTTCCAGGTCGCCTCGGTGAAGCCGAGACCGTAGGCCCAGTCGTGCATCCGGTTGTGCATGGCGAACAGGTTCGCCGTCGCGGCGTCGACGTCGGCCAGTTCGGGCGAGGTCAGCGAGGCGGGGTCGCACTTGCTGGTCGACCACTGGTTGGTGAACGGGTAGAGATACTCCCGGTTGGCGCTGGCCGTGGCGGGGATCTGCGGTGTGCCGTTGCCCCAGAAGCGCACCGCCTCGGCCGAGTTGCCGATCGTGGTGTGGGTGGACTCGCCGGTCGTGGCGTCGAGGTCCCACGGCTTGCCGGTGGCCGGGTCGAGCACGACCCGCTGGCAGTCGCTCGCCGCGACGGTGCACCAGGTCTGCCGGGTGTCGCTGGTGCCGGTCGGGGTGGCCGGGAAGACCTTCCAGCGCGGGTCGTCGTCGGCGAAGTTCACCAGGTTCTCCCGCAGCAGCACTTTGCCGTCACGGGCGTCGATGTAGGTGGTGTAGCCGAGCGGGTGGGCGGGGTCCTTCGACAGGACGACGACCTCGTACGCGGCGCGCGGGGCCGCGCCGGGCATCGGGACCGCGACCAGGCGGACCCGGTGGTCGGCCAGCTTGGCGACGGTGATGCCCGCGTCCTTCAGAGCGCCGGCGAACGCCGCGGCCGGGGTGATCCGGGTGGCGGCGGGCGCTTCGGTACGCGGGCTGAGCGAGGAGGTGACGCGCAGGACGTCGCCGCCCTTGACCGCGACGGCGACGAGGCCGTCGTGGGCGGCCGGAAGCGCGCCGAACCGCTGGCGCATGAGCACGACGGTGCCCGCGCCGACCGGGGTCTTGGCGATCGTCTCGAGGGTGTCGACGCCGGCCGTGTCGAGCGCGAAGAGGCTGACGGCGCCCTTGAGATATTGCCGGGCCACGGCCTCCGGGTCGCCGGTCAGCCCGGCGGCCAGGGGTTTGGTGGTGCCGGCCAGCGAGGCCGGGGTGCCGAGCTTGTTCCACCGCGCGACCTGGCCGGCGACCAGGGAACGCTGGCCCGCGCTCGGCGCGACCGCGCCGGGGCGGTTGTCGACGAAGCCGTACTCGTCGCCGAGCGGGTCGCCGGCCAGCGGGCCGGCGGGCTGTTTCTGCAGTGGACTGGCGGCGGCGCCGATCGGCCCGCTGCTGAGCAATGTGACAGTGGCTAGAACTGCGACGACGACGGACCTTCTGGGTCTGCGCACGCATGCCTCCTGGAATCGATCATTTCCGATTCCTCGACCCTAGGCGTGCATCGACGTTCATAGATGAACGACTTTGTTAAGAAAGTTTCGCAGCGCGCAGGCCGCTCAGGGTGACGGCGACCAGGCGGTGGACCGCGTCCTGACTCTGCAGGGCGCCGGCGGCGGTGAGGGCGTGCAGGCAGAAGCCGGCCAACTCGGCGGCGGCGACGTCGTCGCGCAGGTCGCCCGCCCGGGCCGCCTCGGCGATCAGGCCCTGGACGAGATCGCGCAGGTGCTGCCGCACCTGGTTGACGTGCTCGCTGCGGTGCAGCTGGGTGGCCAGGTCGCCGTGCTGGCGACCCGAGTGGTGCTGGATCTGCGCGTAGGTGCCCAGCACGGCCCGCAGCCGGACGACAGCCGATCCTGCAAGCACAGATCCCGACCGAACGGGCCGGGCGGTACCTGGTTCAGCTCTGCCGGCACGCCACCGCCATGGGCGGCGGGGGCCACCGCCCGCGCATGCACCTGCGTGGCGGGATGGCGCGGGTGGCCGCCGACTGGTCCGACACCAGCGGGACCCTCACGTTCACCCCGTGGGGCAGATGCACCCTCGAGGCCGACGCCGGCACCCTCAAGCTGCGGATCGACGCCGTCGACCAGGACGGCCTCAGCCAGATCCGCGACATCGTCACCCGCGACCTCGAACGGTTCAGCAACCGCGACCCATTGACCGTGACCTGGCAACAGTCCGGCTGATCCGCTCTCGTGTGATCAGCGAGCTGCCGCCGGAGGCCGACCGGGCCGACTCGCCGGCGCGGGAGATCTTCTCGGACGTGGCCAACAAGTGGGCGTTCCTGATGATCGAGTTCCTCGGACAGGGCACCCTGCGCTTCAGCGAGCTGCGCCGCGAGGTCGGCGGCATCAGCCACAAGATGCTCACCCAGAACCTGCGGATGCTGGAGCGCAACGGCCTCGTCGAGCGGAGGGTGCACCCGAGCATCCCGGCCGCGGGCAGGGGCGAAGGCACTTTTCCGAGACTCAGGCACCTTTCGGTGACTGGTCCGACCGCCCGCCGTTGCGGGTGCGATTGCCCGCCTGGAGGCATCTGCTGGGCGGTGGGGCGCCTCGACCGGTCGCGGCGCGCGACAATACGGCCGTGGCCAAGGTGAGCGATCTCTTCGAACCCGAGCCGTCGAGGTGGGGCCCGCGCGAGCGCTTGCCGGACACGGACGCCTCGGTGTACCAGTTCGTCTGCGGCGGCATGCTCGATACCTGGCGTGCCCGGCCGATGCTCTCCGACCGCGCGCGGAGGCAGTGATGCACCGCAGCCGTCTGTCCACGTTGTTGATAGACGCCCGCGGTGACGCGGCGGGCGCCGCAGCCACGTTCTGGTCGGCGGCGCTCGGCGTGCCGGCCCGGCCGGTCCCGGGGGAGGAGCAGTTCACCTCGCTGCCGGGGGCGCTGCCCGACCTTGTGCTGGCGGTCCAGTCGATCGACGACCAGCCCCGCTACCACCTCGACATCGAAACCGACGACCTCGAGGCGGAGACGGCGCGACTGATCGGCCTGGGCGCGGTCGAGGTGAGCCGATGGCTGGACTGTCACACCCTGCGAGCACCCGGCGGCCACCTCCTGTGCGTCATCCCCGTGCACAGCGACCCCGCAACCTTCGAAAAGCACGCCCAAGTCTGGGAGTAGCACCGCTCCGCTCCGGCCTTGATCACCCGCACCCGCCCCCGCCCCCGCCGGAAGCGGTAGTCCACGTTGATCACGCGAACTTCAAGAAAGGTCGCCCCTCCAACCTCGAACAAATCGTATTTATCAGTCTATTTGATCGGCGTTGGTCGCGTTTCGCCCGTAGGTCGCCCGGCGTCAGCCGGTGTAGGGCGGCGCGACGCCCCAGCCCCAGCGCGGCACCGGCGCCTGCCGGACCGGGTCGGCGTCCGGTTGGGAGTTCAGCACCGCGAGCCGGGTGCCCCACTCGAGATACCCGGCGAACGCGGCCCGGAACTCCGGGTCGGCGGGAAGCCCGACCTCGTCGGCGGCGTCCATCATCAGGTTGACCCAGCGCCGTCGCTGCGGCTCGGTGATCGCCTTGCCGACGTGCCGCGACAACATGTGCGGATAACCCCCGTGCTCGGCGGTGTAGGTCGCCGGCCCACCGAAGACCTCGCCCAGCCAGATCGCCACGTGCCGGGCATGGTCGGGGTCCATCCGCGCGAACAGCGGCGCGAGCAGATCGTCGGCGAGAACCAGACGGTAGAACGCATCGCAGAGCCGCACCAACGCGTCGGTGCCGCCGGCCCACTCGTACAGCGTCGGTGGTTCGCCAGACTTGGCGGGTTGCGTCGTATCGTTCGATTCGAGCGTCACCCGGACAGCCGACCACGCGCGGCGATCCGTGATCAAGTACGCACCATTCGGTAAGCGGCCGGGGGAGCCAAAGATGAGCAAGCGATACCACTGCCCGGTGGAACTGGCCGTGGACGTGGTCGGCGGCAAATGGCGCCCGGTCATCCTGGCGCACCTGAAGGAAGGCGTGCACCGCTACGGCGAGCTGCGCCGCCGGCTGCCGCAGATGAGCGAGAAGATGCTCGTCCAGCGCCTACGCGAACTGGAAGCGGCCGGCCTGGTCGCCCGCGAGGACCTCGGTGGTAATCCGCCCCACGTCGAGTACCGCCTGACCGACGAGGGCCGCAGCCTCGCCCCGGTGCTGCAAGCCCTCTACGACTGGGGCTCCGCGCGGGCCGCCCGCACCGGAGCCACCATCGAGCCGCTCGGATAGCCGTAGCCCGTGATCCTCCCGGGCAGGTGTCACCGTGATGGCTACCGTCAGGTGCCCAGCGCCGCCGCGAGGTCGGCGTTCTGCTGGGCGAAACCAGCCCAGGCCGGTGGACTGTCGGCGAGCCGTTGCGCCGCGGCCTGCTGGGAGCATCGTCGCTGCGTCCACTCGCACAGCCGGCCGTCGCGGATCGTGAAGCTCACCAGCAGGCCGTCCGCCCAGCCGTGGATCGCCAGATCGCCGCCCTCGTGCGTGGTCGCGCGCTGCCGTGCGGTGATCCACTCCAGCGCCCGGATCTCGTCCTGGATCCGGCCGGCGCGCTCGAAGGCCAGTTCCGCCGACGCCTGGTCGCGCGCCCGTTCGAGCTCCGCGCGGGCGTGTGCGACCGCCGCCGGCTCTCTCTCGAGGACGGCCTCGAGCGCGGCGACTAGCGCTTCGCGATCGGCCGAGTGCACCCCGCGCTTCGCGGCCAGGTCGCGCTCGGCGCCGGTCAGCCCGTTTCCCGCGTACGCCAGGGGATGCACCCGATGCAGCGCGCCGAGCGCCTGCCGGATCTTGGCACCACCGAGGTACGGACCGAACAGCCGGCCCGACACCGGACGGTGCGTCATCCGCAGCCCCGGCGTGCGGGCGGTGGCGTCCAGCAGCAGGTAGCCGGGCACCTCCTGGCCGCCGGGTGTCCGGTTCCAGCGGGGCATCCGCTCCTCGAGCAGATTCCGCTCGAGCCAGCTGGCCTCGTGCACGGAGTCGCAGGCCACCGCCTCGATCCGGGCGACGCTGCGGACCATCCGGGCCAGGTGTCGCCGGTCACCGAGGTTCAGCCAGTAGGACGCGACCCG
>Ga0307513_10006097_pt1 | contig 15821 bp, 7 predicted proteins | sample 15_EM_MG_FD_202174 | JGI IMG/M metagenome (GOLD analysis project Ga0307513, IMG submission 202174) | Populus trichocarpa ectomycorrhiza microbial communities from riparian zone in the Pacific Northwest, United States - 15_EM | ecosystem: Host-associated > Plants > Roots > Unclassified | place... | reverse complement strand
TGGTGAGGGTGTGTTCTGCCCTTTCTTGTTCTTGGCAGTTGCGGAATCATTGTTCGAAGTGGGTGCGGAAGAGGTCCCAGTCATCAGCCCAGAGTGGGGGCATGGGGTTGTCGAGATTGGCAAACATGGTCTCTTTCCAGTATTTGGCCTCCCCTTCGATTAGCTGTAGGGCAAATCGGACTTGTTCTTCTTTGGTCATGCGGTTGAGAATGAAGTAGTTTTTGCATGACCTCATGAAGACATTAGTCTTTCGGCGGTTGCCAGTAAAGGGTTTGGGGAGGGCTGCTTTGACTTGGCCACCACGTTGTTGGAGCAACGCTTGGTAAAATTGGGGTGGAGGCCCCAGGGGTGGTTGCCACTGATGTGGAGGTGGTGGCAGTGGTGGAGGTGGTGGAGGTGGGACTGGGGGAGCCTGGGCAGTGGCAGCAGCCACTGCTGCAGCTACTTGTTGGGCAATGTTAGCAGCGTGGAGGGTGTTCAACTCCTGTTGGTGAATGCAATACATCCATGCCATTGTCTGTGCCATACACCCCAGTCTTCCTGTATTGGTGGTGGGGTTCGCAGTCATGTAGATGACTGGTGCTTGTTCGATTTGGATGGTGGGGTCGACAGCAAGGATATCCAGGGTGGTCTGGGTAAACCATGCGTCGATATCATCATGGTATTGGGTCCATTCTGCATTGGTAACAGTGGTAGGGACGGCTTGGGTGAGGATGGGGATTGGGAGCGCCATATTCTTCTAGAAGAGGACATGGAAGTGGTGGCAAGAGCACCTGCGAGTGCAGATGGCTAAAAGTAATCCGGTTGGGATTGTGCTGAACCTCCAGCAACGATAATACTGATCCCAGTAAACCCAGACGTGGGTTGTTGGGTGTAGAACGGTGCAGGGAGGCGTGGTGGGCTATGTGTGGGTGCGAGGATATCGCGTGGAGTGTTATCGTGGTGCTTGAGTGGGAGACTCGACCTTCTGTAGCATGTAGAGGATATTCGAGCAGGACGATCATCACACAGAGCTCAAGGACGCTTGAGATATGTGAGATGGGGAATGAGATGACGAGAAATGATAAGATTTCAAGGTCGAGTGAGGAATCAGTCCCTCCAGCTTGTCCTGTTTATATATGTACAATGATGGAACATTCTGGAAGTGCTTACAAATAGTATGACATCAGCATGAAGGGGAGTCCTTTGTAGGATGTGATCATAGGGGTACGTCATAGAGCTTTCTGGAATGTGATGGAATATGGGGGCAGGTGGGACAGAAAGCAAGAGAAATAGTCCAGAAAAGGGGCCAATGGGGGGAGTGATGTTTATGTGGTTATTTGTACTAGAGTGTCTCATCCAGCTCTCTTGGCTGTTCATGAATAATTGAACCCATGTGTATATCGGGAGTGGTATGCCTTTGTTTTGTAGCACTGCTAGTAGTCTGTTGTGGTTGGCATTGTCGAGGTAGCCTCTAACAAAGGCGGGGTTCAAGTGGTTTGAAAAACAAAGGCAAACACACCATCAACCACATCAAAATGACTGATGTGAGTACATCCTCACGTTTTGTCCTCACCCTCACACCCAAAAAAATTTCAGAGGCCTCTTGGTATTTGGTCATCCAAACTTTCATTCATTCGCATTACAGACTTCTTGTTCGATATACTCTGATCAATTGATGCCATGGCTTGAAACCTCCTTCCCTCATTGCAGTGTATTCTTATGCTCCTTCTGCCCAACTTGGACTGAGAGTTGAGGTTCACCCCGTATGTCGACAAACGTGCTCCCATGATCTGAACATCTGTCCTCCCTCTGCGCGATATGCACATTTGACTGTCCATACTCACCAAATGTGAAGCCGTGATTCATTCCTCCTTGGCTATTCGTGAACTGGACATGCCAGCATTCGAAATTTGATGTCTCACTGGAGTCCCACACACAGTGCCTAAAAGCGCCACAGTGCATGATGCATTTCCCTCCTTTCCCCCAAACAAATAAAAAATAAAAATAGATGTCCCACGGGTCACTCTCAATGGTTGGAATCTTCCCAAATTGCCTAACATCCCCTGTTGGCCCATTCATGAGTCAAGCGGAGTATACCTGTGAATGCGTCTGTTGGACATGCAAGACAGCTCTGAGGACGAGATTCGTGGATACCCAGTTATCCCTCCTGCACAGTTCCTTCCAGAACACTGATTAACAGTAATGCAGGTCTCGCGTACTGGAATTAGGTTCAGAAGATAAGCTTTTGGGAAAATCTTCTTGTTCAATAAGTTTCCTATTCAATATATTCGGACAGGGCAAATTGCTAAATTGAGAGTCTGAGACATTGAGCAAGCAAGACGAAAACTTTACCCAACCACATTGTGCGCTACCACCTCTGTCGTCTAGCGGGGACAGATTGCCATTTTGCAGTTCACCTTGTAATTATCAGATACAACGACGATCCTTCAAGCAAAGCGTTGACCGGACATCCCTTCCGTTCTGATGCTCTCCGATCGCTGCGCAGACTGCATGTCCTTCTATCAACCCTAGACCACTCGTTAGCGATTCCTGATTGCTCGTAGTGATCCTTAACACCCTCTGATGGTTCATAGCGACTTCCGGTTGACTTGTGCCGGTCCCTAACACCTTGCTGCCTTGTTCTTGGTTTGCATACTGTTTACGCCACCCTCACAGACCGAGCAGAAATATCCAACATTTGCCGTCAGCTCGCTCTATCTCTTGGACTGTATCTTTGTGAACGCTTTGAAGGGTCCCAAGTTGCCTCAAACTATTGACCCTCTGGGAGGCTTGTGTGCTTAGGATATCAGACCATATTGTACTTTATCTCTCCTCATTGGGAATTCTCAACAATATCATGGCAGGGGATGACAGGTCCACACGTTTGGTCCATACTGCTGTCCATGTCCTTCAGTCTTCAAGTGTCTCATATGTCAGTTGCGGACTCTTGCAGAAGAGAGGGGGGCATGTAGGAAATCATATACATATCCTGTTAGATGGCCATATGTGACAAAGTGAGAAGAAGAAGAAGAGACCAATACAACAAACTATAAGCACAAAGCACAGAGTTAGGGATGTGCGGTGTTGGAAATTTGGGTCCAAGAGCTTCCAAAGGTAAACTCCTCAAATTGAAGAGAGACTGACCGAACAGGAGATGTGAGAGGGATTGTAAGGAGAGCAGGTGAATGGAGGCCTGCACGACAGTCCTGGGGTACCCAATAGAGTAAGCCACCTTCTGAGTCTCTGACCCAACCTTTTGCATCTGGCCATGTAGCCTGAATGGATGCAGAGGTACAATGGGTAGAATTGTGTGAGAATGAGTCCCACAAGTGAATGGTGCCATTACTGGGTGCAGAGGTGATATGCTTCCCATCGGGAGAGCAAGCAACTGACACCACCGAGTGGGTGTGCCCGTTGAGAGCCTTGCCGACTGCATCACCAGTCTCGGCAGTGCAGATTCGAATTGACTTGTCATGGGGTCCAGAGACGATGTGCCTCCTATCGGGAGAGTAAGTGACTGATACCACCAAGCTGGTGTGCCCCTCGAGAGGCTTGTCGACTGCATCGCCAGTCTCGGCATTCCAGATTCTAATTGTGTCGTCATAGGATCCAGAGACGATGTACCGCCCATCGGGAGAGTAAGCAACTGATGCCACCCAGTGAGTGTGCCCCTCGAGAGGCTTGCCGACTGCATCCCCAGTCTCGGCATTCCAGAATCGAATTGTCTCGTCACTGGACACAGTGACGATGTGCCGCCCATCGGGAGAATAAGCAACTGACACCACCGAGTTAGTGTGCCCCTCAAGAGGCTTGCCGACTGCATCGCCAGTCTCGGCATTGCAGATTCGAATTGTCTTGTCATGGGATACAGAGGCGATGTGCCGCCCATCGGGAGAGTAAGCAACTGACTCCACCCAGTCAGTGTGCCCCTCGAGAGGCTTGCGGACTACCTCGCCAGTCTCGGCATTCCAGATTTGGACTGTCTTGTCATAGGATCCAGAGGCGATATGCCGCCCATCGGGAGAGTAAGCAACAGACACCACCGAGCCGGTGTGCCCCTCGAGAGGTTTGCCGACCGCATCGCCAGTCTCAGCATTCCAAATTCGAATTGTCATGTCATGGGATCCAGAGACGATATGCAGCCCATCGGGAGAGTAAGCAACTGATGCCACCGAGCAGGTGTGCCCCTCGAGAGGCTTGCCGACTGCATCGCCAGTCTCGGCATTCCATATTCGAATAGTGTCGTCATGGGATCCAGAGACGATGTGCCGCCCATCGGGAGAGTAAGCAACTGACGCCACCCTGAGAGTGTGTCCCTCAAGAGGCTTGCCGACTGCATCACCAGTTTCGGCATTCCAGATTCGAATCGTCCTGCCACCGGATACAGAGACGATGTGCAGCCCATCGGGGGAGTAAGCAACTGACACCACCAAGCCGGTGTGCCCCTCGAGAGGCTTGCCGACTGCACCACCAGTCTTGGCATTCCAGAGTCGTATTGTCTTGTCATTGGATACAGAGGCGATATGCCGCCCATCAGGAGAGTAAGCAACTGACGCCACCGAGTTTGTGTGCCCCTCAAGAGGATTGCCGACTGCATCGCCAGTCTCGGCATTCCATATCTGAATTGTCTTGTCATAGGATCCAGAGACAATGTGCCGCCCTTCGGGAGAGTAAGCAACCGACACCACCCAGTTAGTGTGCCCCTCGAGAGGCTCACTGACTGCATCGCCAGTCTCGGCATTCCAGATTCGAATCGTGTTGTCATGGGATCCAGAGATGATGTGCCGCCCATCGGGAGAGTAACCAACTGATGCCACCCTGAGAGTGTGTCCCTCAAGAGGCTTGCCGACTGCATTGCTGGTCTCGGCATCCCAGATTCGAATTGTCTTGTCACGGGATCCAGAGGCGATGTGCCGACCATCGGGAGAGTAAGCAACTGATGCCACTGAGTTAGTGTGTCCCTCGAGAGGTTTGCCGACTGCATCGCCAGTCTTGGCATTCCAGATTCGAATTGTGTAGTCGTAGGATCCAGAGACGATGTGTCGCCCATCGGGAGAGTAAGCAACTGACTCCACCCAGTAAGTGTGCCCCTCGAGAGGCTTTCCAAATGCATCGCCAGTTTCGGCATTCCAGATTCGAATTGTCCTGTCATAGGATCCAGAGGCGATGTGCCGCCCATCGGGAGAGTAAGCAACTGACGCCACCAAGTCAGTGTGCCCCTCGAGAGGGTGGCCAACTGCATCGCCAGTCTCAGCATCCCAGATCTGAATTGTCTCGTCTGAGGATCCAGTGACAATGTAGCACCCATTGGGAGAATGACTCATACAACAGACAGTACCGGTGTGTCCAGTCCATTCCAATGGTGGCACCGGCCATGACGACAATTTCCCTCTTTGCGCCTTGATGTCTTTAGTGAACTGCGTACTGAAGATGATGGATAAAGGTGACTGTGAGGGCAGGAATGGTCTTGTTGAAATATAGGTGTGTGGAGCGCTGACAGAGATGGGAGTGCGGAAGACGACCATGAAGTGACGAACATCCTGAATTCTTTCCAAAAGGCTCAAATCAACACCCTACAGCAAGGTAGAATCACCTTTGAATGCCTATGAGAGCAAGCTGTAGCCATACTCACCTTGACCAAGGTCGATGTCACTTTTCGAAGGCTTGGAACCCCAACTCCCAACAGCCCCATAAGGCTCAATACTTCAATCCAAAATAATGCATACGGTCCTTCAAAGAATTTCCTCAAACTTTCCCACACACGCCGGTCGCCAGTGTCGGGAGCAAAGCAAAGATGATCTGACCAATACACAGAACAATACTGCAAAACGTCTGAAATGTTCTCTTTGATTCGCGTTGGGAGATCTTTCACATCATCATTGGCAAGCCGGGAATCGTCGAGCTTGCAAATATTGAAACGGAGCTGTTCAAGCATCTTCTCAAGGCAAGCGATACCCAGTTGTACATTTGCGTCTCGGAGGTTGACCTGATAGTCGCTATGACAGTCACGGCTGACAAAGAATTCCGAAATGGACAAATGCCGGACATGAATCCCTCCATTGACCCCTTCGTCTCGATATAGCAGAGAGCCAAGCTCTTCCATCCACATTTTTACCAGATCGCCTCTCACTCCCATCAGTTCTGCAATCGCCTTGTCGCACAGTGGACGGTAAGGCCCCGTTATAAGAAGCACTCCAATTACCCGCCGAAATTCGGCATTGCTATGCACTTTCCGTGTGCCGACGATACTGGAGTAAAGTCCGTAGAGAGATGTCAAGCCAGGTCCGGCAGAGTCTTGCAAGGTCGCCCCTAACAGCTCAGTGGGGTCATAGCAATGCTCAAGGGCACGTGCAAGAGTCTCGATGAAGATGAAAAGACCCGCTGCCTGGGAGATCACTCTATCGAAGAGCAATGGTTCTGGCCAAGGAGATTTGAGGCACCGGATTTCAGCCACCCCACGGAATCTGTCTTCAGCAAAGACTCGTAGGTCGGAGGTGGACTCTTTATCTGCGGTCAAATCATATTGCAAATACGATAACTGGGTGGAGCCATCAAAGAAACATTGGATATCGACTTCGGGTCTACTGGTGATGATAACCTTGAGCCATGGAACGTGTGCGGCGGCGGAGGTCAGGCCATTCAGGATGTCTCGACGACTCTTAGTACTGCCACACTCATCAAGTGCGTCAATGACAAGGGTGAGAGTCCTTTTTGGGATGCGAGAAAGCTTGCGGATGAGGTCAAGGAAGAGAGTATGCTTCATTGACTCTCGTGTCAAGTTTGTGGCTTCACGAAGACGTTCTGCGACAAGGCTTCGAAAAGGGGGGAAGACTGTCGTGAGGTTGTGCATGAGAGTTGGAAGGATGTTTCTGGGCTTGCTCAAATTCGGGTCATCCCTCCGGCAGAAAAATGCTCCAACCAACTGCCCGTGTTCGTCAAGGCTTGCGCAGATCGAATGCGCCAATGACGTTTTGCCAATTCCAGGTAAGCCGTAGATCCAGTATGTATTGCCATGGAGAACAACACCCTGCCTTGATACACCGGCCACCCAGTCCATGATTTCCTTGAGGGCGACTCTGCGGGTGCCTTCCATACAGCGGAGGTCTTGGTGATAGCCAGTCTTCACGGGTTGAAGCCGCTGTTTCAAAAGCTCTTGATCCTCTCTCTCTTGCTCTCTTTGGTCTACGAAAAGTCACTGAGAATGCGTTGTCGCCAGGTTGGGACAATGGGTGCTCACCACTCCTTTTGGCTAAGCGGAGAGTTTCGACATCCACTGCACGCATGAAGTCTTCGACGACCCTGGTCAACTCTCCGTCTATTTCTTCGATCGTCTTCAGGTACGATGGCCCACCCACCATCCTCGCTGTGTTCATCAGGGCGTGCCAAATCCAGAACATAGCGACCCACCATGTTTGACATAGTCGCACGACACTTGAGCGACCCTGTGCATCACTTCAAACATTCTTGGGATGATCTTCTCCAAGAGATCCGTTTTTTTTTTTTTTTTTTGGGGCTGTGCATGGAGTGCTGCAGCCGGGTAGCTACAAACCCGAAGGCGAGACATGGCCCAACAGCCGTCCCAACACGTGGACGAATAACCATAGTTCTCTAGAACTCTCACACCTAGGATCGCAGATGAAGCTGAGTAAAGCCGCCGTTGTGGTTGGACACAGAGAATACACCGAAAGGCAGGGCCACTGCGTGCTCCAGTTCAGACTCCCGGCAGTGTGGGGTTCCAGGCCGGCCAGGCCGATGTGCCTACCCACTAAACACCCGGGGCACCACTAATCCGACGTAGGCATGTCATCCCTCAGAAGACTTCACCGGGAACGCCGTACCAGATCGCGCCAAAACGAATCTTAACGTCCTCGTTAGTACCGGAGCAGGCAAATGGAGTCCTGTCAGCACAAGTTTAAGGACACGATCGGGGGGAAGAGAAGTCAGCAGACTGGGGCAAGATCCCAGAGGGGCCTGGCCTGGAAGGGCCGGGGCGCCGCCACACGGATTGGCCCCGGAGGACCCGCCGCTGGAGCGCGGAGGCCGGATACCCGTTGCTGTCATCGGGGCATCAGGACCAGTCGAACTACCCGAGGTGAAAGAGTCCCCGGTGCCTAAAGGTACAGGACAGTCCCCTGGGCGGGGCCATGACAGCCCGGGCACCAGTCAGGGGCACCTCGCGCTACCAGGTTCGCTAGGCCGCGGCAGGACACATCCGAGGTTGCGCCGGGCAGACGACGCACCAGAACGACGGGGCGCGGGGACCAGGGACACGGGGGCGGGGAGGAGACAGTTAGCAACGATGCGGGAGGGCGTCAGCGGTCAGTCAGCAGTGAACGACGCGAGGAGGGCGTCAGTGTGCAAGGCGGGGACAAAACGGTAAGCATCGTCATGGATCTCCTTGGTCCGCTGCTTCCAGACGAACCACAGGAAAGAGCCCAGGGCCCACTCGCGCAGCGTGCGGGTTTTGCCAAGGCAACGGCGGAGCCGGACATCGTTAATAGGGTCGCAGTCCAGGGAACGGAAAGCGAGGAGGGGGTACCAGAAGGGGCGGGGCCAAGACAGGGGGGAGGTGGATGGGACGGGGTCGGGGTGGAGGGTCTTGAAGCGGGAGGAAAGCGTCAGCAGGAGGGGGGAGAGGTCGTAGGACGGGCAGGAGTGCCACACGTGGTCCAACGACAAGGTAGCGCCGCAGCGGCAAGTCTGACCGAGCGCCAGCGTGCCGTGCCAGGAGTCGCCGATGGGGAGGCAGGAGGAGACGTGCTTATAGAGCAGCTCACGGAGGCCGACCGGAATGTTAACACGCCAGAGGAGGGGGACATGAGTAACGGGATCAAGGTTAGCAAGGAAGTGCAGGGCCATCCAGGAAGACCACGAGGAGAAAAACGGAGCGAACTTGGGGCTAGCAAAGGGGGGGGGCGAGGAGGAGACGACAACGTCAGTGAGGAAGGCCAGCGACTGGCAGTTCAGGACCGGGCCGCTGTCGACCCAGCCAGGGGGAGCGGAGAAGTCAGTAACGTCCAGCACAGGGGAGCCGGGCTGGAGAGCTTGCTTGGCGAGGAGGTCTGCAAGGTTGTTCATGTAATCGTTAGCGTGGGCCTTAACCTTGGAGAACCGAAGGCGGCCTGAGTGAGAGCGCAGCTCGAAGAGCAGGGCCTGGAAAAGTGGCTTGAGAGAGCCGAGGGAGAAGGCGCCGTAGCGCATGTGGACGCCCAGGGCCGGGATAGTGAAGCCGAGGGCGGCGCAATCGTCAGCACAAGAGGAAAAAAGCGGGGCGTCGAGCCACCCGTCACGCTCCATGGCAAGGAGGCCGCCGCGGACGAGGCCAAGCACGTAAGTGGAGTCAGTGTGTATATGCAGAGCACAGTCGGGCCAGGCCCGGAGGGCCAGCAGGACGGCGCAGAGTTCAGCGATGTTGTTAGACAGCAGAGGGCCCGCGAGGCGGCAAAGCTGGGAGCGACCACACAGAGAGGCCCAGGCGGAGCCGGCAGCGCAGGAGGGGTGGCCGTTATTGAGGGCAGAGCCGTCAGTCCAGACGAGCTGCCATTCGGCAGGGATGCGGCGGGGGCGGGAGAGGGAGATCGGGGGGGCAGTGCGGTACTTCTGGAAGAAACGTTTGTTAGCAAGGAAGTTGCCAGCCCGATCAGGGTGGGCGAGGAGGGACTGGTCAGAATTGAGCAGGCGAGCACAGCCATACGCGTTGCGCATGGCGGGCCATACCCGGACGGAGCGGTGCAGCAGGGAGGTGTCAGGCCACCATTTGCTACTGCGCCAGCAAGTGAGCAACAGGGACTTGAGTAGGGCCAGGCGGGTAGCGGCCAGGGACTGAGCGGACACGCGTGGGGCGGAGGGGACACACGAGGAGTCAGAGGAGTCAGAGGCCGGGGAGGACGAGGGCTCCAAACGCGGGCATGAGCGGGGGTGGGGGTGGGGGAGTCGTCGGACGAGTCGGAGGCTATTGAGAGCGCAGGGCTCCGGCGGGAGACACGGGCGTGAGCGTAAAGGGCAGACGCGGCCTTGGCCGCGCTGCCGAGAAGGCCGCGCTGGTGGGAGGGCATCGGGTCAGCAGTGGCGCGGGACAGCTTGGTGCCGGGCCAGGTCAGATGGCCGACATTCAGTACGTGACGGCGCGAGAGCTTGTCGGAGAACTGGTTAGCATGGAGGGGGACGGCAGGGTGGTAAGTAGAGGGCATGTCCAGGCGGGCGGCCATGGACGGGAACGCGCATGAGACGTCGTAGCGCAAGACACGGCAGGAGATGTAAGCGTGCCGCAGACGGGACTCCAGGCTAGAAAGCCGGACCACGCTGCACTGGAGGAGGGGGTTCAGGTTAGTGCCCGGTAACTTACCGGGCTTGGAGGAGGCGCAGGAGAGGTCAGTGCGGGCCCAGGCCTTCCACGGGAGGTCGAGGGGCGCGGAGATGAGGTCGCCTATGAACTTAGCGTCATAGGCAAGCTTGCGCTCCCGGAGAGAGGGGCAGTTAAGCCCGCCTCTGGAGAGGGGCGCGGAGAGGAAGGAATAGGGTATGTGTGAGTACGGGCCGCGGACGAAGCGGCAGACGGAGTTAGTAATCTTGGTGAGCATAGGGGCGGGGATGCCATTGCAGTCGAGAAGGTAGTAACACCGGGAGAGGAGAAGGGCCTTGGCAAGGAGGGCCCGGTTGAGGAGGGAGGCGCCGATGGCGTTCCACTGGCGAATGATTTTTTGGATATGTGAGTAAATCTGGACCCACCGGTCGGAGGCGCAGTCCGGGCTGCCGATCCAGGCGCCCAGAACGCGGAGGGGGAGGCCTCGAGGGAGGACGAAACCTCCCTCAAAGCAAGCGAGGACGTCAGCGTGAGACACGTCGTGGTGCTCGGGGGGGCCGACGACGAGAACGTCAGTCTTCTCCAGGTTGAACTTGCTGCCAAGGGTGGTGGAGGTGGAGTCCATAGTGGACTTGATGAGGGCGAGGTCCTCCAAAGGGGAGAGGAAGAGGTTCATGTCGTCCGCGTATTGGATAAGCTTCACGGCAGGGAGGCCGAGGAGGGAGATGCCGGAGATGGCGCGCCGGAGGCGCATCCCCATGGGTTCTATACTGAAGTTGTACAGGAGGCACGAGAGGGGGTCACCCTGACGCACGCCCCGACGGAGGGAGAAGAAACCGCTGTAACCGCCGTTAATACAGACGCAGGTACGGCAGTTAGTGAGGATGTCCCGGATCATGCCGAGAAGGTCAGCGGGCAGGCCCATGGCGAGCATGGAGCGGAGGAGGAGACACGCGTCGACGCGGTCGTAGGCCTTGGCCTGGTCCAGGCTAATAACGTAGCCGGGGGTACCAGACGCGTTAGAAAGGTGAGCAACCTCCGAGCACAGGCGGGTGTGCTCGGTGATGTAGCGGAGAGGCACGAAGCCTTTCTGGTCAGCGTGGAGCTTGGACATGGCCCAAGGGGCGAGACGCGAGTTAACAAGGTTAGTGAACATCTTACAATCCGTGTTCATGGATGATATGGGGCGATAGTTAGCCACCAGGGTAGGGTCGCCTTTTTTATAGAAGAGACTCAGGTTAGCATCCTTGAAGCCAAGGCAGTCAGTGCCATGGAGACGCAGGTCATCGGAGAGGAGCCTAAAAGAGGCCCAGAGCGAGGGCATGTCATGGCCGGGCGAACGGTCATTCAATTGGTCAATCTGGGCGGCGAGCGCCTTCCAGAACGGGTATGGGATACCATCCGGGCCAGGCGCGGAGTTCAGCATCTTGGGGCGGAGGGCCTCGACCTCCGCCAGGGAAAAGGGGCCGGAGGCCTGGTCAGCAAGCGGGGGGGCAGGGATGCCGCCGTAGCAGTCGGCAACCTCCCGGACGAGGGTGTCCTGGGAGGAGAGACGGTCAGCGGAGTCAGGGAGGGGGGTATGGAGGGCATGGTAGTACTCTCGGGCAATAACTACCATGTCACGGAGGCGCGTAGAGGCGAGGTCAGTAGCGGAGCGGCGGAGGCCCTCCATGGAAATGGAGGCGCGGCTGCCGCGCTCGTCAGCCTCCTTGTTAGAGGAGAGCTTGAACCAGGCGGAGGAGTGGGTGCGAGCCATGTCGCGGTATTTCCTAAGGACGGCCTTGCGCACGTGGTCAGCGCGCATGGAGACGTAAGTCGCGATAGCATGATCAGGGGCGGGCAACGGGGCAGGGGCAGGGGGCACGGACGTGGAGCGCTGCGAAGGAGCAGGCGAGGCAGCAGAGGAGGAGGAGCTGCGCCACGGGGGCAGCGCGGAAGGCCAGTGGCTGCGCCAGGGGGGGTGGGGACGGGGGCGGGGCGTGGGGGGCTCCGCAATGGCGGAACGCCAACCGCGGACGCGGATACGAGGGCGCGACGGGGGGCTAAGGGAGAAGCCGTGATGCCAAATGGTGTCAGTAAGGTCAGCCTCAGGGACTAAGTCGCCGTGGAGGAGGGTCTTCCAGTTCTTAGTACGGGAAGCGTTAGTAGCTCTCTTGGCCTGGAGACTGAGGGCAAGGACGTCGGCCTTGAAGGCAGACCAGGAGGCCAGCGACACGCCGGAGACGAGCATGCGCTCATACGCAGTTAGTACGGCTGGCCAGAAAGGCGAGTGCCCGTCGAGGACGGGCAGGCCGGGGAGACGAGGGGCCGGCTTGGCAAGCTCGACCCTAGGGTTAGTGATGTGGACCGAAGCCCAGACCAAGGAGTGGTCAGACCACAGGGTGGGGACGGTGACAGGCCAGCCCGCCGCACAGATGCCCCGGGGGACATAGATGCGGTCGAGGCGGGCGGAGAAGGAGGAGGCACGGTGGCGGAAGGAGATGCTGCGCGGGAAGGCCGCAGGCCCGGCCACATCATGGGCGCAGCAGAGGGCTGTGAGGTCAGTGAAAAGGCGAAGGCGCCGCTGGAAGATGCTATCCGGGGCCTTCTGGGGGGCGCGGTCAGCAGGATGCTCGACCATGTTCCAGTCACCCAGGGCAACGCAGCCCTTCCAGGTGTTAGCAGGGAGGGTAGCAATGAAAGAGGAGAGACAGAGTACAAGCTCCTTGTAAAAGTCAACAAGGCGCGAGGAGTTAGCGTAGACGCAGAGCACCCAGACAGACTCGGTGCTCTTGCCGTGGTACAGGTTAGTGAGGAGGGCATGGCCAGGAATGAGGGAGTGCTGGGAGGAGCACGTCCAGGAGCTGCCAGAGGGGGTCAGTAAGGCAACGCTGGCCGCAAGGCGCGAGGTGCCGGAGTGAGCAAGGACACGGGAGCGGCGAGAGGCCGGGGGGCCAGACTCGTTGCAGTGAGTCTCCTGTAGTGCGAGAACGTCAAGCTTCTCAAGAGCCATAAGGTCGTCAGCGAACGGGAAGGTGGGCTGAAGGCCAGAGTTAGTGCGGGTCGAACGACCAAGCATATTCCAGGTACCAAAATTAAAGGTACGGCGTTTGAGTTGGGGGGAGGGGTCAGCTGCTCCCGCAGGCCGGTCCGAGGGGCGACCCCAAGCCCTCTTTGGGCCTGCGGACTGAGCGGACGGGAGAACGGGAGAGAACAGTCTGCATCTTCGGCGCGCTGTTGGGGCACCAGGCGCGCCAGGAGACGCCTGGTGGAGGGAGGTTTCGCGTGGCTGGCTGCTGGAGGCACCGACAGCTCCCATGCCTGCCGGGGGAGTACCCGCTGTTCTCCCGCCGTCGCCGTCATGCCCCGTACGATTATTGGGGGTCACAACAGCCTGTGCAGGACGCGAGGTGGCTAATTTGTAGATCATGTGGTGCGATACACCAAGAGGAGGAGTGAGGCTCACTCCGGGGGAGGATTGCTCCCAGGCCGAGAAGGGTCAGATCTTGCGGGGGCCAACACCAGGGGTCAGAAGCGGGTTCGCCCAAAACAAGGTGGCACCTATCACCAGGAAGGGGTTAGCAAGTGTGAGGCGGCGCGCAGTTAAACAGGGCGGGCGGGCCCAAGTGCAAGAAGTCAGGAAGCAGGTTATATAAAGGCAACGCAACAGGGGAATGCAACAGGGGCCAGGAGGGCACGGGCACAGCAGGCATAGTACAGGGAAGAGGGGAGCATGAGCGGGAGAACAGGCGAGGCAGAATACAGGAAAGAAAGGGCACTAGCGGGAGAATAAGCGGGAGAATAAACGAGACAAAAGGCGCGCAGGAGGCGAGCAGGATGGGCATACAGGAGACGCGGGACTACGGAGGGGGCATGTCAATGTACGGAAAGAAACGGAGCGAGGTGACAGGACCGAGGGGCCACCAGGGGCCCAGGGGACGCATATGAGAGTGGGCATCAATAAATTCGCGGACGTGAGGGGGAGTACTATAGGTAAGCAGAATAAGGGGGCGGGTAAGGAATGGAAACTAGGGTGACTCGAGGGGCACGAACCGGGGGTCAGTAGGAGCGGCGGGCGGGGTGGAGAGGGCGGCCATGGCAGCCGTAATAGCGTGCCTGGAACCAGCCAGAGACCGGACGGCGGCGTCAGTTTCCTCAGCGATGATCTCGGAGGCATGGTGAACGGCGCGGGCAGCGCCTTTGCCTTTGCTCCTGGTAGCGACCCGCCATCCAGCAGCGGCCTCCGTGTCAGCTTGGGCAGCCTTCTTCCTGGCAGCCACGGCCTTCCTGTCAGCGACGGCTATCTTCTTCTCGGCAGCCGCCAAGGTGGCGCCGACGAGGGCCTTGCCATTCTTGTCCACAAGGGGCGCACCATAGGACTTGGGGTCCTGGACGATGCGGTGTGGGTCAGCAATTGTGTAGGGGGCGATCGAGTTGGAGCGGGCGCGTGTGGCAGTAGGGGACACTAGAGCGGTCTCGGAAGGGTGATTAGCGGCGGACTCATCCCAGAACAGACTGCCGCCGTCGTTGGAGGCGCCAGGTATCGCGACGCGGCTCGCGGCGTGGGCATCAGCGAAGGAGCGGAGGAACAAGTTGCGGTTGTTCCAGACAGATGCGGACTTCAGCAGGAATGCGAGGAAGAAGTGGCGCAGGGACTCGCGGAGAGGCGGGTTAGTCTCGGATGAGATAGCGAGCCAGGCGGCAGCGCCGGGGTGGATGAGGCCCTCGTCAAGCAGAATCGGGAGGATGTCAAGGGCGGTGGAGACCAGGCCATGGGAGACAATGTGGGCGGCGGCGCGCTGGTAGCTAGGCAGCGCCCAGAGGGAGGCCAGAGCATTGGCGTAAGCATTGGGGGAAAGGCGCCAATCGCCAAGGCAGTAGACGAAATGGGAGAAACGGGGTGACACGGCACGAGCAGAGCAGCAACTCTGGGCCATGGGGCCCCAGTAGTCCCGTGAAGGGCTGGAGGCGGGCAGGCGGGCCTGCTTGGAGTTAAGGAGGGACGTCCACCACGTCACCTCGGCATCGACCAGGAAGGGGTCAGAGGAGACGAACTCCGGAGCAGGGGGCGAGGACGGGAGGGTGCAGGAGGCCAACAGGCGGGCGGGGGTATGCCCAGGGTCCCAGGAGGACACGTACGTGTTAGAGAGGAAGACGTAGGTGGCGGACAGGTCGCCAGCGTGGTCAGTGATGGCGGAGGAAATGGCGTGCTCGGGCACCGACACAAAGGCACCCTGGAGGGCCTCGGCAGCGCGGATGAGATCAGCAAGAGTGGTGAGGGCGGCAGATGCGCTGGCCATGTCACCGTTATGGAGGTGGAGGGTGCGCCAGGCGAGCTCCTCGCCAACGGACGGGAAATTATCAGTCAGAACGCAGAGGGCGTCGGCAGCAGAGCCAGCGGGCAGGGACGAGGGCCAGAGGGCAGAGGGAGAGGAAACATCAGAGGTGGCGGCGGCGGCGGCGGCAGCCGCAAGGGGGACCACAGGGGGGCTGGACAGGGCGAAGGCGAGCATAGCTGCCTCCTGGGAGGAGGAGGCAGTGAGCGGGGGCGCAGAGC
>Ga0307513_10006096_pt1 | contig 15821 bp, 12 predicted proteins | sample 15_EM_MG_FD_202174 | JGI IMG/M metagenome (GOLD analysis project Ga0307513, IMG submission 202174) | Populus trichocarpa ectomycorrhiza microbial communities from riparian zone in the Pacific Northwest, United States - 15_EM | ecosystem: Host-associated > Plants > Roots > Unclassified | place... | reverse complement strand
TAAGCGAGGTGCAAAGCAAGTGCGGGGTAAGGGGGAGAACCGAACTTCATGAGCGGGTGTCAACGATGAACGGGAACAAGAACCCCAAGGAGGGGAGGCATGCGTGCCTCAGGAGAGGAGGGTAGATGGCTTAACGTCAACCCCTAGGCAGTAGCCATGATGGGGGAAGAGAGGTGGGTGGGGGAGGGTGACGATGATTTCCCGTGGTGTTGAGATTTCAATCGCCGGAGGTGGAGGAGAGATGGTTCGTGGCCTATCTCTTGGTTGGAACCAAGCCCCTTATATAAGCATCTTCCCACAACCCTAACCCTGGTGACTCATCACCTCATATAACATAGCCTCTATGACTCATAGTGAGTCACAGTGCGAAATCCATCAGCTGACTAGTCTGAGTCAACTGCGCGCATCTTTCAACCAATCAAAACTCATAAACCCAGCCATGTGCTCAAATGAGTCACATACGTGAAACCCATGACTCATAATCTGAGTCATGTGCAAAAGTCATTACATCGTATGACGTCACAATTGTGAGTCATGAAACTATCAACCAATCATAATATAACGATAACTCACAAGTGTGCAGTCATGTGAGAACTATGAGTCAAGTGACGTCATAGTCTGAAACCAACATACTTTATGACCAGTCAGTATTAGTCATGTGAAATCTGCCTTGCTTAGTCACAATTTGTGACATCTTGCCATTTTCCATTCAAAATAGTCAGAAATTGCGCCAAGACCAATGTACCACCTATTACTCGCTTAACAATTCCTCAACCAGTCTACCAGAGATACAGAGATCTAAAGTGTTGGAAAGTAGAATCTAGGGAATCGTTGCACAAATGGGTAAAGATTGGGCCCAAATTGCTTCACTAAACCAGTGGCTAGAAGGTTGTGAATATTGCTATTCTTGGTGGAAAATCCTTTCACTCATCATTTTTGTCGCCAGCCTCCGTTATGGCGCCTTAATAAAATTAACTGTACTTCAACGAACAGGAAAAACTCCAGCCATGATAGCAGCACTCCCCCACCAACACCACTATAATGAAAATCAAAAAAAAAAAAGGACATAAAATGTAATCACAGAGTAGAATACATAGTAGGGGTTTTCAAAGTTCAGAAGAGAGACAATGGTAAAATGATCGGCACCCAGCCATGCATTAGTATGCATTAGGGCATATATTAATAGTGGCCAATTGTATCAGAGGATTTCAAGTCGCATATTTGAAGCGCCCACAAATGAGATTGAGTAAAGTGAGCAGGTTTCGTATGTACTCACCCAAATAACAAGTTTGTTCCCCTAGGCATTGGGGGGTGGGTGGGTTTAGGAGGCACATCTCTAAAAGCTGTGGACAGATTTTTCTTTGAGCCAGTATAATACTGTAAGAGCAAAGAAAATTCCTATCTTCTACTAAGAAGTTGAGATACCTTTGGCTTGTTGGTGGTTAATAAGGCCCAGGTACTTAACCTGCATGGAAGTATTCTCTCGTTATCAAAGCCAAAACTCTGATCTTGGCTCATTACCGACCTCTTGACCTCTGTCTGTACCTGAAAAAAACAATGTATGGTATGGTATGGTAAAGTGATTGTAAATTAACCATTTTTGTGTATGCCAAGCTTACCCGAAACGCCACAGTAACCTACCTTTCGTCAACTTTTTTAACTTTGAAAACCCCTAGTAGGAATTAATATTTGATCTAGAGGAATATCTTTAGGTGGTGTTGAGGATGCGGGGTCGCGAGGAGAGCTGCGTTGCCATACTAGTAGATCCTTTGTGTACGGTAAAGGATAATATATTATACACTCGCATCCGCAAATCTCTCGTAGCACTTCCGGTACTCATATCAACACGGACCCAGATAACAAGAAAGCAACAACTCTTTTTTCGAGAGACATTTTTTAATCCAGTAATTGCGGATTCCGTTGAGCGTATTAAGATTTTTTTCCCCATAGCTTCTGCAATCCCCCAGTTTAAGGCTGTCAAGATTTCGCGATACATCAGACGTTACGAGAACTTTGGGGGCACGAGTGTACTGTACATAACAATGTACTGTTTCGGCACTCTTGTCTTGAAAAATACTCAACTTGGACCCTATTTCTACAACAAAAAGGGATTACCAAATTGTATTAATCTTTAGTGGGGGTCTAGTGAGATATTAAGTTGTTTAGTAAATCACGCTCCATTTTTCTATCCACTTGAATTAATTTTTCACATTCTTTTTTTTTCCCACAAAGCAATTTCTAATTAAATTCAAGAGAAATTAAAACCTCATTTCCTTCAAGCCATTTTTTGTAGTTACGATACTTCAAAGCTGCTTTTCCCATCTCAGCGGAAGAAGCCTAGGTATAGGTTTATAAAAAAACAGGTTCATATCGGAAAAACCCAGGGATTTTTTAGTGTGTCGATACCTAATGTATTTTTTTGTCTAGGAAGCCTCAACCCACCCCCCTTTGGTACAACATATTTACCATCCGAGTTATGAATCAATATAAGGAAATATAAAGCCAATAACAAACAGCCGTCGAGCTTAAGCCAATGGGCATGAGAAACAAAAGGCAAATGAAGAGAGTGTGTGTAACAGAGAAGAGAGCATAGAAGAGCACAATGAACCATGGATATACATAATTGGCTAAACAAAACCTAAACAATACAACCAGAAATGCGAAGAGATAAGGTGGCTGGAAAGAATAGAGGAGGCAACGAGACACCCAAGGGAGTGATGTAAAGGTTAGACATCTGCGGCAACTCGTCAATCTAGATATAAATAACAGTAAGTGAGAGGCTAATGATTTTGCTTCGTCAAGTTTATTCCCTGGTGGGAGGGTATTTCAAGTGGATAGGGGGAGAAGCGCCGGGCTGCATCCTTGGATATCAAAACCTCCGCGGCCTTTTGGAAGGGGGTCCAGAGAGCTCGGGCGATTCGGGAAAGAGGAGCTCTGTTGATGGAAGGCTTGGTGCATATCTGGGAACCGAATCGGCACGCTCCCGGAGCAACCTGGCAATTCTCTCATGCCCGTTCCGGACAGCCCGCGAGAGCGGCGTTCGGCCATATAGGGCGTCAGCAGCGTTGAGATCGATGTCGTTCCGCTCCAGCAGCATCTCCACCACCGCATAATGCCCCTTCTCCGCAGCCCACGATAGCGGTGTTTGGCCATATTGGGTGTCAGCTCTGTTGGGATCGACGTCGTTCCGTTCGAGCAGTATCTCTACCACCCCCTCATGCCCACTCCCGGCAGCCCACGATAGCGCTGTTCGGCCATATTGGGTGTCAACCATGTTTGGATCGACGTTCCTCCGTTCCAGCAGCATCTCTACCACCTCCTCACACCCGCTCCTAGCAGCCCACAAGAGGGGTGTTAGGCCATGTTGGGTGTCAGCTTTGTTAGGATTGATGTCGCCCCGTTCTAGCAACATCTCTACCACCCCCTCATGCCCACCCCCGGCAGCCCACGACAGCGGTGTTCGGCCATATTGGGTGTCGGCTATGTTGGGATCAACATCCTTCTGTTCGAGTAGTATACTCACCACTCCCTCATGGCCATTCTCGGCAGCCCACAAGAGCGGTGTTCGGCCATATTTGGGGTCAGCTACGTTGGGATCGACGTCCTTCCGGTCCAGTAGCATCTCCACCACCCCATCATGCCCGCTCTTAGCAGCCCACAAGAGCGGCGTTCGACCATATTCAATGTCAGCGGTGCTGGGATCAACATCCTTCCGGTTCAACAGCATCTCCACCACGGCCTGATGCCCGTTCCTAGCGGCCCATAAGAGCGGCGTTCGGCCATGTTCAGTGTCAGCTGTGTTGGGATCGGCGTCGTTCTGTTCCAGTAGTATCCGCACCACTGCCTCATGGCCATTCTCGGCGGCCCACAAGAGCGGTGTTCGGCCATATTCGGGGTCAGCTATATTGGGATCGACCTCTTTCCGTCCCAGTAGCATCGCCACCACCGCCTCGTGCCCATTCCTAGCAGCCGACAAGAGCGGTGTTCGGCCATATTTGGTGTTGGCCGCGTTGGGATCGACATCGCTGTATTCCAGCAGTATCCTCACCACCGCCTCATGGCCATTCTCGGTAGCAAACAAGAGCGGCGTTCGGCCATATTTAGTATCACCTATGTTAGGATCGACACCGCCCCGTTCGAGCAGTATTCTCACCACCCCCTCATGGCCATTCTCAGCAGCCCACAATAGCGGTGTTTGGCCAAGTTCAGTGTCAGCTATGTTGGGATCGACGTCGCTCCGCCCAAGTAGCATTTTCGCTACCCCTTCGTGGCCATTCCCAGCAGCCCATGATAGCGGTGTTTGGCCATATTGGGTGTCGGCTATGTTGGGATCGACGTCGCTCCGTTCAAGCAGCATCCTCACCACCGCCTCATGGCCATTCTCGGCAGCCCACGATAGCGGTGTTCGGCCATATTGTTTGTCGGCTATGTTAGGATGGACATCGCTCCGTCCAAGTAGCATTTTCGCTACCCCTTCGTGGCCATTCTCAGCAGCCCACGATAGCGGTGTTTGGCCATATTGGGTGTCGGCTATGTTGGGACCGACGTCGTTCCGTTCAAGCAGCATCCGCACCACCCCCTCATGGCCATTCTCAGCAGCCCATGATAGCGGTGTTCGGCCATATTTGGTGTCAGCCATGTTAGGATCAACATCGCCCAGTCTAAGCAGAATCCTCACCACCGCCTCATGGCCATTCTCGGCAGCCCACGATAGCGCTGTTCGGCCATATTTGATGTCGGCTATGTTAGGATGGACATCGCTCCGTCCAAGTAGCATTTTCGCTACCCCTTCGTGGCCATTCTCAGCAGCCCACGATAGCGGTGTTTGGCCGTATTGGATGTCGGCTATGTTGGGACCGACGTCGTTTTTTTCAAGTAGCATCCTCGCTACCCCCTCGTGGCCATTCTCTGCAGCCCACGATAGCGGTGTTCGGCCATATCTGGTGTCAGCCATGTTGGGATCGACGTCGCTCAGTCCAAGTAGCATCCTCGCTACCCCCTCGTGGCCGTTCTCTGCAGCCCACGATAGCGGTGTTCGGCCGTATTTGGTGTCAGCCATGTTGGGATCGACATTGTTTCGTTCAAGTAGTATTCTCACCACCCCACTATGGCCATTCTTGGAAGCCCATGATAGTGGTATTTGGCCAAGTTCGGTGTCAGCTATGTTAGGATCGACGTCGCTCCGCTCCAGCAGCATCTTCACCACCCCCTCGTGCCCTTTTCTAGCAGCCCAGGCAATTGCTGTGTTACCATTGGAGTCGGTTGCCTGCACATCCCACTTATTCATCTCCAGCAAAGCAGCTGTAATCTCCTCACATCCGAAGTATGCGGCACCGTGGAGCCCTGAAAATCCTCTAGGGCTGCCTTCCTCATCTAAAGGCCAGTCACAACTGTCCATCCCATGCAATATTAGCATTTTTGAAGATATGTGCCTATCGTATCCATAGAGTAGTTCCAACGCAAGCCTTTTCACGCTTTCAGTCGTTTCCCGCCTAGCATGTGTGCCCCAGTGGCAAGAAGCATATTCGACAAAAGGGATGGTTGGTGGGGTCGAATAAAGAGTAGGTGAAAGGTCTCTAACATGCCGGAAGCTGAGGTATGTCAAACAGACCTCCGCAATCATTGAGTGGGGCTTAACGAACAAGTCTGTATTATGGGAGAGGTACTCGTGCAGGGTGTAGTGAATCAAGCGGACGGTAGACGAGGACTTCTCGACAGTGACAAGCCCCTGAGAGCATGTTGTCAGTGTTTCTATCGCTGGAATATTCCGAATATCCAAGTTAACAGATCCCCTCTCCACCCCCAGGGCGTGGCATAGCTCGTCGACATGCAGTGGCCGCTCCGCATGTGATACCCACATCAGAGCTTGCATGCCGAGCTCTGATTTGCTTCCTTGTTGCGTCTTCACTCGTGATAAGGTTACCGAGTAAGCACCCCCCAAACCCTCCCCTTTGGTCATCTCGTCAAGCTTCTTCCTTCTCCGACGGAGAGTAGCCTCGCTGAGGATTGCGTCCATGTTCAGAGAAACGAGAAGGAAACTTGAAATGACCGTTAGCGGACAATTACTCAGACTAATTTTGGAACTTTTAAGGTTGTTACTTACATTCCCGAGGTCTTCGCCGGAACGATGCTCATAATATCCGCCCGCAATTCCCTATCCATTGCGTAGGGATCAGTGTCACTATCCAGCCTCATTTCCAAATAACTCTTAATGTCATCTTGGGTAGAGCTGATAGGTATCCTAACCACCTTGGCAAAACATCTTAGGATCTCGTCGTCGATATGGGGCCTCCCGGTCAGGAATATCCGTGTGTTTGGTGACACCCGAACGATATCTCGCAGCGATTCAAGGAGCTCCCTTCGGTGCTTCGGAGTGGACTCGTCTAAAGCGTCGATGCATATAAATACCCATTCTAGGGACGCAATTGTCTTCTTCAGAATTTCCACCAGAACGGGAAGTCGAAGAGCCGGGGCACTAGGGTCTTTATTGGCCTTCTGGAAAGCCTCCCGTATATACCTCGGCATTCCTCCTCCAATACCGATAACAAGTTGTTTAAGGATGGCACCCAGCATGCTTCTGGTGGACTGTTCCTGCTGGGCCAGGAAATCGCAGTAGAGTCCCGCTACAGCAATGTCTCCCATAGCCTGATCGCATAGTCTATCAATCACTAGGGAGCTATCATTTGCAGATCGTCAGTAATACCCGCATTATCTCTCTCCAGACAAGAGCCCTTCCTACCTGAGATATGTCTTGCCCACCCCTGGATTTCCGCAACAAAACAACACCGGTTCATCGCAACCATCTTCCTTATCACACCATTTCCTAAACTCGGCGGTTTCTAGCACCCAGTCTCCCACGCCACCCAGTCGGCCGTTTCGCACACCTTGGTGCCGTTGCTTTGGTTCGAGTGGCGATAGCCACTGCAGGATTCGCCGCCTCTCCGCGTCTGTTTCTGTAACAATGTTGATGTTCACGTTGAACGAGTTGATATTACCGCTGAACGACATCTGCGCTATTGTCGATTTTATGCGAATTCTTTTTTTGAGAGAGAGAGAAGGGGCGATCGTGTGCAATGAGAATTTGATTTCCCGCGAAGTTCAAGAGAGGAGAGAGGGGCTACCATAAGGCTTTGATGTTGCACACGTATGTGCTGGTCCAAGGCACTTTTTTTGGGTGGTGTTGGACAGGTAATTCCGCTCAGGAGAGGCTAATCCAGATATGGAAATACCTGGATGTCATGATTCGTTGAAAATTTAGCCGCTCTAGGGGTGCTGAGTCAATGAAATGCTCTTTCGTTTGTCTCGCCCGGGAATTTTACTGTTTCACACCCTAGGGGGATCCGGATAGTCCAAGAGGGCCGGCCTCCAAGCGCCCTCTCACCAATGGATTTTGCTTCACACAGCCTCGTGTCCCAGATCGTCAACTAGCATCTAATTTACTCGAGTGCTCGAGAGTAAGCAAAAAGCCGGGCACACTTGCAAAATGGGTCGGGTATCCGGGTGGACACTAGTACATATTAGGCAATTTGAGTGATCCTTCATGATCGCAGTACTCGAGTGGGTGAAGGGCAGAAGTCGGGCGCGCTTGGGAGCCTCCTCCTGCCAGCATTGGTGGTGTTGCCCCCCACAGGGAGGCCCAATACTCAAGTACGATAGTCTAAAGTATCCCCAGTTTACCTTTACCATTACTTACATTTATCTGAATTATAGGAAGCATCTTGCTGGTGTGGTGCCCTCATGAGGCACTGTACTAGTAGAGCATCGGTACGGTACTCGAGTAGAGATGGCAGAGGTGAGCTAGGGGCCACGGTGGAAACTTCGCGATTAACATAAGGGATGGTTACCCGGACCAAAAACACGGCCACAGTGCCAAGCCCCAGAATAACAGTGCGCCCCACTTACCCTTAAGATCGACGTTCAGGCCAGGGGACGGTGTCCCTGGACGAGCTTAGTGTCATTTAGTTGATTAGCTTAGAAAGAATGCAAATAAGGTTAAGCAAACACGACTGCTATTGCATACCACCAAAATCTTGAGGCTCCGGGCAATTTTTCGCCCATATGCAATAGCAGTTGTGTTCGCAAACGTCAGAAAATTACGAGTACTCTCAGACACATAGATAGCTTTTCTATAATTTTCAGTAATTGTCATGGGCCGGGTAGCTAGTTTCATAGCCACACAAAACAGCAGTCACGGTGGATAGTCTAAGGGTTTGTCTGTTAGTTAGTAGGGAAGACTTCGTGGGAGGACAGAGGTTGATCATGGATTTTCCTTTGTCGTCGGGAACTGTTTGTCTTTCATCATCGTTAATCTGCTTTCCGCAAGCTGAGCACTGTGGCTTATTGAAACCACCAGTGTTTGTCTTTCGTCTTCAATTATTAGTTTCAATTTCTTTTCTTTTCTCTTGCTGGTGATCTTCGCCAGCACAGTCTATAGTCAAGATTGCCAATACCCACGAAACAACGCCTTCCATGAAAGAGCCACGACAGTACGGTACCAGTACAAGCACTCGTAATGTTCTGACATTTGGCAGCACCGCCCGGTCCGCACCCCCCTCCACAAGTACCTCTGACCGATATCGGTAGCACAGAGCCCAACAACTCACAAAACAAGGAACTTCAACATGGCTCTACCGAATAGTAAGCGGCTACCGCACCTTAGAAGGCTACCATGAAATGGTCTGAAATCTTCCCGGCGGGTCTCACGCATCTAGACTTGGTATTATATGCAGACCCGGGCGTATTCACAACGTCAGAGCATTAAGAGCAATGTTCGAAGAATGTCGTTCACCAGCACCGCACGGTATAGAACTGCTTGCGCTAGCCGCTTGTGCGGAACGCCCGCTCTCAGTGACAGCGGTGATACGCGATGCGCTTGGGGACACGCAATTTTTGAAAATTTTTCTCTTATTTGCCTTCCCTCCCTCTTTTCCTTCCATACCCCGGCCTTCCTTCATTTATTCCATTTTGCTCCTTACTTTCCTTTCTACATACTTAACCCAATCTTGAATTCCTTCACGGCTTAATACAAATTCCCTGTTTTCGATTGAGCTGCTCCACTCTGCTGCGTAAATCACCCCCGGCGCCTATCATTGCCTCCCACTCGATTATTTTCAAAACTATTCCTGCATATGTTTCCGAGTGGTCCCTTATGATCGCTTATATGCCAGGTAAGGGATAAGACGAGCGCCATTGACGGCATAATGATAGTAAAAACTAGAGCCAAAAAAACAGAACTCAATGGTGAGGCAATGGTTCAAATCCTTTTCCAATCAGAGCTTCAATTTTTTGCCCCTAGATTTTTTCCCCCCTCTTCTCACAGCTTTCATTCCATGGAGGATGGTTCATATAAAAAAAGGGCATTCATTTAAGGAATTTTCGGTCTGTTGACTGGGTCAGCCGGAGGAGTTTTGTAATGCCCAATCATGAGCTTGGGCTTACGCTATGTGGGGCTCATGATTACTGGCTGGGAGTTAAGGGTTGAGATGTAAATGTATGTTATCCAATGAATAAGGAAGTAGCATATAATATGGGTATGTCGACTTTCAGTTTTATCACTTCGCTGATGCTCTTGAGCACAGTACTCGTACAATGCCCTACTGCTGCCGCCGGTACCGAGGGTGTGGCACTAAGCTGGCTTTGGAGTTGTGACTTAGCTTAGTTTCCCACTCTTAAGGTGCCTATCCTGTCGGCCTCCCGAGATATTTAGAGGAGCCCCGGCAAGGTATCCCGAGGGGCGTGTGGTTACAAATCCAGCGAGGGAGGGTGAACGGGGGGCCGAGTGTATTTAGCGGGGAGGGCATGAGGTGTTGATTGTGGTGTTAAAGAGCTGGCGGGTGCGAAAAGCTATGGTTTCTCTAGCATTAGTAAGGAGAAAAAAGGCCTATCTCACGATACGGAGAAAAGCTGAGTGGCAAGGGATAGGTGGTAGGAAAGAAAGAAAAAGTGAGGATGGAGAAAAAAATAGACAAAAGCTTGTGGGCCCGCACCGCGCCTATGCTCTTCTCCGCTGATTGCTGCGGTGCACCTGCTCCGATGTGCACTGTATCTGTTGCTACAGCTAGTTTGTCTATATCCGCGAACCCCCAAACCACCCTGTTTTGTTACAACACTGTCACCGTCTGTTGCTCCAGGCGAGTGCGAACTGTGCGGGATAGGCCTAATCGTGCCAAGGTTGCGGCGAGCGGCCGCAACCCCCGCATGTTCGCTGGCTCACAACCGGGGGCACTCTAAAGAGTGCCTGACAGCTCAACGTCACTGGACAGCTCAACGTCACTAAGGGTATTCAAAGTTAAAAACCGTAGCTTTGAGTTGAGAGTTTTCGTCACTATGACCTGTCATATCAAGACTAAATTGACCAATAGAATCAATTACTCAAAAATGAAAGTCATCTAAACTCTGAGGACACCGGGCCTCTGATGTGAGAATTGAAAAAGAAGGTCTACGAAGATCTTTATCCTGCACACCGGATTTAACCTTGGGACACCCTGCATTAGCGATCATTCAAAAATGCCGAGAAGATCCTTCAAGTTGGATCTTCAAGCCATATGACAATTTTTTCTATCTCCTGTTTTGTCCGGTCGCTACTATTTCCCTCCATCATATTAGCAGATAAAACAGAGACATAAAAAAACTAGTCCAAAAAAATGTATGAAAAAATGAACGGACAAAAAAACAAACCACACAAAAGGAGAAAAAAAAACAGAGTTCAAGAAAGTATCGGCTATAATTCAAATGAAATAGATGGATAAAGAAGGAAGAAGAAAGGTCAGACAAGCAGATTGCAGAACTGAAGCTGAAGTAGAAAGGAGGACATGAAATATTAACAGAAACAAGATGGTCCCTGAGGAGGTTGCGTTGTCGTCAACTTTGTAGTTGACAAGAGCTTGGGCAGAAGGGAAATGAATCAAGAGAACTTGGACTCATGGTTGCCAACTGATCTCTCATCACCCATCCAAAACGTCATCCTTTAACCATCAAGAAAAAGGTCCACTAGCTGCTTTTGGCCTACACCTTGCACTAGTGGACTCCGGTTTGCAATGCCGTTTTTGACGCAAATTCTTCGTTATTAACTTTGAATACCCTTACTGGACAGCTCAACGTAACTTTGTGGGTTACCATAGCAACATGGCGACTAAGCTTTACTTGAGGCTCAATTCGGTATTAGTAATTTACTAAATATTGATAATGTAAGCCTTCTGCTGATTTTGAGCCTCAAAGTCATGCTGAGTCGTACTGTTACTATGGTAACCCACACATTTACCTTAAGCTGTCACAAAATTGCTGTAGCAACCCACAAAGTTACGTTGAACTGTCCAGTGACATTGAGCTGTCAGGCACTCTTTAGAGTGCCCCCGGTTGTGAGCCAGCGAACATGCGGGTGTTGCGGCCGCTCGCCGCAACCTTGGCACGATTAATAGAAAAGGTCAAGTGGAAAAATCGTCGCTCCTTCTTCCTCCACGCATACCTGGGAAAGACAGATGTAATAAATCCAAATCCAAACGCCATCTTCAGCTCACCACAAGTGCTTATCCTTTCACATAAAATTCCCAAACAAAGAACAAAGAAAAAAAGAACTTATAAATCTCCCTCCGGAATCGCTCAAAACAAGAGAAACACGTAGAACACACTCCCGCCCAATAGAGCTTTCCACTCCCGTGTCCTTTACACTATCCAGGTATCCATGTTCTGGGAGTCTCTTCCTGCATCAACACTCCTGCCGACATCGGCAATAAATGTTCATGAAGCCATCAGCTAGCACCCCAGTAATTTAGTTGGCGTGTGTCTCGGCATAATTGCCCCATCAGATTCTTGATCGCAAATCCCGTGAAATTTCACCCCGACGGTTTTTTCCTAAGTCTGATGGATACTACTAGTATTGGTATTTCGAACACTATCTAAGTTGTGAAAAAATACAAGAAATTTTTAAAAGAGCCAATAGTTAACAGTCGTAGAATAAGCTAACCCGGTAGGCAAAGGCAGGCCAATATGTATGTAGAGGGGAAGGGGGGCGTAGGAAGGCACCAATGGGCCATGGATATAGAGAAAATCGGTTAAATAAAACCCAAATCATATACGGAATGCAAATAGAGAAAAAGTAGTTTGAAAGAACCTATGAGCAAGGGGGTGTTGCAAGCGAATGATTTGAAGGTTGGGTATCTACTGCAGCTTGCCAATCCATGTATAAGTAACTGTTGGTGGTAGGAGGAGGATTCTGTTTCGTCAAGTTTGTTCCCCGAGTGAGAGGGCATCGCAAGCGGATGAGGGGAGAGGGGCCGAGTTCTATCCTTGTGCATCAGAACCTCCGCACCCTTTGGGAGGATTCGGGAAAGAAGAGTTCTGCCGATAAAAGGCTTGGTGTATATCTGGGAACTAAATTGACCCGCTCCTGCAGAATCTCGACAGTTATCTGATGTCCATTCCAGGCAGCCCACTGGAGAGGTGTTCGGCCGTATTCGTCATCAGCTGTGCTAGGATCGGTGTCGTTCCGTTCGAGTAGTAGACCCACGACCCTGTCATGCCCCTTCTCGGCAGCCAACGAGAGCGGGGTTTGGCCATATAGGGTGTCAGGGGCGTTGGGATTGACGTCGCCACGCTCCAGTAGGAGCCTTACGGCCCCCTGATGCCCATTCCAAGCAGCCCACGATAGCGGGGTTCGGCCGTATCGGATGTCGGGTGCGTCGGGACTGATGTCGTCCTTTTCCAACAGTGCCATCGTCACACCCTTACACCCATTCTCGGCAGCCCACGATAGCCTGTTTGGCCATATAGGGTGTCAGGGGTGTTGGGGTTGATATCGTTTCGCCTCAGCAGCATCCTCACCACGTGCTCGTTCCGATTCTTGACGGCAAGCAAGAGGGGAGTTAGGCCATCTGTGTCAGGTATGTTGGGATTGAGGTCGCTCCGTTCTAGCAGCATCTCCACCACCCCCTCGTGCCCATCCTGGACGGCGTAAATGAGTGGTGTTCGGGAATACTCGTCAGATTCGTTAGGATTGATGTCGCTCCGTTCCAATAGCATCCCCACCATTTCCTCATACCCAACCCGAGCAGCCAACGATAGAAGTGTCAAGCCACATTCGGTGTTGATTGTGTTCGGATTGAGGTCGCTCCGTTCCAGCAGTATCCCGACCACGCCCTCATCTTCATTCTCGGCAGCCAACCAAAGCGGTGTTTGGCCATCTTTGTCTGCTGCGTTGGGATCAATGTCAATACGTCCCAGCAGCATCTTCACCACCTCCCCATTCCCACTCTGGACGGCACACAAGAGGGGTGTTCGGGCATGCCCGTCAGCTTTGTCGGGACTGATGTCGTTCCGTTCCAGCAGCATCCTCACCACCCCCTCATGTCCATTCCCGGCAGCACAAGACAGTGGTGTTTGACCATTTGCGTCGGCTATGTTGGGATCGACGTCGTTCCGTCCCAGCAGCATCCTCACCACCCCCTCATGTCCATTCTCGGCAGCAAAAGATAGTGGTGTTTGGCCAAGTTCGGTGTCAGCTATGTTGGGATCGACGTCGTTCCGTTCCAGGAGCATCCTCACCACTCCCTCATGTCCAATCCCGACAGCATAAGATAGTGCTGTTAGACCATCTGGGGTGTCAGCTATGTTGGGATCGACGTCGTTCCGTTCCAGCAGCATCCTCACCACCCCCTCATGTCCAATCCCGGCAGCCCAAGACAGTGGTGTTTGGCCATGTTCGGTGTCAGTTGTGTTGGGATCAACGTCGTTCCGTTCAAGCAACATCCTCACCACTCCATCATTCCCGTTCTCAGCAGCCCCGGATAACGGCGTTCGGCCATCTAGGGTGTCAGGTATGTCGGGACTGACGTCGTTCCGTCCCAGCAGCATCCTCACGATCCCCTCATGTCCATTCTTGGCCGCCCAAGATAGCGGTGTTCGGCCATCTAGGACATCAGCCATGTTGGGATCGACGCCATCCCGTTCCAGCAGTATTCTCACCACCCCCTCACGCCCATACTCGGCAGCCCACGATAGAGGTGTTCTGCTCGAGTGGCGATAGCCACTGTGGAATCTGGCCCCCCTCGGCATCATCCCCGTGATGGAGTCGGCAATATTCTCGGTGTTCGGCACGTTGGGTGAGTTGGTACTGCCACTGACCTAATGTCCGGGAATTTTCGTATAGCCTATTTTACGCGAAGAGAGAGGAGGGCTACCGTGTGCAATGACACCTAGGAGTTCGAGGGAAGAGAGGGGCTAACATACACCGGTAAGCCAGAAAATTCCGCACAAGGGAGGCTAAGCCGGATGTGGAAAGAATTAGATTTTGTGATTCGTTGAGAATTTACAAGTGCCAAGGATAAAGTTTTCGTACATGGGGGAGGTTATGAAGGAAGGGTTGAGGGAATGGGAGATAGATATATAGGTGTTGAAGTTGGAAGGAGTATGGATGGATAGAGGGGCGAGGGAAGAGGGGGAGAGTGTGGAATGGATGGGAGAGGTTGTGGAAATGAAATGGGATACAAGGGTATTGGGGGTATGGGTTCAAGAGGATGGGGGATGGGGGATGGGAGTCATGTGAGAGAAAGAATAAGGAGGGCAGAAATGAGGTGGAGGATGATGTCGAAAATGTTGGGGTATAAGGGAAAGGTGATGAGTAGGGAGTGTTTGGGGAGGTTATTTAAAACGGTGGTGGAGTAGGTTTTGTTGTATGGGATGGAGTTGAATTAGGATGGGGAGAAGAGGATGAAGGAGGTATTACAGAAGTAGTTGAATAAGGGTATGAGGAGGATATTGGGTGGAGTGAGGTCAACGCTGGTGGATGGGATGTTAGGGGAGTTGGGATGGAAGAGGATAGAGTGTGAATAGGATAAAAGGGTAGAGAGATGGGGTATGAGTGTTAGGCATATGGGAAAAGCGTAGCTTTTCCACCTATTTTTGTGTACCATGGGGTTACCCTACCTTCACTCTGTGAAGCGAAAACCCCCCTCTGGCCCCGGTGTTGGGACGGCGCGACAACACCTGACGACGTCGCAGTTGCGTCCCAATACTAAAAGACACTATCATTGGAACCTATCTCATAACACCGTATACGTCTCGGCCGTGCATCCAACCAGATGCTATTCGCAGGATATATGAGAGGGGACCTTTGGCGAGTATATGCAGGTGTCCCGGGCAAGATCGGTCGACGTCGCATAAAGTTACAGACATAGCGGAACGGCACAAGAGACTATGTCACTAAAGTAACGGGACCTTTTCGTCGTGTCTACTCTACAATGAAATAAGAGTATGACCGCACCCACACCAATGGTATATTACCATTTAGAATTACTCAGTAAGGAAAGATTATGAGAGAATTGTGCCACTGGTATAATACCGACTGATAGTCTGCCCGTAGCCTAAGTGCAGGAAGCAAGAGTGATATCTGCTACTGCGATAGGTCCGATTATGAAATTGGCCATTTCGTTCGTCCAATGTTGAGGACACTGTCTAGCATGCAGACAAGTTTCAGTTCCTCTTGATGGAAGAAGGATTGTGAACTCTAACTGGAACGTGGTGCCACACCAGAGAAATCAAGCGCGCTCCAGTCCGGAAGTCAATTGTGGGGCGATATTATTCAGGGTCAAAAGGTGTTTGCACTATAGGAAAATGCTGGAAATGGTTAGCAGGTACTTAGTTAGTATGGTAGTTACTTGTAGGCCGCGCACTCCATCGACACGGGATATAAATATTGAAGTCATCAGCAAAAAAATCATCTTGCGCCCCATCTCTCCCCGCTCACCCTGTGCGCCGGACGTTCCAGGCGCTTATAACGTAAACTCGAGTTCTGGGTGCGTCCGCCCGGGTTCATTCCGTCCGGAAGT
>Ga0307513_10006095_pt1 | contig 15823 bp, 23 predicted proteins | sample 15_EM_MG_FD_202174 | JGI IMG/M metagenome (GOLD analysis project Ga0307513, IMG submission 202174) | Populus trichocarpa ectomycorrhiza microbial communities from riparian zone in the Pacific Northwest, United States - 15_EM | ecosystem: Host-associated > Plants > Roots > Unclassified | place... | reverse complement strand
AATTATGTATCTTGATGGGTCTTGAGAGAGGTGGTTTCAACATAAGTGCTTAATTACCCCACACATTGTCAGCTTGAGAGTGCATAATCCCTAAAAGAGGGATTTCTTTGAACAGTCTTGGTTTGCTTGTTGTAACAAGCAGGCTGGTTGGTTAGGTTAGGCAACCAATGACCTAATGTCCAACTCCACAGGCTAAGTAGGTTTTCCTACTTTCCCAGCAATTACCTGTTGAGTTTACTGAAGACTATTAGTGCTTCTTCAGTAGCTTCTTGGGTGCTTCAACAGCTACAACACTGTTGAATATAGCTGTATCAACCAGTCATGTGGTTGTGGGAATTTTCTGATAGTATGTCATCTTTGCTGTGGACAATCCTGATGGTTCCATTAAGAAATCCCTCCCTGTTGAAGATGGCTGTGTCAACCAGTCATGTAGTTGTGGGAATTTTGTTGATAGTATACAGTAGTATTGATCTTATTAATACAACTCTGCCTTTCTCCCTCATTATGTGCTGTACCAGACAGGGTGGAATTCTAAAATTTTGAGTTGGGGGAGTGTAGGGCAAAACAGACAGGCATTATGCATCTTGTTTACGTTTGGTATCCAAAAGGCCATGGTGTATGTAAACAATGGTCTTCTATTTCACTCTCCTTGTTCATTCTCCTCAAGGACAGGATGGTCCCTTCCAAGGACTTCTGCCACCCAGGCCAGGGCACTCAGGCTGTAAAGAAATATCTTACAGACATGGAGAGGACCTCAGCCAGATTGGCTGGCATGTTCTAAGCTGCATTCCCAGATATTACTATGAGAAGTACAGGAAGGCCTTTGAGGCAGACTGTTGGGCAAAAGAGGATAAGGGCCCTTGGATTGGAAGGGTGATTGTCTGGAAACTTCAGGTTTGTCTACACAGAGACACTCTAGACAGCACTTCAAGGTCAAGAGGAACTCAGATGGATCTGTGGAGCGCTTCAAGGCCAGACTTGTTGCCAAGGGTTACTCCCAGCGCCCTGGCTTTGACTTCACAGAGACCTTTGCCCCCACTGTGCGCTACTCTGCTGTCAGAGCCATCCTTGCCATTGCTGGACTTGAGGATATATGGAGATCCACTCCCTTGACATCTCCAATGCCTATCTCAATGGTGTTCTGGAGGAGGAGATCTACATGCAGTACATCCTTGACATGCTAGAGAGGTATGGGATGACTGATTGCAAACCTGTATCCACCCCCATGTCCCCTGGTGCCAAACTCTCCTCCTCTATGGCTCCCTCTACTCCTGAAGACATCCTGTTCATGAAGTCTGTCCCCTACCTCACAGTGCTGTTGGATCTCTCATGTACTTGGCCATCACCACCAGACCTGACATCTCCTACTCTGTTGGTGTATTGGCCAGATTCAACTCCAACCCTGGACCCATCCACTGGAAGGCAGTCAAGCATGTCTTCAGGTATACAATGGCAAGTCCACTGGAGGTTATTTGGTCAAGTTGGGGACTGGAGCAATCAGTTGGAGCAGCAAACTTCAGTCTATGGTTGCCCTGTCCACCACAGAGGCTGAGTACATTCCTGCAGTGGAGGCCTCAAAGGAGATCCTATGGATGCGCAAGTTCATGGGGGAGCTTGGCTACTCCCCTTCTTCCTCCTCTATCCTCCTCATGGACAACCAGTCAGCCATATCTGTGTCCAAGAATCCTGAACACCATGGGAGGATGAAGCATATGGACCTTAGGTAGTTTTGGCTGAGGGGTACTGATCAGATCAATATAACTTTGCCTTTCTCCCTGCCCCTTTTGACTCTGAGCTCCTCAACGTAAGCCCTTTGGAAGGCTATGAGGATATGCCTGAGGGTCTGGAGGCTGAGAGGCACCCTGACATGCTCTGAGGTAAGCTTTTCCAGGGTGGAGGAAAGCTGAGCTGAGGTCATCCTCTCGCTGTGTCTGACATACATGAACAGGTTGTATTGTTGGAGTTTTTGTTGAAGATGGCTGTGTCAACCAGTCATGTGGTTGTGGGAATATTTTTGATAGTACATAGTAGTATTGATCACATCAATATAACTTTGCCTTTCTCCCTCATTATGTGCTGTAACAGTTTTGCCTCATCCTCATATAGGTGTTTGGCCACAAGCCTTTTGAGTGGCTGAATAACAAGGAGATAATAGCATGTGGCATCCGTCAGGCTCTTGGGGAAGTAGCAGATGTTGAATGGATCCATTCCCTTTGTGTTTGTGTCCTTTGAGTAATGTCTGATCACCACCATCTGTCCAAAGCACAGGTAGAGGGTCCAAGGTTGGATTCTGTTCCTGATTTGATCTCGAATGATATCCTCCCCTTGAAGGGGTGGGCCAGAACCCATGTGAATGAGTGCAATGATCAAGTTGATGATATCACCAGTCTTCTCCATAAACTCCATGCAGGTGGTTTTGTTCCAGGTCAGACTGCCATCTTCATTGACCCTCAAGGACCATCACTTGCATCAGGGTGTACTCCTATGGTTCCGTGTAGGACACATGCATCCAGGACTTCCCCCATTCCATTGAGGACAGATTGTCAACATGGTTGTTGGGAATCTTATAGCTGACTGGTTTTCCACCTGAGAGGTCATGCATCTTCTTGTTCAGGCTGCTGAGCATCAATTGTACTCCTGAGACAAGCAATTGGAGCAGGTCGTTGAAGATAGAGACTTGGCCTTCCGAGAGGCAGGCAGTGAACTTCAAGCACTCTGTGTGAAACGGTGAGTTGACACTCAAGGAATGGGAAACAAGGGATTTGATGGTACTCACTCAAGGACAGAGCCCACTGCATTTGCTTTAAACAGCTTATTGGCCTGGTAGAAGGTGGTGCACCTCAGCAGATACGACCAGTTGGCCAAGGTGGAAGTCAGTTGAGCAGTGGATTTAAAGGTATCATCACTGTTGTAACCATAGCACGCCATATACACTTGGACTGGACAGGTGAACTTTTCATCATAGGCAGTCTTGATGATGCCAGTGATGGAGAAGAAGAGAAAGTCCTGGAGGCTTGAAAGGAGGCCTTCAGGCACTGAGGGCTCATTCTGTTACAGCACATAATGAGGGAGAAAGGTAAAGTTGTATTGATGGGATCAATACTACTTATATACTATCAGAAAAATTCCCACAACCACATGATTGGTTGACACAGCTATCTTCAACACATTCGTGGGAGCTGGGTCATTGGTCTTGGCTGGACATTTCAGGAGGAGTTTGGAATAGTTGCTGAGGGGTTTGAGTTCCTCTGAAAGAGTAATTTTGTACTGGTGCGGTTCTCAATGCACACTTTGAAGTCCTGCAGCCAGGAATCCAATCATGGTGGAAATGTAGGTTGTTTCTGTCAAGGTCTGCTTGACCCAGGTCCAGTGTTCCCTTCCCCTGTGGAACAATCAGCGTTTATCCTATTCCTCCGAAAGCCTTTGAGGTACTCACATGGGACATTGAGCCAAAATTCAACAAACATAGTCACCTGAACCCCTATAAAAAACAAACTTTACCTTATCCAACCAGACATTGCAGATGTTTGACAACCCTCACAAGATGTTTTCAACTGTCTTGTCCATACCAACTGCCATGTCCATAATGTGGGTTGAAGGCTGATGAGGCTGATTATGTCCGATCTATTGGCTCTATATGGCTCCAAGAAGATGTAGTCTCATCAATCCTCCAGTCCATTCCAGCTAAAGTTCTCAACTCCATGTGAAGCCCTGGATCTAATACTGATGGGTACTCCTTCCTGATCACCATCAGACCATCCCTCACAAATTACTGTGTAACCTTTGCCTTCTCAACCAGGAAACACTGACTGGCGGTAGGTCTAATGGCTTCTTCACCATCACTTCATATTCCTCCAACCACAACCCATATTTCCTGACCTGAGCAAGCCCTGCATTTCCTGTTTTACCTCTCTTTAACTCCCACAGGTGGCTCAAAGCAAGCTTAGTAGCTCTGCATCCTTGATGGGTTCCGGACGGTATGCACCAGAGGGCTTAGGGGCCAACTGTCTGATGAATGGTCAAATAAGGGTCCTGAGAACCACCCAGCTTGGTTGCTGGGCTCAGCCCAGTGCTGACTTGGTTGCCTCTGTCAACTCTGCTATGCCTGGAATGACTCAGCACTTACCTGCACTCTTACCTAAGAGAAATTGGCCTGAGGACATTCCATACTGGCTTATCTTCCATGTCTCCTGAACCTCCTTTATCTCCCAGACAACCTCTGGCCAACCTTCCCCCTGACCAAGGGGCCTCTTCTCCTGACTCCCCTCCAAGGGCCCCTTCTATCTCTGTGACTCACTCTCCAGCTCCTCTTCCACCATTGGCCCAGAGAAGGCCTGCCTAGAGGAACTTGAAGCTCATGGGAGAAATGGGACTTGGGAAGTTGTCCAGCTTCCCCCTGGCAAGAAGTTTGTGGGTTCCAAGTGGCACTTCAAGGTCAAGAGGAACTCAGATGGATCTGTGGAGCGCTGCAAGGCCAGACTTGTTGCCAAGGGTTGTCTATAAGAATACAAACGAAGGCCATATGCATGTTGGTCATGCCAGGAATGAGATTGCACTGCACTTCACGGCACCCTATCTACGTTCACACCTGCATGTCCAAGGCACAACAGGAGATTGTAGGACTGAGAAATGGTGTTTTGGTAAGGTTTTCAATATGAAAAACGGAACATACCTGACAAAAGGCAGGACATCATGTCTCCTCGGGTAGGGATAACCAATCCAACAGAGACTTCCAAAGTCCAAGTCCCTCCCCAGGTCTGAACCACCAGCAACCCCAAAACCTCTTGTAATTGTTAAACCCCTCATGGTCTCAAAACCACTGGTGGCATCAAATTCTCTGGCAATGTTGAAACAATTGGTGGGATCAACATCTCTAGTACTATACAAACTGGAAACATTGAAACCTCTGGTGATATTGGAACCTCTATGAATGGATGTTCTGGACAAATTTCAGTGAAATCATTAGGAATTTTCACCCATCCCCAGTGAACTCTAATGATCACCTGTTACAACTGGCGATCACCCCTCATCACTGGTGATGAAGGGTGATATTCAGTGATGGTAAGTGACAGGCAGTTACCTTGAGTTATGAGTATTACTGATGATTAGCCACTCACCAGGAGGACTTGCACCCCAAGGAATTCATTCTCCATGATCAATTCAATCCAGCAGGGCAGAAATCCAAGGATACTGCCCTAAAGTTTACCCTGCCCACATAACTTAGTTCTATTGCTCCCCCACCCCCCCCCCCCCCAGTTATAACCCTCTCCTCAATCAAATCAATGTTTAACTGGAGACTTCCTTTAGCCCATGTGAGTCAACTGGCTACTGCAATTTACATGGTCTCTGCATTTGATGTATAAAGCTAGGTCAAGAGGCTGTGCAGGTGGCATTCAAGCACTTGAAGGGAAGCCCTATATGAGCTTGCACTCTGAGCTTGCTCAATAATTGTTCTTGAGATTGTTCAAGCTGCCCTCAGAGTCCCTGATTTCACAATTTTATATTTGTGTACACAATCTGAGAGCTGGCCCTGATGTAATGTTACTGGCTCTTGCCCTGTGTGTATGTTGCTCCCAATAACTGGGGAGACATCATGAGATTCAACAACCAGCAACATCCATCAAGTTGGATCAATGGAAATGGTCCCTATCCATAGCCACTCAAGGTAAATTGTCTGATGTCTGCATTTGGATTGATCTAACAAGGATTTGATAGATCATGGCACAAATGCAGGGTGATAATGTCAACAACACTTTATCTGAGTGTCACTATGATGATCAGCTCTGGGGTTATGCGTTATGCAATTTGGAACTCTGAAATCTGGAGGAACTGCAACAGGGATGCCTGGAGGGATCCTATCTTGAGCCAGTTGTTTAGGATGGGGATCTTCAACTGGGAGGGGGAAGATACTCATCTGCACCAAGCTAATCAAGCCATTGGTTGGGGACAGCCACCAGTGTTAGGATCTGGAGTAGGGTCTTGCAGATCCAGGAAAAGATGGGAGAATGGCAATGTCACAATTAAGTATTGTCTCTCACCCCCTATGACACCAAGGAGGAAATCCAAATTGTGTTCAATCACTTTGTGCTGTTTTGACAACTCTGTGCCAGTACTGCTATCCTGTGCTTCAAATCAAATGTGTGGTCCATATATACATTATTCTGTGTGCTACAAGAAACTCAATACCCTGTTGGTTTCCCACATCCATTGTTTGTCCATTGCCCACCAAAAAATGTAGGCCTGACTGGGGATGGGTTTTTTCCTCACACAAGCAGATATGGGCTCCCCCACATGCTGGCCAACCTACAGCAGTACCACCCAATCCTTCCTCTCTTCTTTGAGTCAGCTGGCATGGAACAATTTACATCCAATCATCTCAGCAAGATCCTCCACAGCCTCTGTGCTTCAGCAGTCCTCAGAAGGAAGCTGGGTTCTTTTTTGGCCATCTGATCCTTAATGGCTTTGACAATGTTCTTCTTTGCATCTTTGAGGGAGGGGGAGAGTTTGATGTTGTAGGATATCTCTAGTTGGTCTGTGGGGACATGAATGATGTGACAGTTGTCACCAATCTCCAAAATAGAGAATATTTTGGGCTGGAGAGTGAGGGGACAGGTTGCTGTCATCAACAAGAATGGAAGTAATTAGATCTCGCCCAACAAGGTTGATTTTTGAACACACCATACACAGGGTGGATAGAAGGGGTTTTTTAAGAGAAAACTGTAAAGAAAATGTAGTAGAAAGTATAAATACTATCAGCCTATTTTGTTCTAAAATTATAATTGAATTCAGACTTTTCCTGAGATCCTGGAATGGCATAACAAGAAAAGTTTGAACTTAATTACACTCTTTTAAGATACAAAATAGGCTAATAGTATTTATACTCTCTGCCACATTTTCTTTACAGTCCATGGGCAGTAGAAGACAAACTCATTGCTGGTGATGATGATGGCATTCCATTGGAGACACCCTAGGGGGGACTTCCTTGGTGGTGGAGCATATGCCGAAGAGGAGTACTCCAACCCCTTGTTGAAGGTGGCTGTGTCAACCAGTCATGTGGTTGTGGGAATATTTTTGATAGTATATAGTAGTATTGATCAAATCAATATAACTTTGCCTTTCTCCCTCATTATGTGCTGTAACACCCCTCCCATAACCTCATCAGTCATGATTTGCTGTAGTTGTGAATCCATCTTTCCAGTCATTGTCCTTCCAATCATTGACTTTTCATCAATAATCAAAAGTTTGATATCTCTCTACTTGATGCTGGAATTTTGAAAGGGCAGATGGAATGAGTATATTGAATGATGACTTGACAGGGAGGGAGAGGGCACAGTGAAGTTCTGCAATTCAGTAGAGATAGCACTGATGAGGAATGATTTTCCAGTCCCAGCAGTTCCATCAATTGATTTGAAGTGGCCCTAGATGGTCATTTCTTTGTTGCTCTGCTCCAAGTATTGCTTTGTGTTGAAGATGACTGTGTCAACCAGTCATGTGGCTGTGGGAATTTTTCTGATAATATATAATAGTATTGATCACATCAATATAACTCTGCCTTTCTCCCTCATTATGTGCTGTAACACTTTGTACCATGCAATGATCTGTAGAAACACCTCCCTCTGTTCACCCTGGAGGAGCCACCAATAAACTCCAGGCAGTAGATTAACTGGGGCATCCCCCAGTTTCTTCTGTGTTTCTATCCAATCAGAGGCAATTGTAATTTCCTCTCCTGTCCAGTCTGACTGGGTCCAAGGGTGCTGCTCATCAATGTCACATTGACCCAATCAGCTAATGACTCCACCCACACATGCATTGGGAACACAACCTGCTTCTGCCATGCATCTTGGAAAAGTTCATCATCATTATGATCATTATGTTGAAGGTATGACACCATGTCACATGATTTTCCATTCTGTGACATTGTCTTTTCCCCCCATCTATTCAGGTAAGCCTCTCTCTCATGTTACAGCACATGATGAGGGAGAAAGGCAGAGTTATATTGATGTGATCAATATTACTATATACTATCTAAAAAATTCCCACCACCACATGATTGGTTGACACAGCTATCTTCAACATACCACTCTAAGTCAGCAGCCCTCCTCTATCCCACTTGACATCTCTCCTCCTGGTGACTGTTCAGGAACAAGCCCAGGAAGTCCAGGAAGGTCACCTCCTCTGGGCCTGGATCCATCCACTCTTCCTCTGCACTTACCTCAGCTCTCATCTTCTCCTTCTCTCTGATGACCCTGACCAGCCCTCTGATCCTGATGACAACTTCCACTCCACTGCCTATGCCAACCTGTCCTCCATCACTGAACCCAGAAGCTTCAGAAACTCCAAGAAGCTTCCTGAGTCTAGCCAGTGGAAGAAGGCATGCCTGGAGGAACTTGAAGCTCACAGGAGAAATGGGACTTGGAAAGTTATCCCACTCTCCCCTGGCAAGAAGGTAGTGGGCTCCAAGTGGCACTTCAAGGTCAAGAGGAACTCAGATGGATCTGTGGAGCACTTCAAGGCTAGACTTGTTACCAAGGGCTACTCTTAGTGCCCTGGCAGAGATGGTGTCCTTCTCACCATTTGTTTCAGCTGGTCAAACCCAGGGGGTGAGGGCCCACTCTTCAACTTTTACCTGTACATCCTGAATAGAGGCATTATTACAAGGGGAGCTTGGGGGAGGTCCAAAGAGCCTCCCAATTTCTTCACAGCCAACTCCTCCCTCACTACAATTCAAAGGATGGCCAACATGTTGACAATGCAGAGATCATGCTCTACAAGACTTGGCAAGATGAGACAAACACCGAACAGGCAAAGGTGGATGCCCTAATAGAACTTGATTTGATTATGTTTGAAGACAGGGCAGAATTCTTGAATTTTGGGTTGGAGGAATTTAGGGCAGAACAGACAGGCGTTACACATCTCGTCCATGTTTGGTATCCAAAAGGCCACAGTGTATGTAAACAATGGTCTTCTATTCCACTCTCCTTGTCCATTCTCCTTAAGGACAGGATGGTCCCTTCCAAGGACTTCCACCGCTCGGGCCAGGGCACTCAGGCTGTAAAGAAATATTTTACAGACAAGGAGGGGACCTTGGCCAGATTGGCCAGCATGTTCCAAGCTGCATTCCCAGATTGCTATGAGAAGTACAGGAAGGCCTTTGAGGTAGGCTGTTGGACAAAAGAGGATAAGGGCCCTTGGATTGGAAGGGTAATCGTCTGGAAACTTCAGGTTAGTCTATACAGAGATGCTCTAGATGAAGGTCCCACAGCATGCTTTCCATGCAGAAACTATGAGGATGGGCTGTGACCAAGGGCTACTCACAACCTATGGACTTAGGCAGGCTGGAAGGGTGTGGTCCAAGACCCTTGCTGACACTCTCATCAAGATGGACTTCACCCAGATCAAGTCTGACCCCTCTGTCTATGTCTTCCTCAGAGACTGATATACTATCAGGAAATTCCCACAACTGACTGGTTGACACAACTATCTTCAACAGAAGGTCCATGAGAAGCCTATTGGCATCCTCATGATCTTCCCTATCTTAGCCTGCTACAATGTGCAAATCTGTTTGCTCAGCATCTTCTCTGACCTCATTGTTGTCTTCTGCCAATTTCCATGCAGGTGACCCCAAACAGGAAGTGAGATCTGATGTCCAGGCTCAGTCTGTCTTTCAAACAGAAGGTTCTCAGGCTGAAGAACTATGTATCTTGGGGAAAAGGAAGTGAGACCCTGAAAAAGAAGCACAGGTGGGTGAAAGGCAGAAGGCAAAAACCTACCCCCACCAGCAGCTGGGCATTTAGGTGTGGGTGGTGCTGATTTGTCTCCAGAAGAGAGTGACTTATCTGACAATGAACTTTGGAGGGGTGCCTTTGCAGACTCACCCAAAGAGGACAGCCTATCCTCCAATGAACTCTGGCATGGCACCTTTTCAGATTCATCAGAGGATGATCTACCCTCCAACCATGTTGAAGATAGCTGTGTCAACCAATCATGTGGTTGTGGGAATTTTTCTGATAGTATATAGTAGTATTGATCACATCAATATAACTTTGCCTTTCTCCCTCATTATGTGCTGTAACAAACCATCCCCCAAATTATGTCTCCATGAGAGAACTCCTAGAGGCCTATCAGACCCCTCACCCCCCAGTTTGGAATCAGAGCCTGAATGAGTCTGCCACAAAGATCAAATGACCAACTGTCATCTCACCTGTTGGCAGTGTCTGTTGGAGTTTGTTGTTCCAAGTCAGTGTAGCTAGGAGTAACAAATGTGGGAAAATTCCCTATGTATATATAGTTAGTGATCCAATCAATTTGATCTTTGCCTTTCTCCCTCATTAACACAACCATTCTCAATGAAATTGATCTGTGGTCAATGGTGACATCCAGTTGAACAGTATTTGTTGTCTGATTGTCCTGCATTTGATGGCCTTTGTGCATTGGAATACCTGCACCCACCAATATTCCATGCTGGGTCCCATCTAGATGGTGTTGGTGTTGAACAGGAGGTGCCTAACACCTGATTGGGTCACCAGATAACACTAATAAGCGATCCAGAACTGGTTACTGCATAAGTGAACCAGAATGCTGGACCTTGCATTATTGTATATGTCACATGGTCTGTGCGTTGAATGGTACATAGAGTACACATGGCCTTAAGCCACCATCATGGACATCAGTCACACTATACAGTATGGTGACCTGTTACACCCTGCATGTATATATCTTCAGGATTCCAAGGCTTCTATGGTGTTCTGGAATGTTCCTCCTGTTTCCATGGGGATATGTCTTGTCCTTCTGCTCTCCTGTGTTCTGCATTTTGTTTGGATGATTGTGTGATTGTTTGAGGGTCCCTTCAGGTCTAGGCCTTTGTATCTGTGAGTGGGTCCTGGTGTGTCCTTCTGTCTGTGAGCTTGGGAGAATATATCCTCCTGACCTTTGCCTCTATCAGATAAGAGTTGTTCTTATCTAATCTAATCTTATCTCTTCTGTGCTTTTCCTTATCTTATCTTCCTTGTCTGCTATCTAATCTTATCTTGATTTTTATAATGTGTGGTAGGTGGAATACACTTCAACTATCAACCAATAATCACCCAATCGTTTGGCGTAGCAAAGTACAAGACCAACCAAGAGGTGTCAGAGCTTGTCCTTCTGTTTGATTGAAGGACTAACTCCAATCCAGATGATTGATATCACTAACTTCTATTCATTGGAGAGTCCCTTGAGTTACCACCATTCATCCTACAACGGTGGTTACTTGGACGATCAACTTTGGGTCCTGGCAATGAGTATGGTGAGGTATTTGGACAAGATGCGTTGCAACATCGGAGAGATGAGGAATACTGCTGAAGATGCCATTTTGTGGTGTATGATCCGTTGTGGGGTTGTCGATCATGATAATAAGGATAAACATTGGGACAGCTTGACTCATGCCATGCACCATAGCCACTGGGGGCAAGGGCATCCATAAATGAGTGGGAACATTTTAGGAACATTTCAAGGTCTGGGTCAATTTTACTGCACTGTAACCAACAGACACATTTATGGAACATTTGGAATGTGTTGCTAAGATGAAACTGAAATGTGCCCAATGGTAACATTTAAAATGTTCTCAGACATACTTACAAAAATGTTCCTAACCTGCTGCCACAAATAATCCTCTAATGTTTTTGGCAGGAATGAGCCTCGTAGCCCATGTTCCTTCAATGTTCCTACAAATGGGCCATGTACTTAAGATGTTTCCACTTGAGATGGGCCTAAGAATATCTAAAATTCATTTCTGGGAACATTTCAAATGTGCCATAAATGTGTCTGTTGGTTACAGTGCAGTAAAATTGACCCAGACCTTGAAATGTTCCTAAAATGTTCCCACTCATTTATGGATGCCCTTGCCCCCAGTGACTGGTGGACAATCCTCAAGACGTCCCTGGTCAACCACCCTCCAACAACACCAATCGCTGCTGGAAGGATGTCCCCAGTACACCCAGAGCACCCCACTACGTCTAGCCCCAACACTGGCCACTCCTCAGACATGGCGGGATAGGAGGTGTACTCCAGTTCATCATCCAGAACCTATTGATAGTGTCAACACATCGCAACATAAAGGAAGTGTTGGACGTTATCACCTCAATAGGAACTTCCCTACTCCCAGCAAGTCCACACTTGCAGACCTGGTCCTGCAGTGCCTCAACACGTCCATGCAACTCCATGGTGAACTGTTCCTCTGCCACCCAGAGCTTCTCCAAGTCAACCAGATGAATGACTAGTTCCTGGTTCTGACAAAGCACGTCCTCCACATTTGAAGCCTGCCTTTTGAAGGCTTCTTCCATCTCCTTACGCTCAGCACACTCTCAAGTCACCTGGTGAAAAGGGTCAATCAATGTATCAACACGTTCGATGCCCTCACCAACCTCCTTCTCCAGAACGTCAATTCGACTGAGCAACCGACTCCCAATGGAAGAAGCATGGCACATCTCCAAACTCATAGGCACACTCCTCCCCCTGGTGGACATACCCAGTTCATATTGCTCATCAACATTCCGCACTCCCATCATGATGAGGCAATCCAACACCCTATCCCTCTTCAGCTGCAGAACCCTTCAGTCACTCTGGAGACGAGCGGTCTGGATGGTGGTCCTCCACAAGGAATCCTCGTTGTACAAATCCAACATAGGATTGTTGAGGTAACCCATCCCTTCTCCATCCAGACAATCGATGATGGTGGTGTTCTTGGGGTAAGGCGTGACGATGTTGGCACGAGAGTGAGGGTACCTTCCCTGGTCGGTACGAGAGACAGACACATCATGAATACAACAGGTGTCCGGGGCAATTCTAGGCATGGCGACAGGTAATGAGAAGGTGAGGAGATAGTAGAGGGAAGCTAGGTTTGGTGGTTTTGGAAGACAAGTGGATGATGAGTTGGCACCCTAGGATGCCCCCTTTTATCCACCTCTCCTCAAACCAGGACACGTCACACCTGATCCCATCAGTTTCCCTGACAACTCAAGTGGTACAACTTTCCCTATTTTCCTATTGGTCATTCCCACACTTCCCCATCAGTCTCCCTGGTGACAATGGTGTCACTTTGTTTCCCTTTTCTAATCGGTTGTCCCCATGCTTCTTAGCTCCCCTTTTGTCATTAAATTCTCACGACCCACTTTCCCTTTGTTCTAATTTTCCCATGACCCACATTCGTTCCTTTGATGACTCATTATGACTTTAGGTCATCCTCTTAACTCAGTGTTACTTATCACAGGCCACTCTGGTAGTATAAAAAGACCTCAGATAGTGCTTGTATTCGCTAGTTTTGTTATCACAGGATTTCCTCTGCCTGAAGACTCTCTTCAGACAAGCTCAGAGACTTACTGCAAGATACAGGACATCAGGCCTGTTCTCTTCCACTCCATTCTTATCTTATTTCTATCAGTGCATCCACTGCCTCCTTGACCCATCATCCAGTGTTGTGCAAGGCCCTGCTTCACCTCCCCTTTATTGGTTTGAAGACCTCTATCCACCTCTGTGGCTCATTGTTGTCTCTGTTAAGCAAGGGCAAGCTACTCAAGAAACGGTTAGTGACTCTCGGTATAGAGTCATCTCCTGGAGAAGGTCTCAGCACAGAGTGGCCCTGACAGTAAGCTTAGAATCAACTCATATTCTTGTTCTTGAAGTCATGTGATCATGAATTGAAGGAGGGATAGAAGAGTAATGAGTGTAGTGTTGATGAATTGTTACTGTCTTGTGTTGAAGTTTTGAGATTTTTATATGGCTTTTTGTTAGCATAGCAAACGCACTGACAGAAACTGGCTGGGAACATTCTGAATGGACTTGGGATATACCAGGTGGGTTTTTGCCTGGCACTTTGTCCATGTCCTTGTGATGTCCTTGTGATGTACCAGCCCAGGACACCACCCCTTGCCCCCAGTGATAGGGGGTAACAACATTGGAATGAGAATGGGGATAGCAACCCTGATCCATGTGGGAGATGGAGACATCATGGATGCAGTAGGTGTCCTGAGCAATTCTTGGCATGGTGATAGTGGTGAAGGGTAAATGGGAGAAGGACGGAAGGAATTAGGTTTGTTGGTTTTGGAAGATGAGCAGATGATGAGTTGTTGCCCTAGGACGCCCTCCTTTTATCCACCTCTCCCCAACCAGGACACGTCACATCTGATCCCATCAGTTTCCCTGGCAACACAGTGTTACAGCACATAATGAGGGAGAAAGGCAGAGTTATATTGATGTGATCAATATTACTATATACTATCAAAAATATTCCCACAACCACATGACTGGTTGACACAGCTATCTTCAACACACAGTGGTACCACTTTCCCTCTTTTTCTTATTGGTTGTTCCCACACTTCTCAGTTCTTCTTTGTCATGACTTTCTCATGACCCACTTTCCTTCTGATCATTCTTTGTCATGCCATTCAGATGACCCACATTCTTTCCTATGATGACTCATTATAACTATAGGTCATCCCTGTCAGCACACTTGCAATGCTAACAGAAAAGCTGAAATAAGAATTTCAAAACTAACAATTAACCCATAACAATCTACGAAGACCTCCCTTCTTCGAACACATTCTTTACCCTTCAATTCATTCCCCTCACAAATGAACAAGACAAGACAAGAAGACAAATTGATTCAAGGCTTACTGCCTTTTCAAGAATACAAGATATGATACAGCGACTACTATTCTTCACTTTGGTCATAGTCCAAGACCTCGCCCTGATATGAAGCTGGAGAAACAGACCTATTGGGAGTATCATGTGCGTCGGTCAAGGGGGTAAGAATGGTGTCCCCTTCCTCCAGACTCAAGGGAATGCGAAGGTCTACTTCCCACCTCATCGCTTCAAAGCGATAGACCAAACGCCCTAACCACCCATCCATACTCCTAAGGGGAACCTGCTCAAAGACCGCGTGGAGACGCTCCTCGTCATCAGGCAAAGACAACGAGAGGTTCATTGCACCTGCTACCTCCTTGATCCTTGGCCTCGCGTTCATCAAACTCACCCTCCCCATCAGTCTCTCCAGAAGAGTTATATCTTCTGTATCCACCTCGGGTACGATGGCAAGTTTGCGGAGCTCACGATCGATGGCCTGACTCTTGAAGGCAGCAGCCTCATCGGTCTTGACTCTTCCTCCACAGCCACAACAGGACATTCGACCTTGAGTGGAATAAGGCTTAGATCTTCTAGCCTTACAGTAACCAACTCCCTTGACCCAACGGCTACGAACCTCTGCTTGGCGAACCTTGTGTTCTTCCTTGGTAACCGTCTCCAAAACGCCGAACTTGTGACAAAGTGGTTGTTCATCCAACAACCCAGGAACCTAAGGGATGAGATCAGCTGATGTTTCAACACATCGGCGGATATCATACCGGGTAGATAAACTCCCCATCCCTGATCTCCTCCATCACTGGCCCCGTCTCCTCAACCAGTGGCATCACCAAGAGTTCCCCAACAGGAACCACTCATGGGTGATTCTCGTCTTCCACTGGCGGTGTCGCGTACTCGCTTTCAGTCACATACTCCAATTCCTCTCCAGGCGTCCCCTGAAGACTGCGACCAACCCAGTTCTATGAGGAATCACTGGGGGCAAGGGGTGGTGTCCTGGGCTGGTACATCACAAGTCCATCACAAGGACATGGACAAAGTGCCAGGCAAAAACCCACCTGGTATATCTCAAGTCCATTCAGAATCTTCCCAACCAGTTTCCCTGCAGTGTTCCTGGGTCAGGAAATGGCTGGTACATTCACAGTGTTCCAGATCATGTGACCAGGGTGTTCCCATCAGGAACACCATGGGGACATTCAAAATTTTCCCAAAG
>Ga0307513_10006094_pt1 | contig 15825 bp, 13 predicted proteins | sample 15_EM_MG_FD_202174 | JGI IMG/M metagenome (GOLD analysis project Ga0307513, IMG submission 202174) | Populus trichocarpa ectomycorrhiza microbial communities from riparian zone in the Pacific Northwest, United States - 15_EM | ecosystem: Host-associated > Plants > Roots > Unclassified | place... | reverse complement strand
TCCATCAGCACACCGGAGATCAGGACGCGCTTGCCCTCGAGAATTCCGCTCATGGTGATCAGTGACCCATTCCCAGTCCGCCGTCAACGGGGATGACGGCTCCAGTGATGTACGAGGCGTCGTCCGAGGCGAGGAACCGCACCGCTGCGGCGATCTCCTCCGGCTGCGCGTACCGGCCGAGCGGCACCTGCGAGACGATGCCCGCGCGCTGCTCGTCGGTGAGGACCTTGGTCATGTCGGTGTCGACGAAGCCTGGCGCGACCACGTTGAAGGTGATGTTGCGCGAGCCCAGCTCACGGGCGAGGGAACGGGCGAAGCCGACCAGGCCGGCCTTGGAGGCGGCGTAGTTGGCCTGCCCCGGCGAGCCGTACAGCCCGACGACCGACGAGATCAGTACGACGCGGCCCTTCTTGGCGCGCAGCATGCCGCGGTTGGCACGCTTGACGACACGGAAGGCGCCGGTCAGGTTGGTGTCGACGACGGACGTGAAGTCGTCCTCCGACATACGCATCAGGAGCTGGTCCTTGGTGACACCGGCGTTGGCGACGAGGACCTCGACCGGGCCGTGCTCGGCCTCGATCTCCTTGTAGGCCTGCTCCACCTGCTCGGTGTCGGTGATGTCGCACTTGACGGCGAGGAAGCCGGCCGGCGGCTCACCGGAACGGTATGTGACGGCGACCTTGTCGCCTGCATCGGCGAACGCGCGGGCGATGGCGAGGCCGATGCCCCGGTTGCCTCCGGTGACGAGAACCGAGCGGCTCAACGGATCACCCTTTCGTTAGCGGTTCAACACCTGTCCGAACACCCGGTTGACAGGCTCCTTCTCCGAAAACCTATCGGTCCGTCCGCATCCGCGGACAATCGGGCACCGACAGTGGCTCACCCCTGGTCCTGTCGGGTCTCTACAGTCGATGGGCCCGGACCGAACGAAGTGAATCCGTTGGAAGCCTCGCTGTCAGACCTGCATGATTCACTGCGAGACAGACGCATCACACTCACCGTGACAAGGAGAGGCCGCTCATGGCCCATGAGGTCGATCAGTCATTCCTGGCACTGCCCCTACGTGCCCTGGCCGACGCCGCCCTCGCACGCGCGCGTGCGCTCGGTGCCGACCACGCGGACTTCCGGTTCGAGCGGGTGCGCAGCGCGTCCTGGCGGCTGCGGGACGCCAAGCCGTCCGGATCGTCGGACACCACGGACCTGGGGTACGCGGTGCGGGTGGTGCACGGCGGTACCTGGGGGTTCGCGTCGGGCGTGGATCTGAGCATGGACGCCGCCGCGAAGGTCGCCTCGCAGGCCGTGGCCATGGCGAAGCTCTCCGCCCAGGTGATCAAGGCCGCGGGGTCCGACGAGCGCGTGGAGCTGGCCGACGAGCCCGTGCACGCGGACCGGACGTGGGTCTCGTCGTACGAGATCGACCCGTTCACCGTGCCGGACGAGGAGAAGGCCGGGCTGCTGGCCGAGTGGAGCGCGCGGCTGCTCGCGGCGAACGGCGTGAACCACGTCGACGCCTCGCTGCTCACGGTGCACGAGAACAAGTTCTACGCCGACACCGCGGGGACCGTCACCACACAGCAGCGGGTGCGGCTGCACCCGCAGTTCACGGCCGTCTCCGTCGACGAGTCGAGCGGCGAGTTCGACTCGATGCGGACGATCGCGCCGCCCGTCGGGCGCGGCTGGGAGTACCTCACGGGCAGGGGCTGGGACTGGGAGTCCGAGCTGGAGCAGATCCCCGAGCTGCTCGCGGAGAAGATGCGGGCGCCGAGCGTCGAGGCGGGGCTGTACGACCTGGTCGTCGACCCGTCCAACCTGTGGCTGACCATCCACGAGTCCATCGGCCACGCCACCGAGCTGGACCGGGCCCTCGGGTACGAGGCGGCGTACGCGGGCACGTCCTTCGCGACCTTCGACCAGCTCGGCAAGCTGCGGTACGGCTCCGACCTGATGAACGTCACGGGCGACCGCACCGCCGAACACGGCCTGGCGACCATCGGGTACGACGACGAGGGCGTCGCCGGGCAGTCGTGGGACCTGGTGAAGGACGGGACGCTGGTGGGCTACCAGCTGGACCGGCGGATCGCGAAGCTGACCGGGTTCGACCGGTCCAACGGGTGCGCGTACGCGGACTCGCCGGGGCATGTGCCCGTGCAGCGCATGGCCAATGTGTCGTTGCAGCCGGACCCGGCCGGGCTGTCGACCGAGGATCTCATCGGCGGGGTCGACCGCGGGATCTACGTCGTCGGGGACCGGTCCTGGTCCATCGACATGCAGCGGTACAACTTCCAGTTCACCGGGCAGCGGTTCTTCAGGATCGAGAACGGCCGGATCACCGGACAGCTGCGGGACGTGGCCTACCAGGCGACGACCACCGACTTCTGGGGCTCCATGGCGGCCGTCGGCGGTCCGCAGACGTACGTCCTGGGCGGCGCCTTCAACTGCGGCAAGGCCCAGCCGGGCCAGGTCGCGGCCGTGTCCCACGGCTGCCCGTCGGCCCTCTTCAAGGGCGTCAACATCCTCAACACCACGCAGGAGGCCGGTCGATGAGCGCCCGTATGAACAAGCCGCACGAGGTTGTCGAGCGGGCCCTCGAGCTGTCCCGGGCCGACGGGTGTGTCGTCATCGCCGACGAGGAGTCGACCGCCAACCTGCGCTGGGCGGGCAACGCCCTCACCACGAACGGGGTCACGCGCGGGCGCACGCTCACCGTCGTCGCGACCGTCGGCGGCAAGCAGGGCACGGCCTCGGGGGTCGTCTCCCGCGCGGCCGTAACCACCGACGATCTGGAGCCGCTCGTACGGGCCGCCGAGGCCGCCGCGCGCGGTGCCGGGCCCGCGGAGGACGCCCAGCCGCTGGTCGCGGGCGTGCCGTCGTCCCCCGACTTCACGGACGCGCCCGTCGAGACCTCGTCCGCAGTGTTCGCCGACTTCGCGCCGGCGCTCGGCGAGGCGTTCGCACGCGCGCGTGCGGGCGGCCGGGAGCTGTACGGCTTCGCCAACCACGAGCTGGTGTCGAGCTATATGGGTACGTCGACGGGGCTGCGGCTGCGCCATGACCAGCCCAACGGGACGCTGGAGCTGAACGCCAAGTCCCCGGACCGTATGCGGTCCGCGTGGGCCGGGCGGTCGACGCGGGACTTCAAGGACGTCGACCCGGCCGCCCTCGACGCGGAACTCGCCGTACGCCTCGGCTGGGCGGAGCGGCGGATCGAGCTGCCGGCCGGGCGGTACGAGACGCTGCTGCCGCCGACGGCCGTCGCCGACCTGCTGATCTACCAGCTGTGGTCGGCGTCCGCGCGGGACGCCGCCGAGGGGCGCACGGTGTTCTCCAAGCCGGGTGGCGGGACACGCATCGGCGAGAAGCTCACCGAGCTGCCGCTGACGCTGCGCAGCGACCCGAACGAGCCGGGTCTGGAGGCCTCCCCCTTCCTGCTCGCCCACTCCTCCGGCGACGACCAGTCGGTGTTCGACAACGGGCTGCCGCTGAGTGCCACGGAGTGGATCCGCGAGGGCGAGCTGAACCGGCTGATCACCTCCCGGCACACCGCCGGGCTGACCGGCCTGCCGGTGTCTCCGGCGATCGGGAACATCGTCCTGGACGGGGGCGAGGACAAGTCCCTGGAGGAGATGGTCGCGAACACCGAGCGCGGGCTGCTGCTGACCTGCCTCTGGTACATCCGCGAGGTCGACCCGGCCACCCTGCTGCTGACCGGCCTGACCCGCGACGGGGTGTACCTCGTCGAGAACGGCGAGGTCAGCGGGGAGGTCAACAACTTCCGGTTCAACGAGTCGCCGGTGGACCTGCTCGGGCGGGCCGTCGAGGCGGGGCGTACGGAGAAGACGCTGCCCCGGGAGTGGAGCGACTGGTTCACCAGGGCCGCGATGCCCGCGCTCAGGGTGCCGGACTTCAATATGAGCTCTGTCAGTCAGGGCGTATAACCTCGTAGCCGGTAGTCACTCGACTGCCGTACAACTGACTGTACGAAGACCATTCACAAGGAGATACGAGAACCGTGACGGACATCGTCGACGAGCTGAAGTGGCGGGGGCTGTTCGCCCTGTCCACTGACGAGGACGCTTTGCGCAAGGCGCTCGCGGACGGTCCCGTCACGTTCTATTGCGGTTTCGACCCGACGGCAGCCAGTCTGCACGTCGGTCACCTGGTGCAGGTGCTCACCATGCGCCGCCTCCAGCAGGCGGGCCTGCGTCCGCTGGCCCTGGTGGGCGGGGCGACCGGCCAGATCGGCGACCCGCGTCCCACGGCGGAGCGCACGCTGAACGACCCGGAGACGGTCGCGAACTGGGTGACCCGGCTGCGCGCGCAGATCGAGCCGTTCCTGTCCTTCGAGGGCGAGAACGCCGCGGTGATGGTGAACAACCTGGACTGGACGGCCGGTCTGTCGGCCATCGAGTTCCTCCGGGACATCGGCAAGCACTTCCGCGTCAACAAGATGCTGACGAAGGACTCGGTCGCCCGGCGGCTGGAGTCCCAGGAAGGCATCAGCTACACGGAGTTCAGCTACCAGCTGTTGCAGGGCATGGACTTCCTGGAGCTGTACCGGAGGTACGGCTGCACGCTCCAGCAGGGCGGCAGCGACCAGTGGGGCAATCTCACGGCGGGCCTCGACCTGATCCACCGGCTGGAGCCCGACGCCGAGGCGCACTGTCTGGCGACGCCTCTGATGGTCAAGGCGGACGGCACCAAGTTCGGCAAGACCGAGGGCGGCGCCATCTGGCTCGACCCGGAGATGACGACGCCGTACGCGTTCTACCAGTTCTGGCTGAACGTGGACGACCGGGACATCTCGACGTACATGCGCATCCTGTCCTTCCAGTCCCCTCAGGAGCTGGAGGAGTTGGAGGCGCAGACCGCGGAGCGTCCGCAGGCGCGGGCCGCGCAGCGCGCGCTCGCCGAGGAGCTGACGACGCTGGTGCACGGCGCCGAGCAGACGGCCGCCGTGATCGCCGCGTCCAAGGCACTCTTCGGCCAGGGCGAGCTGGGTGAGCTGGACGAGCGGACGCTGACCGCGGCCCTCTCCGAGGTGCCGCACATCCAGGTCGCCGAGGCGGGACCGGTCGTCGACCTGTTCGCCGAGGTCGGCCTTGTGGCCAGCAAGTCGGCCGCGCGGCGCACGGTGAAGGAGGGCGGCGCGTACGTGAACAACGCGAAGGTCGCCACCGAGGACGCGGTCCCCTCGAAGGAGGACCTGCTGCACGGGCGGTGGCTGGTCCTGCGCCGGGGCAAGAAGAACCTGGCGGCGGTGGAGGTCACCGGCTGACCGGTGACCGGCCAGTCCGTACGTGGTGAGTACGGGTGAAGGGGGCGGCCCTGTCGATCGGGCCGTCCCCTTCACCCGTACCGCTACGCTCGCTCTTTCTTGCCGCGCATCGCCGAGTACGCCATGTCCCCCAGGAAAACGATCACGACGGCCGCCGCGAGCTGGAGCGCGTGGCGGCCCCAGTCGATTCCGCTCGTCTCGTCGATGCCGAAGCCTCGTGCGATCGCGTTGCCGATGACGGCGCCGATGATGCCGAAGACGGTCGTCAGCCAGAGCGGGCTGTGCTGCTTGCCCGGAATGATCGCCTTGGCCAGCAGACCCAGCACGAATCCCACGATGATCGCCCACAACCAGCCCATGGCTGCCTCCTCGTCGGCTCTGGTGAGCATTAACGCCCAGTGTCGGTCCGTTCGCGCTACGGCGCATGTCGGGGATCTCGGTACGCGGTACGGCGCAGAGGGGTCACCCCGACGGAAGGTGCCCCGGTCTCGTAGGCGACGCAGACGCGGCGTAACGTGGAAGCTGTCCGGATCCTGGTTCCCCGACCGGGTTCGGCGCGGGTACGGGCCGGGGCGTGTCCGATTCGGGTGGACGGTGGAACGTGATGCGGAAGCAGAGCAGCAGTGGCGGCGCCCAGGTCTTCCGGATCACCGGGGCCCGGCAGGGGCTCGCTGACGATGTGCGCGCCAGACAACGCCGGTACATCATCTCCATGTCCGTGCGGACGGTGGCCGTGGTCCTCGCGGCGGTGCTCTGGAACGTCGAACGGCACGTCGCGTTCGTGGCGTTGGTGCTGGGCATGGTCCTCCCCTACATCTCCGTGGTGATCGCCAACGCCGGCCGGGAGAACGCGCCGGGGCTGCCGTCGACGTTCGTGACGGCTCCGGTGCGGCCGATGATCGCGCCGCCCCGGCCTGAAGAGGGCTTCGCGGAACCCGCAGCGGAAGATTCCGGGGGCGATCAGGGGGCCGATGTGCGGGGCAATCCGCGCGAGCGGGCCTGACCAAAAGTCAGTGCGGGCGGCTTCGCCAAGCTCAAGAAAAGCTCAGATCAATCATGTTGTTCCAGTGCCGGTCGGACGCTTACCCATGACATACTTCGTACGCGCTCCGCATCCCCCGTCGGAGCGACAGACCGACGCCGGGCAGCTCCCCCCGTGGCTGCTCGGCGTCGCCTTTTGAGCGTTGTTCCGGCCGGGTTTTCGGCCGGGTTAGGGTCAGTAGATGTTCGGTCCTGACCCTGACTCCCCCATCTGTTCCGCCAAGGCATGCCGGGCGGACGCCGTGTGGGTCCTTGCCTGGAACAACCCGAAGCTGCATACGCCTGAGCGGCGGAAGACGTGGCTGGCTTGCGAGGAGCATCGCGAGCACTTGTCGCAGTTTCTGGGGGTGCGGGGGTTTTTGAAGGACGTGGTGAAGCTGGAGGAGTGGGAGTCTCCTCCGGAGGGGTGAGCCGTTTTCGTCTGCGGGTTGTGTGTGGCTTGTCGCGCAGTTCCTCGCGCCCCTCTGGGGCGCCCCGAACGGGCGCCCCTGAGCAGCTAGCCGCCGATTGCTGACATCGGTCTGTCCGGCTGGATGAAGGACGGGTCGTCCAGGCCTGCGCCTGCCTTCTTGCCCCACATCGCCTCTCGCCAGATGCGGGCTATCTCCTCGTCGGGGGCATCCGAGCGGAGGGCCGCGCGGAGGTCTGTTTCCTCGCGGGCGAAGAGGCAGGTGCGGATCTGGCCGTCGGCCGTCAGGCGGGTGCGGTCGCAGGCGGCGCAGAACGGGCGGGTGACCGAGGCGATGACACCCACGACCTGCGGGCCGCCGTCCACCAGCCAGCGCTCCGCCGGGGCCGAGCCCCGCTTCTCCGAGCCCTCCTCCGTCAGCTCGAAGCGGGTGCGCAGGGAGGCCAGGATGTCGCCCGCCGTCACCATGCCCTCGCGCTTCCAGCCGTGCTGGGCGTCCAGGGGCATCTGCTCGATGAAACGCATCTCGTAGTCGTGCTCGACCGCCCAGGCGAGGAGGTCGGGGGCCTCGTCCTCGTTGAGGCCCGGCATCAGGACCGCGTTGACCTTGACCGGGGTCAGACCGGCCTCGCGGGCGGCTTCCAGGCCCGCGATGACGTCCTTGTGGCGGTCGCGGCGGGTGAGCGTCTTGAAGACGTCCGGGCGCAGGGTGTCCAGGGAGACGTTGACGCGGTCCAGGCCGGCCGCCTTCAGCGCGGTCGCCGTACGGACCAGGCCGATGCCGTTCGTCGTCAGGGACATCTGGGGGCGGGGGGCCAGGGCGGCGACCCGCTCCACGATGCCGACCAGGCCCGGGCGCAGCAGGGGCTCGCCGCCGGTGAAGCGGACCTCCTCGATGCCCAGCAGGCGGACGGCTATGTCTATGAGGCGGACGATCTCGTCGTCCGTGAGCAGGTCAGGCTTGGCCAGCCACTGCAGGCCCTCCTCGGGCATGCAGTACGTGCAGCGCAGGTTGCAGCGGTCGGTCAGTGAGACGCGCAGGTCGGTGGCCACTCGGTTGTAGGTGTCGATGAGCACGTGGGCCCCCTCCCTCGTAGCGGATCGCGTGCGGATCGTGTGCGGAGCACAGTTTCTCCGACACCTGCGAGCCTACGTGACCCCACTGACATCGAGACCGCCCCGATGCCACAAGACGTGGAGCGGGGCCGCCGTAGATCCCTACGACGGCCCCGCTCCGTGTGCGCGGCGGAACGCCTAGTGCGCGCCGGTTCCCGTGAGGGACCGGACCTCCAGCTCCGCGTACTTGCCGGTGTCGGGCTCCTCCTTGGAGAGGACCGTGCCGAGCCAGCCCATGAGGAAGCCGAACGGGATGGAGATGATGCCGGGGTTCTTCAGCGGGAACCAGTGGAAGTCGACGTCCGGGAACATCGCCTTCGGGTCGCCGGAGACGACCGGCGAGAACAGCACCAGGCCGACCGCGACGATCAGGCCGCCGTAGATCGACCAGAGGGCGCCCTGGGTGGTGAACCTCTTCCAGAACAGGCTGTAGAGGATCGTCGGGAGATTGGCCGAGGCGGCTACCGCGAACGCCAGTGCGACCAGGCCGGCCACGTTGAGGTCGCGGGCGAGGGCGCCCAGGGCGATGGAGACGACGCCGATGAGGACGGTGGCCCAGCGGACCGCCTTCATCTCCTCCTTCTCGGTGGCCTTCCCCTTGCGGATGACGTTGGCGTAGATGTCGTGCGCGAAGGACGACGACGAGGCCAGCGTGAGGCCGGCGACGACGGCGAGGATCGTCGCGAAGGCGACCGCCGAGATCGTCGCGAGCAGTACCGCGCCCCAGGCCGAGTCGACGCCGCCGATGTGCAGGGCGAGCAGTGGCGCGGCCGTGTTGCCCGATGGGTTGGAGTCGGTGATCTCTTTCTGGTCGATCAGCGCGGCGGCGCCGAAGCCGAGCGCGATCGTCATCAGGTAGAAGCCGCCGATGATGCCGATCGCCCAGATCACGGACTTCCGGGCGGCCTGGGCCGTGGGCACCGTGTAGAAGCGGATCAGGATGTGCGGCAGACCGGCGGTGCCGAGGACCAGGGCGATGCCCAGGGAGATGAAGTCCAGCTTGGAGGTGCCGGTGGCGCCGTACTGGAGGCCCGGCTCCAGGAACGCGTCGCCCTTGCCGCTGCGTTCGGCGGCGGTGCCGAGCAGATCGGAGATGTTGAAGTTGAACTTCAGCAGCACCAGGAACGTAATGAGGATCGTGCCGCTGATGAGCAGCACGGCCTTGACCATCTGGACCCAGGTGGTGCCCTTCATGCCGCCGATGGAGACGTACACGATCATCAGGACGCCGACGAGGGCGACGATGGCGACCTTGCCCGCGTCCGAGGTGATGCCGAGGAGGAGCGAGACGAGGACGCCCGCGCCGGCCATCTGGGCCAGCAGGTAGAAGATCGAGACGACGATCGTCGACGTACCGGCGGCCGTGCGGACCGGGCGCTGGCGCATGCGGTACGCGAGGACGTCACCCATGGTGTAGCGGCCGGAGTTGCGCAGCGGTTCGGCCACCAGGAGCAGGGCGACCAGCCAGGCGACGAGGAAGCCGATGGAGTACAGGAAGCCGTCGTACCCGAAGAGCGCGATCGCGCCCGCGATGCCGAGGAAGGACGCGGCGGACATGTAGTCGCCGGAGACCGCGAGGCCGTTCTGGAAGGCGCTGAACTGGCGCCCGCCGGCGTAGAAGTCGGCGGCGCTCTTGGTCTGGCGGCCCGCCCAGACGGTGATGACAAGGGTCGCGACGACGAACACCGCGAACAGGGAGATGATCAGCGGCCGGTGCTCACTGGCCTCACCGGCGGCGAGAACACTCTGTTGTACGGGGCTCATGCGCCGCCCTCCATCCGGGACTTGATCGCCTCACCCTTGGGGTCGAGGTTCGCGGAGGAGTACCGCGCGTACCACCAGGCGATGAGGAACGTGGTGACGAACTGGGCGATGCCGAAGACGAAGGCGACGTTGATGTGGCCGAAGAGCTTGGTGCCCATGAAGCCGCCCGCGTAGTTCGACAGCAGGACGTACAGCAGGTACCAGGTGATGAAGCCGACGGTCAGCGGGAAGGCGAAGGAGCGGTGGGCGCGGCGCAGTTCACCGAACTCGGCGCTCTGCTGCACCTCGACGAACTCCTCCGTGGAGGGGGAATGGGGCTCTGTCTTCGAGGGGGGCGGTGCGTCGGTAGCCACGGAGTCTCCTCGCGTTGCGGGTGCGGTGACGACAGTGGACGGGAGTGATGAGTCCTCGTCGGGGGACGGGGTCGGGCTGGGTACGGACATGGCTCTTTTCTGACCTCGCGGTGATCTGGATCACGGGGTCGGCTCGCGATGGTAGGGCCCACACGCGTGATCCGACAGGGGGCTCGATGGTGCTCGTGCTCCCTGTCCAAGGTCACGGCGCCACGCGAGGGCCGGTTCAACTCCCCGCGCTTCTTTCCGAACTGGTCTCCGGAAGTCATTGCTGGCCAGCGACGACGCGGGATAGCTTCGGCCTGTACCACCCGTCATGTACCTGCAATATCGGCGGTGCGGGCCATGCGCCCGTGCCCGCCTTTTTCGCGCGTACTCACTTGTTGTCCATCCCTGCTACGCGCCTGCCCGGCAACCATCCTTGTCCGGGCCGGCCTCGTTTCCGGATGATGTGGAGATCCCATGGCTCATCTGCGCTCCAGACGCCGGCTCGCTCTCGCGGTGCCGGTCGTGCTGTCCCTGACCGCCTCCCTCGGCTTCCTGCCCGTGGCCGCGTCGGCCGCCGAGCCGGCCGCCTCCGCCGCCGGCACGGCCGCGGAGGGTCCGAACCTCGCGTATGTCGTCAACACGAAGAGCACCGACCGTCACACGATCGGGGCGGTGACGAAGGCGGTCTCCGCGGCCGGCGGGACCGTCGTGGTCACGTTCAAGAAGATCGGTGTGATCGTCGTCCACTCCACGAACCCCTCCTTCGGGGCGGAGATCCGCGCGGTGCGCGGGGTGAAGTCCGCGGGTGCCACGCGGACCACGCCGCTGGTGGCCGCCGGGACGACCGACGAGGGTGCGGCGGACTATCTGACGGCCGCGGAGGCAGCCAAGGTCGAGGCCGTGTCGGCCACGGTCCCCGAGAGCGAGCCCCTCGAAGCCGACCAGTGGGACCTGCGGTCGATCGGCGCCGACAAGGCCGCGAAGATCAACCCGGGCAGCCGCAAGGTCACCGTCGCCGTGATCGACACCGGCGTCGACGACACCCACCCCGACCTCGCCCCGAACTTCTCCGCCGCCCAGTCGGCGAACTGCGTCGGCGGCGTCGCGGACACCAGCGCGGGTGCGTGGCGCCCGTACACCGCCGGGGACTACCACGGCACCCACGTGGCCGGTGAGATCGCCGCCGCCCGCAACGGCGTCGGTGTGGCCGGTGTCGCGCCCGGTGTGAAGGTCTCCGGCATCAAGGTGAGCGACCCGGACAACGGGCTCTTCTACCCGGAGAGCGTCGTGTGCGCCTTCGTGTTCGCCGCCGATCACGGCGTCGAGATCACGAACAACAGCTACTACGTTGATCCGTGGCTGTACAACTGCATGGACGACCCCGATCAGCGGGCCATTGTCGACGCGGTCAACAGGGCGCAGCTGTACGCGCAGAACAAGGGCACGCTCAACCTGGCGTCGGCGGGCAACTCCAGCCACGACCTGGCCTCCGACGCGATCGTCGACGACTCCAGCCCCGACGACTCGACGCCGGTCACGCGCACGATCGACCCGCACGAGTGCTTCGACGTACCGACCCAGCTCCCGGGTGTCGTCACGGTGAGCGCCACGGGCGTCGACAACGTGAAGTCGTACTACTCCACCTATGGCAACGGCGTCATCGACATCGCGGCGCCGGGCGGCGACCGCCGGTACCAGATACCGGACACGCCGTCGAAGGACGGCCGCATCCTGTCCACCATGCCGAACGGTGCGTACGCCTTCCTGCAAGGCACCTCGATGGCCTCGCCGCACGCCGCGGGTGTCGCCGCGCTGCTGAAGTCGAAGCACCCGTGGGCCACCCCGGCCCAGTTGCAGCGGCTGCTGAAGGCCCAGGCGGACAACCCCGGCTGCCCCGAGTCGTACGACCAGGACGGTGACGGCGCACAGGACGCGGTGTGCGAGGGCGGCGATCGGGTCAACGGATTCTTCGGGGCGGGGATCGTCGACGCGCTGCGCGCGGTCCAGTAGCCCGCGAGGTCCTCCGAGTCTTCCCGCACGGCCCGTACGTCCCACGAACGAAGGAACTGGAGACCCCTATGACAGCGCCTCACCCGCGCTCCCGTCGCGCCGTGGCGATCCCGGTCGGGATGGCCATGGCGACGGCGTTCGCCTTCCTGCCGAACATCGACGCCGTCGCGGCCGACGCCACGCCCGTGGCGGCCACCGCTGCCGACGCGACATCGCTCAGCTATGTCGTCAACGTGTTCCCCGGGCTCGGCTCCGCCCACTACCTGAAGAAGGCCATCGCCCAGGCCGGCGGCACGATCGTGACGTCGTACGACCGGATCGGCGTGATCGTCGTCCACTCGGCGAACCCCGACTTCGCCAAGATCGTCCGCAAGGTGCCCGGCGTGCAGTCGGCCGGCAACACGCGCAACGCGCCGCTGCCCGCGCAGTCGACCACCGACATGGGTGCCCCGAAGGTGCTCTCCGCGGCGGAGGTCGCGAGCGCCACCGCCGACGCCACCGCGGCCCAGGACCCGCTGGAGCCGTTGCAGTGGGACCTGCCCGCCATCAAGGCGGACAAGGCGCACGAGAAGTCGCTCGGCAGCTCCAAGGTGACCGTCGCGGTGATCGACACCGGCGTGGACGACACCCACCCCGACATCGCGCCGAACTTCGACCGCAAGGCCTCCGTCAACTGTGTGACGGGCAAGCCCGACACCACCGACGGGGCCTGGCGGCCGACCACGGGCGAGAGCCCGCACGGCACGCACGTCGCCGGTGAGATCGCCGCCGCGAAGAACGGCGTCGGTGTCACGGGCGTCGCGCCGGGCGTCAAGGTGTCCGGCATCAAGGTGTCGACCACGGCCGGCTACTTCTACACGGAGGCCGTCGTCTGCGGCTTCGTGTGGGCGGCCGAGCACGGCGTGGACGTCACCAACAACAGCTATTACACGGACCCCTGGTACTTCAACTGCAAGAACGACCCGGACCAGAAGGCCCTGGTCGACGCCATCACGCGTGCCTCGCAGTACGCGGAGCACAAGGGCGTCGTCAATGTCGCGGCGGCCGGCAACGAGAACTACGACCTCGCGGCCGACGAGATCACCGACCCGGTCTCCCCGAACGACGCGACGCCCTCGGACCGGGTCATCGACCCGTCCGAGTGCTACGACATCCCGACCCAGCTCCCGGGCGTCGTGACAGTCGCCTCGACGGGCGCCAAGGGCATCAAGTCGTCGTTCTCCAACCACGGCCTGGGCGTCATCGACATAGCTGCCCCGGGCGGCGACTCGACCCGCTACCAGACCCCGGCCCCGCCGGCCACCAGCGGTCTGATCCTCGGCCCGCTGCCCGGCGGCACCTGGGGCTACATGGCCGGTACGTCGATGGCGTCCCCGCATGTCGCGGGCGTGGCCGCCCTGATCAAGTCGACGCACCCGCACGCCTCCGCCCGCCTGGTGAAGGCGCTCCTGTACGCCGAGGCGGACGCCACGACGTGCACGGACCCGTACGACATCAACGGTGACGGCAAGGTCGACGCGGTGTGCGAGGGCCCGAAGAACTACAACGGCTTCTACGGCCACGGCATCGCGGACGCACTGGACGCGGTGACGAAGTAACTCCGCTTCGGTATTGATCCTCTTCGGTACCGGTCCACATCGGTATTGATCCTCTGCGGCGGGCCGGACAGCGTTGAGCTGTCCGGCCCGTCGTGTTGATCCCGTACATATGTTGATCCAGTACACACGGCATAGTGACCGTATGACGGTGTTGAGCACATTGAGCACGGAGTACACCTGGGCCGCGCTGGGTGGTGATCCCGCCGCCCCCGCCCGGGTCTCGACCGTCGCCCGCACCGGAGTGCTCGCATCACGGCTTCCGGTACGGGAGTTGGCGCGGGCCTGCGTCGGCTCCTGCGCGCTGGCCGCCGCGGAGCTGGGTGCCCTCCGGGCCGGGCTGCCGGAGCTGCCCGGGGTCCGCGTGGACGACGGCGCGGTCGCCACCTCCCTCGTCAGTGAGCGGCATCTGCTGGTCGACGGACGCGCACCGGTCACCTTCGCGCCGCTGTCGCGCTTCTGGCGGACCGCGGACGGCTGGGTGCGCACACACGCCAACTACCCGCACCACCGGGCACGTCTGCTCGCGGCCCTGGGCACGTCCGAGGACCCGGCGTCCGTCGCCGCCGCGTTCGCCGAACTCACCTCGGCGGAGGCCGAGGAGACCGTGTACGCGGCCGGAGGCCTCGCCGTCGCGCTGCGTACGGCGAAGGAGTGGGCCGCGCACGAGCAGGGCGCGGCGGTGGCCGCGCGCCCTCTGGTCGAGCGTGGGCGGCTGGACTCGGCACCCGCGCGCGTGCTCACGCCGATCGGCACCGACCCCCTGCTGCCCGCCGCCGGAATCCGCGTCCTGGACATGACCCGAGTCATCGCGGGCCCCGTCGCCACCCGCACGCTCGCCCTGCTCGGCGCGGACGTCCTGCGCGTGGACGCGCCCCTGCTGCCCGAACTCCCGGACCAGCACGCCGACACGGGCTTCGGGAAGCGGTCGGCGCGGCTGGATCTGGCGGCCGACCGGAGTGCCTTCGAGGAACTGCTCGCCGGCGCGGACGTCGTCGTCACCGGGTACCGGCCCGGCGCCCTGGACCGGTTCGGGCTGTCGCCGGAGGCACTGGCCGAGCGCCGGCCCGGGGTGGTCGTGGCGCAGTTGTCGGCGTGGAGCGCGTACGGGCCCTGGGGTGAACGGCGGGGCTTCGACAGCCTGGTGCAGGTCGCCACGGGCATCGCGGTGATCGAGGGGTCGACGGCGGAGCCGGGTGCGCTGCCCGCGCAGGCGCTCGACCACGGCACGGGGTATCTGCTGGCGGCGGGGGTGCTGCGGGCGCTGAGCGACCAGGTGCGGGAGGGCGGCAGCCGGTTCGTACGGCTGGCGCTGACCCGGACGGCGGGGTGGCTGATGAGCGGGGCGGAGCAAGGACAGGGGGCTCCTGTGAGCGGCTCCATGCATGAGGCGTACGACGGGCCGGAGGCGTGGCTCGCCGAGCGGGACAGCGCGCTGGGGCGGCTGCGGTACGCGCTGCCGCCGGTCTCCTTCGCGGGCGGGCCGGTCGACTGGGCGCGGCCTCCCGGGATTTGGGGGACGGATCGTCCCCACTGGGTGTATTGAGATAGACACAGCGTGGGCCCTTGGGGAGGGGCGCCGGGGTGAGTCGTCGGGCAACCGGAGACGTACCTACGGCTGGTGAGGATCTTGGGGTGGGCTTGATACGACCGACTGACGGGCCGTCCGACGAGGACGGGCCCGCGAGAATGCCCGATGCCGGGCGCCCTGGTGCCGGGCGACCCGACAACGGACGATCCGGTACCGGGCGGGCCGTCGCCGTGCTCGTGCTGGTGGCGCTGGCCGCGCTGATACCGCTGCTCGGCCCGTCCGCCGCGCTGGACGGCACCGGGGAGGCCGCCGCGCCCGGCGTCCCCGGGATCGCCCTGCTGCGGACGGTGCTGTTCGCCGCGCTGTGCGTGCCGGTGGGCGAGCTGTTCGTGCACCGGCTGGCCGGCAGGCTGCCCGGGGCGCCGCCGGAGCGGGCGCGGAGTTGGGCGCCGTACGCGGCCGGCGTCGGTTTCGTCGCCGCGCTGGGGCTGGCCTCGGTGGTGTCGACCGGCAACCTCGTGCCGCACAGCCTGGCCGCGATCGATGTGGGCGGGCTGTACGCGTCCCGGGACGGCAAGCTCGCGCTGCTGGAGGTCAACGGGTTCGCGGCGGCGGGTCTGTGCGCCCTCTCGGCCCGTCCGGTGATGCAGGTCTGGCCGTTGGCCGCCGTGGCCGTGGCGGAGGCGCTGCGGGCCCATCCGGCGCCGGAGCTGGATCCGCTGACCGGCTCGGCGCTGACGTTC
>Ga0307513_10006093_pt1 | contig 15825 bp, 18 predicted proteins | sample 15_EM_MG_FD_202174 | JGI IMG/M metagenome (GOLD analysis project Ga0307513, IMG submission 202174) | Populus trichocarpa ectomycorrhiza microbial communities from riparian zone in the Pacific Northwest, United States - 15_EM | ecosystem: Host-associated > Plants > Roots > Unclassified | place... | reverse complement strand
ATCATCGATCACATCGACCTTCTCCACTGCTCTATTATTTTTTCCACAAATCGGATCGGTTTGATACGAAAGTCCAAATGTAGCATTCTCCTGGTATGTGACCTTGTTCATTTGACCAAAGCAATACCCCGGCGCTCAATAGCCTGTTTCAGGCATCAAACAAGCCGCAGCCGAAAGACACTATATAGAGCCTTCTACTGCGCTTACTCTCGATGCACACGTGGCTGTGGACCTGTCTGCCCGCAGTCATATGTACTGGTGCTTCCAAGAGCCAAGCACAACAACTCCTCATTCATTTTGCGCAGCAGCACGTCCAGATCAAATTCCTGGCTTTACTATTCATCCAACTGCGGAATGTCCTGGCCCTCCGCTCGGTCGGAGAAGCGTTGTCATCCTGCCACTCAATAAATTCCATTGCCACATTTGCCGCCAAGACTGGATCAACTCGGTTGTCTCATCTCCTGGTACTACCTATATCCGCCTACGCAGTAGTTAATCCGTTCTTGTGTGAGTCTGGGCCGTAGTAATACGTACACCAAGTCAGTGATGAGCTGTGCATGTTTTGAGATATTGCGAGCAGACAGGTAAATTATCTATCGCATCATCCCAGTCAACTGGTGATATTTATTATCCTAGCTTGCCACCAATAATGACATAAACCAGCATGCCAATGTGTACTGCTTATCAAGGCAAACACCTTTAGTTAGCGCAGTGTGCTCTCGACCTTGACGAAGGCATTAACTGGAACCCATGCCACTGAAGAAAAAGTTGAACCGCGTACGACCTCTCTCACCAATGTATCATTCTATGAGTATGTCAAATCGATCTGGAGATTCCTGTGCAGTATATTTTTCTTCCTCTGTAGGAAGATCTCGAAAGACCACCGACGTTCTTGTGTACAAAAATTCCTCCTATGTCGCTATAATATCGTCGAGAAACAACTAGGACTTGGATGGCTTCTTTCATTGTCATTTGGGTTCAATGTGTGTCTGCTGGACGGGGTATGTCTAGAGAAGAAATTCTTGTATAGATGGCACAACGATTGAGCAGAGAGGACCTCACAATTCTTCCTCCCGTCTAATCGAGTGCCAGGTGCAACACTTGTCAATCGTTCTATTGTGGGCTGCTGGTGTACTGGACTTTTCAGTGATGTAATGGAGAGGCTTGAGTTACAGGGTGTGCATTTAGGGGGTACTTTGATTTAAGCCACGAAATACAAAAGCTTTGACTTGATTATATATTACTAAGGCACAACTGCAATCAGACTAGTCTTCGTGGTCTAGTTGGTTATGGCGTCGGTCTCATATGAGAGTGTCTCTATGCACTTGTAATCCGAAGATCGGGAGTTCGATCCTCCCCGAGGACACTTTTTTAAATTTTCATGTTGCCTTCAACGGGAGCAGTTCTGCAGCGCGAGGTCCTAATAAAATGAAAATTTTCACAAAGACTGAGAGTTTTTGTCGATGATGCGTCGTCTTTTTATGGTCTCCATATTGTACGGCTTGCTCGAAATACAAGCCAATACGAGAGAGTGGAGGTAGATATTATTGTGTGATTGACGTCAACATGAGCCTCATGACGCCAAAATGGGCCCGCCGTTAACTTTGCCGCCGCTACTAAACAAGTGTTCGGGCCCTCTTGAAGCAACTCGGGCATTATAGTGCGGGGTTCTGTGTTGTGTTTCTTCCACCGCCGGCTGCCCCCTACTAAGCGCATGGTCCGTTCGGTCGGCTTCCTCGCCTCGCCGAGTGATGCCATGGAGTAGTCGGGGGCTGCGTAGGAAATATGCTTGGGATAGCTCTGGATAGCTTCGTGTCCCTTGATTGTCCATGAACTCGACACTTTATCCCATCCACCGACCTTCGTTGTCGCGGGTTTCACGCCGCTTTTCAATAATCTAAATCGGGACCTAGCATATGACTATGACGTTACGTCAGTGAAGAGGCTACTCATAGGCTGCTCATCTATTATGACCCCGGACGGTGCCCGAGCTTCCAATGGAGACTATAAATTCCACTAGAGGTTCAGCATTCTCTACTACCACCTCCTCCCCGTGAAGTCTCCTCCTCCACATGATCAATATCTTCCTTGTCGCCCTCTTCGCCGTCGCCGGCATCGTCGCCACACCAATGGTTGATGTTCAAGGCGCAGATTTAATGCGCAGAGCGGACACCCCCAACTTCTATTTTGTCACCACCAGCCTCGTTCCGGCATCTTTGCTCAAGCCAGTGAGGTTCGATGGTAGTCGTACCGGAGCGACCCTCACCGGCACCGGGGACCCAGTCCAGTTCTTTTTTGAAGGTGGTGAGTCTTGATGTCTTGATCCTCCGTGCTCTAGGCCTAGGCCAGACTCCGCTTGTATAGTGATCGACGCTGACTTGTCTTCCTAGGTGATTTGAAAGTCGCCAATGCTTCTCCCACTCCTAGCACATTTATCTCATTCTCTCCAAATTCGACTGGCTGCACTACATTCGGCCCTCTCAACTTTATCGCCGGCTCTTCATCCAACAAATGCGCAAATCATCTGTTCTTTAACCTTCAGGCCAACACAAGAATGTCCTCTTTGGGCTCCCAGCTCGTCAACAATTTCAAAGGCGGGTTCTGGGCGTGTGACCCTGCTCAGACGGTCTGTAATACCGCGCCTCGTCTCCCCATCACACTGACCCAAGTACAGATATTCTACAACTCCGTCGATGAAGCGCCTACTGGTCTCACTTGCACCAAAATCACTCTTCAGACAGTACCAGTTACACCTTGAGTCGTAGCCGGACTGGGTGACTGTCTATGGACCGCTCTTTCTCCCAGGGCTATGTTGAGTTGTCTGGGTTTTGGTCACACTAGGACTTTGTAAAGTGTAGGAATTCATTGTGGACTTTCTTGGTACAGGCTAGTCTGGTTACTTGGTGTGGTAGAATTGAACTAAGCCCACATGAAATTGAAAGTAACATAGGTCCTGACATCGCATGAAAATCTTTGCGGATATTACAAAGTGGCCGAGGTCCTGGATGAAAAAATCTAGCCTCACTAAGGTCCGCCTGGGCAAACGTGTCCCAGTCACAATTTGTAGAGGGTCAAAGACCCAACATAAAGCGAGACATCGCAGAAAGCTTATCGAAGGTCTAAGTGTAACCGTACAAGCAGAATGAACAAAACATGGCTGCTAGATCAATAGTCAACCTGAGTCGTGGATCCAAGGGCAGTGAGAAGTGAGATGAAGGTAGTATGTAGTTAACACTCCATGAGAGCGACGGATCAAGTAGTCCGGTAGTTTTGAAATGGTGCCAAGGTGTAAACGAGACTGGGGAGATGTCCAATTGCCTGGAAGCAGCAAGTAAACCGTAAAAACCGGTGGATCCGGTGTCCATATTTCGAACCCAAACAGGTCATAAAACCAATTCAGTGGTGCAATTGCACCGTCCGCGCCAATCCATCACGCTCCCTGATCTGACGTGCCCATGCGCACAGCGCTACTTTCTCTCACCATACTTGGTTGACGGTTACCCTCTGCACCAGCAACGTTTAACTGTGTCCGTCCTCTCGCGGTGTCCCATCCCCAGACATCACGAATCCACTGCGGCATATTGACTTTATGCTTCGATGACTCCACGATCCATGGTTGTAGTAGACATTCCCTCGGAGTGGGTCGCGTTTGTCCGTCCTTGGTGAGACTACAAAAGAAAAGTAGTCAGCGAGTGGCAACATTCTCCCACGAGGGCGCGATTCAATTAGTGGGCCACAAAAACAAAGAAACTCACCACACTGCGATGAAATCCTTCATTGCTCCACTCCATCGTACCCCACCAGTTCCGTCTTCACGTGGTTCCTCGTCCACCAGCTTGGGAGGCTCCGTTCGTTGGAGGAAGGAGACCAACTCAATGATACCGTCGAGGTCATCAGGGTATGGGAACCGCCCTTGAGCGAAAGTGAGCAGTGTAAGGCCGGAAGACCATACATCGGATCGGATCGTATATAGCCCTCCAGCTATTCGCTCAGGCTGTGTGAGGAGTTGTGGTGGTCCGACGGGGATGGAATCGGTATATGCCGTGGCATAAGGGAAGGAGATTGTCAGTTCAATAAATCTCAGCGTGAGGAACGGACGCACAGCCATGTATAAGCTTGTACCTGTCCATGTACCCGCAATACTATCTACCAGCTCCCCCGAGACGCCAAAGTCACAGAGCTTGACGACACCGGCGCGAGAGAGAAGGATATTGGAGGGCTTGATGTCGCGATGGATAATCCGTTTGGCGTGAAGGTATGCGAGGCCATGGAAGATCTAGATAGAAGAGTTAATGCACCGCTGAGAGAGAGGGGGATATCCATACCCCTTCAGCAATCTTCCCTACGACTTTCTCACTAGCGCGATTCCCCAATCCATTAATGCGTTCAGAGATGGCCTCCAGGCTTCCACCCTCACACAGCTCCATGATGACCTTGACCTCACTACTGGACGGCGAGAGGTACGCGCCATAAAAGCGGATAATATTCTCGTTCTTGGTAGTCGAAAGGGCATTGAGTTCGCGAACGAGCTGTTTGGGAGGAGTACTGCGTGCTTGGATAACTTTCCTTGCAAGGATCTTGTTCGTCCGCCTGTCGCGGACTTTAAACACTTCTCCACCTGCTCCTTCGCCTAAGCGCTCAACATCTATGAGATATTTCTCGGCTTCCGTCCAGTCACCCTCGTCTGAGGGAGTGGCATCTGCGCTGGGTGGGGACATCGGGACCGTAGAAGCTTGACTGGTGGCCGAGCGAGGCGTGAGGACCTTGGTCAAATCTTCCAGAGAGGGATCCACGCCAGCAGGTTGAGGATTATTAGGTCTAATGGTAATACCGCCACCGTCGACATCGTCCGCGGCACCAGCGACATTGGTTTCGTCGACCGCATCTGGATCATTGGCACCGATACCGCCCACAGCGGCGGAGCCACCCACGATATCAAGTCCCAACATAGGCTTTGGCCGACTGCGCCTGCCCCCGACGGGTGTGGGACGGATGGACTGGGGAGATAGGTCCGAACTGTTGGGAGTGCTTCCTCCCCCAAAGTTGAGGTGCAATCCACCAAGACTGGTCAATGATGGAAGACTTGGTGGTCCGGATCCTTCTGGTGCGTCGTAGTCCTCCGATGTGGGATCGGCACGTCCTATCCCACTGACGGCGCCCGACCCAGTGACAAGAGGTGGCAGAGCTATTCTACGAGGTGTAGGAGTCACGGATCTACTTGACGGTTGAGGTGTAGGTGCGCTGAGCGGGGGAGGGATTGAAGGATAGAGAGACCCGGACTGTGAACTCCCTAATTGGGCCTGCAAGAGGCTTGGGGCGTGGTAGGCAGTCTGTGAAAGTGGAGATGGAATCGAGATTCGCGTTTGTGACAAGGGATTTGTGCTCGATGGACTCGACGTGCCCGAATGAGGTGTTGACTGCGACGGGGGAGGACGCGATCCCCGTGGTCCCTGTGGTTTGGAACGCGCACCAGACATAAGAAGTAGTATCTACTCGATTTTGTAGTTAATAGAGGATTATGGTGGACCTGCCTATGGTCGTTGGGTCCAAGCGAGTGTGGGAGTTGCCGAAAGCTGCTTCGTCCAGATCGTGGAGCAACAGTCAGGGGCTCACGGATTCCAAGGTTATAAGCAAGAAACTGTGGCGACCTCGTCGGCTCCGAGCGGCCTAGCCCATTTTTGGAAGCCATCCACACCCGTGCAACCGCGGCGTGGTCTGCCTGGAGAACTCGGAGCCGATCGAAAGGGATCTCGGTTGCTACCACAAGGAAGTCCTGTGGCTCAATCACTATATTTGCTCTGCTCCGTTGCCAGCGAAACGAAATGGATGCCAGAAATTTATTTAATCTTATCAACCGCGGGCGAGTGCTTGAAAATCCAAAGGGATGGCGTCTACACTCCAAAAGATGTCGCTTCGATGAGGCATTTTTTCGGTGAGCCCGAAGCAGAGGGTAGTGGGTATGGGACGACCTACAGTCTGGCGGTGCAATTCATGAGGTTGCCAAAGGGTTGATGTCCGCGGACCGCCTTTGGGCGATACCACATGGAGACCGTATCGAAACTTCCAGGACCGAACTCCTCCCTTCTTGGCGCTTTCCTTATTCCGGGCCGTTGGAAACGCAGGCTTTCTTGCCCCTGCACCCAGATATGAACTGCGGAGTAATCGCCGGTGCTAATACAATGTAAGGATGTCCATAAAGCACACATGGCGTATTCGGAGTAGTCGGCTGGCTCGCAAGAGTCGGACTCACCGCTTCGGTAAGTGGCGATCGTCCAGGCCTTGTTTCATATCACCTCTTTCTATCTGTGAAGCCACCTAGACGGGTTGCCGTTCTAGAACACAAATTCTTTCGTTGCCACACACTCCACTGAGAGTATCCTTGGTGACTCATTGGTAACCCAGCACCGCAGGTTCATGTGATACCCCACCAGTTTCATCGAACCCCTTTAACATACACATACGTATTCGCGGTTAGTCTTTGGGAGTTGCTCTTTGATCCGCTGGTGCGAACGAGTCGACTACTACTTCTTAACTCTTCCAGTGGCGCGATATCCCTCTTCTCTGACATGTCCTGTTGTCCTCCCTGACTTTAACCAGAGTATCATTAATCCCAATTTCGAGGAGTCCTGGAATGCCAAAAGTGTCTGACCACTACTGTGGAGACCACATCTCCTATTAAATTTCAGAAGGTCTCCCCTCTTATCTTCTTGGGGAGTAACTACCTGTTCTGTCGATCAATGTCGTGACAGGTGCAGTAGACGGTATTGATGGGACTATCGGTCAGTGCCGACGATGTACCGTCCGACATGGCCATTGATGATATTCCAAAGTGTCAGTATTTTATACTTCCTCGTATTTGTAGACTGTTGTATGTCCGTTTAGCTAGTTTAGCGAGTTTACATTATAACATACAAGTTGGACCCGACCACATCTCACTCGTGTCCGGCGATGCTCTGGCCTCCACTGCGTGTACGGTTCCTGTATGAGACGCAGTATTTCATGGGTGGGTCTGCAGCTGAGGATCTTCAGGTGACAGGATCCCCTGTACCTATTAGACCATCACTGGATCCCCAAGGAAGTGACATGTTGGTCGTCGTCACCACGCGGCAGCCGAGGATGACCCTCTTCAACGTCAGAGGAAAGCGCTAGACCGTCCAGCTATTGCTACGCTTGTAGTTCTAGATTAGACAATCTGCCATGGTGCCTTCTCTTGATCCAAATAAGTGGTGCTCTCCACTGGCTTGAACTACCCATACCACATTTATCGAATTGGTCACCACTGTGACCCTCACGAGCACGAGTGCCCACGCGAAGCAAACCCCGCGGTCACTCGCTCAATAGTAATGAGCATCACATGCATGTTCAAGAACTTGGTCTACATCCATACCCCATCGAGTAGGAACACAACTGTCGGTCAAGCAAGGAGCATTTCGCGCTTTCATGGTGTGATGTACATTGATGACTATCGAAAGCGCAACCTGACAGTTAGTGCTAGTCAGGCTCGTTGCGCGTTCCATCCATGCCTTTTCTCAAACTTGATGACAATCACCAGGACTGGCCTTATGATAAAGTGAATGAAAGTACTCAACGAGATCGTAGTTATGCGGACCCAGAATAAAGGTCATCACAGAAGACACTCTTGTGGGAGCACCTGTGGATGTATATCTCACTGCATTCCCGGCGACCATATCCAGCTTCGAATATGGCAGTGCTGACGAGGGCGGCAAGCACCCCTATACCACCAGTAACACGTGTTGAAATCATATGGGACCCTCCCTCGACGATGGGTAATAAGACGCGGCATGGCACCCCCTGAGGATGCAGGAAGGTGGTGTGAGAGCGAGCGAGTGGATGCGACCTCGCTCGCCGTCGCCACTTTCTCGTCAAGGTGCGAACATGACTTGGGTGTTCACATGCCCCAGTGGCAAGCTAGACAGTTAATTTTGTTGACAAGCTTCATCATCACATGCGTGAAATGCAGGTGAGATAAGGCAGGGCACAGTCCCTTTCCCTGCTTATATGGCCGGTGATGGAAGTTCGCACGAGGCGGAAAGAGAGGGAGTCAGGGGCGGTTGAGGCGCTTCAGTGACTCGGAATGCGAAGGGCAGGGTGTGGGTTGCTAAAGGTCGAGACTTGGGGGCAATACATATACACCGCAGATACATCGAAGGAGTATGCGTAAGGTGTATGATGCACGATCGGGAGGGTGGGTGAGCGCTCGTAGCAATGGTGATGTTCACCGAAAACAGTGGCTGCGTATGCAACGTTCGGGCTAGGGTCGCGCTAGTGTGGACCGATCAGAATGGCTAATGATGTCGTCACACTGCCGGCTGGTGTGCAGCCTTGCAGCCTGCGCATAGGGGACCACTCAACGAGGGCACATAACGTTGGGCGTGTCGTCCACTTGGACTCGATGATTCGTTGACACCTGATGAAATGGGAGCATGAGAACGAGAATAACTGTTGTGGTTGCCGTCACCCCCGGGAATGGAGAGGTAGAGTTCCAGGCTGTGGGCTACGGATCAGTGGTACGGGCTACAGGCTATGGGTCATGGGCGCGGGTTAGGCCCCTACCCCGTTGGGTTAGAGATCGCTCCGTTGTCCATCAACGCCGATCCTGCGCGCGAGAGTCAGAAACTGTCAGTCTAGCGGCCCTACTCAGTTTATTAAGAGAGAATCTACATACCTTTTACCACCCGTTGCTCCTGTCTCGCCCCAATACGTCCCTCAGCCATCGAGTACTTCCAAATAAACCGCCAGTGAGATGCGCGGCAATTTACCGAGGCTTGCTTCGTCCTTGGCATTTTTAGTTATCCCGTAGACGTATGCTGACCTTCCTGTCGACTGCGAGATGGCCGACGCACCTGCGTCACGGACCACAATTCGGCCACGTTCTGCATAGTCTAATACAATCATCCTCCAACGGTCTGTTAGGTCTGCAGCGAGCGGATATGTATGAACGTCGCGGCCAGGTCATGCCCTGTAGTGGCCAGGTCCAATATAAATAAAGCGCAACGACGAGGAGGACCCGTGCTGTCGATATTGGGGTTGCAGAGGTAGGTGTGGACCCTGTGAGACGCCTGTACACCCAGCAGCGAGACTGAGAGTGACCTACACCGGCGCTGGTGTTACGCGGAGGGGAACAGTGAGCAGAGCGCCCGTACGGTTCGATACTTAGACCATGTACGTACCGCTTACAATCAATGAGTCTCGCCATGGGCGACGGACACGCGCAGGCCATCGCGTCGAGCAGGGGTATCCAATGCAGTGCAGCGACGAGGGTTGGGCACCCTTCGTTGCCTTCATTTTCACCGCGGTAGTTCAAGATACATGTTAGCCGCGGTACCAGTGTAGCTGCTGGCGGGATCGAGGGTATCTCCGGAGATACTCGGCAGTCAGCGCACCCGACAGTCGTTCTGGTCAGGGTATATGCACCGTATGATCGTCGAGTCTCATGGTAAGCGAGAGACGACTGCCGCGTAGAATGGAGCCGCGGCAATAGTGACGTTCTTGACTCGCGCACGTCATGCGCCAACACGGGCGGTCTATCGCAGTGGCGGCAGGGTCTAAAGAAAATAAAGCGGAGGGCGGCAACGAGGCTGCGGGGAGTCGATTGGGGGACTACGGAGGCTGCCTACCGATACCTGCACACATAGGCGCAAGCTCGAAGGCGCTCTCTGGTGCTGTACACAAGAGGGGAATGAGCACCGCGGACGCGCGGTTCAATTTGAATGTCTTTACTAACCGTTGATGATGATTAATCCTATGGTCGGCGATGGACGCGCAGGCCGTCGCGTCGAATTGGGAGTGTCCACTGAGGCACAGAGACAGAGGGCCAGCGCGCCTTTCCTTGTCTGAGTTTTCATCGCGGTAGTGCGGGGTATATTATATGCAATACTAATGCACCACCCAGTGAGACCAAGAACGGGCGCTGGCACTGCGGGCGAGGACATACTGATAGTCAGCACGCACACGGTGGCCGTCCTACGTTCTATAAGTACATTACGATCGGTAAGTCCTGTGGTGGCCGGTAGACGGCTGCGGCGTCGTACGTACGAAGCCATTGTGATGGTGCCGTTCTTGACTCGTGCGCACCACGCCAGCTCTCTTTCCCTAAAGTCCAGTCTGTGGAGTGTTCTGGGGTACGGAGGTGGGCTGATCGTTGCCCGGCGGTCGCGATTTCGTCGCGGCGTGCCGTTGCGCGCGAGGGCGGCCAAGACCCGTTTTGCGGTTCTACAGGCGGAATATACGTCAGTGCCCTGGGGTCTGTTATGCGCATAAGGCGCGGTCGGCCAATCCAGTGTGCAGCGGTGGTCCAAAGAGACCGCCGCCGACCACGCAAGGGTTTTGGACAACTCCAGCCTTCTCGTGCGTGGACTGGAATACGAAGTCTGTGTGTACCGTTCACGGAACAAGCCCACATGCTGTCGCGCGAATTGGAGCGACGACGGAATCGCCATCGCCCACCAGCCAGCGGTGGACATTCCCTCTTTCGGTCTCACCGCCGGGTGCACTAACGCCAAACATCGACTCTACGATATTATAGTTCGTAATACTCTGACTATATCCGGGTGCGCACCTATAAAGTAATCAAGTAATCGCCCCTCGCGCGTAGTGGGCGCGCAGATACAACACTGGGGAGTCTCATTTATACGTAGTGTCTTGATGTACACTCTCTCATGCCCTGCGCGCTTCGTTTCTTCGAGCAGGTTAAAGTTTGCTAGTGGCAGCGAAGCAAAAGCCGGTGTCCCCGTCAACTCTGGTGGTGTGTTCAAATCGGTACTTGCTGCTATGTCCATCGCATCGTATCGTGAGCTGATGACAGTCACCTTGCGGAGGCAAAGGGGCAACGAGTGGCAGGTGGTGCTCTTCAACTTGACCTGCTGCCAAATGGAGTCCACCCAAGTGGAGTACACCCTATGTTGCATCGTTCTTGGCGAAAAAGTCTCATTCCCAGTCAAGATCAAGAAAAATCAGCTAGTGGGGGAACTAAAAGAGGAGATCCAGAAGAAAATGCAGATGCTAGCCTCATTTGACGCCCTTCACCTCAACTTGTACCCCCTCAACATGGTTGTATCCGACATAGACTACCCCAAAGTAAAGCGGGCCATAACCGAGAAAAAGTTCGAATGCAAGGAGACGGAGGAGCTTCAACCGGAGTTCGAGCTATCGGTATATTTTGGAGATACGAACCCTCCTAAAACCGGGGCGGTTCATATCGTCGTGGTGCCTCCTCAAAGTAAGTCGATAGATCCATGAGCCTGCGATGCCGTCCGTCGCTGAATCGATCTCGTCGCAGCCACCATCCACGTACCGGGGCTCCAGGCCAGTCCTGAAATGCCCACATATAGTGATAAAGCCATGGTCCAGACTCGGATCAACGATTTCATCAACATCCTTCGCCCAAAAATCCGAGAATTTCTTAGCAAGCCCCGGATGCCCACCTGGCTTCCGCCGGAATCGGTTGATGACGAGACGCGACGATTTTATGAGAATCTGCGAGTCCCAGTTGTCAACGGGAGGCCAAGCCTCCTTTTGCACGATCTCGGCGTTGCTCCCAACTCAAACACAAATAACCTCTTTCAGGGTCGGAAACACCGGTGGGGTATTATCGGGCTCAGTTATTGGTGGTGTTAACGACCCTTCTGCTTCAGGATCCTCTGCAACACCTCAGGTGCTGGAAAGACGCGGCTTCTTCTGGAAGGGCTTAGCCATCGATGGGGATTCTACTTTGTCGTAGCACAAGGTCCCGACCGCATTGGTGCCCGCGATTTGGAGGCCGTGATAGCGGTCATGTCGCAATCCTTTGGCTGGACCGCCGATGTCTTTAATCTCAATTCCACAAACATTCTAAATGCAAATGCCGGAAACAGGAACCAAAATATCGCCATCAATAAGATCTCTAAAGCCATTCTGGCCCGCTGGGTCGTGTTCAAGACGTTCATGGAAGTTGCCGAAGAACTCGAGGTTGACCCCCTCCAAGATAATATTAAACTTGATTGGCTCCTTTTCCAAGTTCTCCCCTCAGTCAGAATCAACTACAAGGACCCATTTTTGGCCCTCATCTCGCCGGCACTCGATAGCGTGCAATCCGACGTGCTCCAATCTTTGCGTGACGAGTTCAGTCCCAAGAGTGTGTTGGGCTCTTCCTTCGATGCCACCACCGATTCCTTCTTTTATGTGATAGATGAAGCTCAGGTTGCGGGCGGACAACATATGGGAGCCTTCTCAGATCAAGCTGGTGCCGAGAAACGGCCAGTACTCCGTCCGATCATTCAACAAATGGTGGCGGAGGAACAGATAGGCGTCAGAGTCATTATATCCGGCACAGGTTTCTCTCTCGAACTTTTCAAGACGCTTATGGCGTCGGGCGTCGGCAAGCTTGCCGCTATCGAGTTCGATGTCGTACACACTACAGGCGACTTTTCCGAGCCGGGTACTCAATCCCTCTACGTCTCTCACTATCTACCTCCACCTTTCCTCGCCTCGGATTCTGGAACTCGTCTCATGACTCGTGTATATGATTGGCTTCGTGGACGGTACGTGGCAACCAAGGTATCTAGGAGATAGCTCAACCACTCCACACAGACACAGATTTACCGTTAGCTTTCTGGAAGAACTAATGAGTGGACCCTGGCACAAGGATCACCCGGCCTCCCCGCATAAGCTCCTCGACGCCTATGTCCAGAAGTTAACCGATTTCACGCCCCTTGACGGTAACGATATGACTTTGAGAGAAGCGGCTGTCGGACCAATTGAGGCTGACACCTTTCTGTGGGATAAAATTGAAAAACGTAAATCTCAGTGTTCCGTTAGACAACACCCACTAATACTGTTATTAGGTCCCGGACTGCTGGAGGATCTGGCCTACTCGATCTATTCATTCATTATGCGTGGAGATCCCCCGATGTGGTGGTCCGAACAGGAATCTCTTGTCGAGTACGGGGTTGCCCGTTTCGTACACGAAGGGGAAAAGTCGAGGGTAGCGGTCGAAGAGCCTCTGGCGCTCATTAGCATCATGCGCTATTTCGAAAGGAACTCCCGCACCCTTGAAGGTCATGTAAGACGTTGCTTGCAAGACGCCCAAGGGATGGCGTTGGAAGAAGCTGTTCTTTTAGCTCTGACGAGGCTCCTACAAAACCAGCGATCCTTGAGTAGCATTTTCAATTTCTATGGCGAATCACCATCATGGGCTAGTCAATCCGCGCAGATTGTGGCCCGAAATTCTTCCAGTAACTTTGAGGCCTTTGCCATCGACGGGCCCAGAGCCATAGCCTCCAGATTCGCGTTTACCGCCAAGGACCCAGAAGATGTACAATGTTGGCTAGAGAGCGGCCAGGCTGCCTGGTGCATTCCTGGTTTCAAAATGGGGCCCGATGTGATGGCCCGACTTCGGCTCGATGATGGAGCACTCTTGCTTTTGGTTATTCAAGCAAAGTGTCGCACTACGGGTAACACTAACTCTATGTACCCTGGTGTTTCAGCCGATGCAATCCGGTCATTGATTCCTCACAGATTTTATCACTCGCTAGTACGTAACCAGCTTTGTATTCTCCTGGATTTCTCATTGACAGTTGTTCGCGTGTAGCCAACAGCGTATACGGTCAACAAGACTAGGCGGCGGGCAGTCAAACGAAGTATCAAATCTATGCTTGGTGCCATCAACCAGGGCGAAGAATCCCTTGGCCACAAATACAATATTCTACGAGTCGTTGCGGCCTTCCCACTCGACGTCAATTTCCAGTCATCGAGCAAAGTGGTTCAAATGGCGTTAGATGAAGACGAGCATCCATTGGCGGCATTGTCTCATGCAATCTTAACCGCAGAACTCGCCACTTGCCCAGATGGCAAGTCGTTCGTGGACCAGTTGAAGGGGAAACTGAAGAGGGATCGCGCGGAAATTGACGAGGGTTCGGACGACGAAGCCAAAGATGACAGACCCAAAGCTAAAAGAGGGAGGGGTAGGACACGACGCGTTTAGCGATTTATGACTCACCGGGTGGACTATCGACCTATGCTGCTCCCTGACCCATAAGGGAGAAAAATGAACGGGTCACTGCCCGAATCTCAAAGACTCTATTTTTGGTGTCAAACTTTGGACATCCCTCGCGCCTTCATTACCATCCTTGTAGAATGAAGAGCGGGCATTGGCAGCCCTCTTTTTTTTTTTGGACGCGATTCCTTGGACACTAAAGACCCCATCGTAATTCCATTCTCACTCCTCAACCCACGATTGTTACATACATTACAATATGTTGATCTCATTCATTGTTACTTCACCTGTGGTTCGACAATGGTCGCCGATTCGATTCGCTCTTGGTCACCCTCAAGGGACCTGGAGGAAGAGTTTCGAACTTGTGACAGCTCTTAAGGTGTGATGGATTGATATGGAGAGAGGAGCAGGCCTGTCGAGAGCATTCTTGAGGGCAGAGCTAGAGGCAGGGTGGGTGCTAGAAGTGGGAGCGGGGGTGATGATAGTATGCGGGCCCTAGGAAAGATTGCCATTATCTGTCGAGGAGAGAGGGTGAGTATGTGCAGGACGAGGAGGTAAAGGAGTCGACGTACACAAGGCACAATCGTTTTTTATGAACGGTTCAATTTCTGTATATACGTCAGGACACGTTTGCCGAAGCTGTTGAGAGGGAGGGCACATGGTCAGGTTTAGCGTTTGAGCATGTGGGGATGGCGTACACAGACGATAACGGCTGGACCGAACCGTGTGCTTCCGCAGAGGCACGCCCAGTCGGTGGTACTGGAGGTCATTCACGTCAGTATGGTCGAAACAGGAGCACGATGTCGCCAGAGCGGGGGTCTCCCAACACTGGGGTGGAAGTAGACGCACTTGAGGGAGCAGTAGGCAGAGTCAGTCGCACCGCCGCAAATGTCGAAACACTCGATATAATCGCTCGGAACTGGAGCGGCGACGAAACCCACAACGAGAGCGAAAACGTAGAGGATAGAGCAGCGCAACATGATGCCAGTTACAGAGGGGCGAGCGCGCTGGGAAGTATAGGACGACCGCAAACGATGTGTCGCCCAACTGGGGGGGACGAAGGGGAACCGCTGGAGATGTGCGATTTCAGGACACATTTGTGCTTGTTTAGAGAGTCGACTGACGAACACGAGGCCAATGGAGGCTGGCGGATAACCTTGGACCAATCATGAGTGAAAGGAAAAACGTCGGCGCTAGCGCGGGATACCAATTTTTGATTAGAGGCTCTTGTGTAATTCAGGTGTCCCAGACCGTTCCTAACGCCGTTCTAACTTGATGTTTGACATTGAAAGGTAATCTGACAAACTGTGCCCCGCAACATTAGAATGTCATTTCCGGCCTCTGCTGTTGCTTTTGATGTGGTATTGTAGAAACGAGAAGATCTTCTACTCATTTTGGGAGCCTCCTCAAAACATTGTCTCCGGAATATAAGTCAATAACCAATTTATTTATTGAGCACGTTCACATGTTGCTCAGAGATAGCTAAATGTTGTTAAAATAACAGAAAAGGTCTGTGGTGCCCCTTGTTGCCAATTTGCCTGTAAATGTTTAACACAAAAAGACTCCTCTCCATGGGTTTGATTCAGTTGACTCGGTGCGTCGCATGTTCCCAACCCCACAACTTCCAGCCGCAAAGCGATTTTGATGTATATCGGCGTGCTGTGTGGTGGTGATGGTCTACAGTACCCGTCGACATTAGCTACTGAAAAAAAAACACCCCGAATCAAGCTACTATATTGGGACACATAATTCTGGCCGTCCACGCCACCGTTGACATGACTGCAAGCATTCGAGTCATTACCAACCGTCATAGAACCACCAGGACACGTATA
>Ga0307513_10006092_pt1 | contig 15825 bp, 13 predicted proteins | sample 15_EM_MG_FD_202174 | JGI IMG/M metagenome (GOLD analysis project Ga0307513, IMG submission 202174) | Populus trichocarpa ectomycorrhiza microbial communities from riparian zone in the Pacific Northwest, United States - 15_EM | ecosystem: Host-associated > Plants > Roots > Unclassified | place... | reverse complement strand
ATTTTCAACGACATTAATCGTCTCATGCCAACGAAATTATGAAAAAAAGAAAAGAAAAAGAACTCGGAATTACTATCTGCGTTGTTGCAGAGCTATTCTTTTTTGAGTAAGAAAGTTGTCAGCTAGGGATTCCGCGCCGAGATATTCGACAAAACGTAGCCGGCTAAGTGGACCACAAATAACTGTACTTATGCATAAGACATTCGTCAGATTCTCAGAAGTTATCACGTTCTGTTAGGCACCCTTGAAAAGCAAACCTACTTATCATCCTCGTTATCTGTCTCCTCTTGCCTTTTAAATTCGCCATTTCTGCGAGGTTTATTATTGAGATATATATATATATAATTTATGGACTCTATAAAACTCTGTGGGGGAGAGAGTCTATACACAGAAAAAAGATAAAAAAATTTGTGCTTCATTTCTAGAGAGAAAGAAAGAGAAAGAAAGGGTCTGATCTCTCAGTTGCTTTCTTTCGGAGGTGAGTTTCTTAGAAATATCTCAGAACCTCTCTCTCAATATATTTTTTGATTCCTAAAAATATGAAATGTAGATTTCTCTTTTGATCCTTCACGAAAATCAAATCCCTAATCATGATCTGGTTCTAGGTTTTTCCTTTCTTTTTTCTTTTTTGGCAGCTCGCTTGTTTGTGATTTTCTTGAAAATATTTTGGTCGCAGGCAGATCTAGAGCTACAGTCGGTGGTATTTGTGCAATTGGTTTACAAAACGGCGCGTTTAAGATGTCTTCTCTCAGTCGAGAGCTTGTTTTCCTGATCTTGCAGTTCCTTGATGAGGAAAAGTTCAAAGAGACTGTTCATAAGTAAGATTTTTTTTTTTTTACAATTATTGCTAATTTTTTCTATTAGTGATAACTGATTAGTTGTTAATTTTTGGTGGAAATGTAATGTGAAAATGAAATAAAAATAGGCTTGAGCAGGAATCTGGATTTTTCTTTAACATGAAGTATTTTGAGGATGAGGTGCATAATGGAAATTGGGACGAGGTGGAGAAATACCTATCTGGTTTCACTAAAGTGGATGATAATCGATATTCAATGAAAATATTTTTCGAGATAAGGAAGCAAAAGTATCTCGAAGCTTTGGATAAGTAAGCTTGCAATTCTTTGGGTTTTAACTCTTTAAGCTTATGAGGTATTGTTTGTGTAGTGATGGTTTCGGTATGTTTTGAAATTTTATAGGCATGATCGGTCCATGGCAGTTGAAATATTGGTGAAGGATTTGAAAGTGTTTTCCACATTCAACGAGGAGCTTTTCAAGGAAATCACTCAACTACTGACATTGGAGAATTTTAGGTAGATGCGTGTTAAAGTAATCGAATTCAAATTCTTTAGTGTCAAAGTAAGCATAGCAAGTATGCTCAGTTTTGCTTTGTTGTATACAGGGAGAATGAGCAACTCTCCAAATATGGAGATACCAAGTCGGCGAGAGCAATCATGTTGGTGGAACTGAAGAAGCTTATCGAAGCAAATCCCTTGTTTCGTGACAAATTGCAGTTTCCTAACCTTAAGAATTCAAGGCTACGAACTCTCATTAACCAAAGGTAATTCATATACGGATAAATGTATATATGATCCCATTCTATTACCATTGTTTTGGCTTGAAATAACTTGCGGCTTGGCAGGTGTTGTTACCTGGAAAAATACTCTTAAATGATATTTTTGTTTATTAAGTGTTATGTAGAACATTTGCATTTCCAGCATTAATTGATGAGCTTCTATCATGTAATCTGTGTTTGAGCTGTTCCATTATTGAGAGAATCGCAATCAAACTTTTCATCATTTGATATGTCTGTCTCTAAACTATAGGCTTGAAAATCTTGGAGTAGGATATGATCTAATTAGTTTATATATTTGTGGAATGTATCCTGACATTACTACTTCATGTTTTCTTCTCTTTCTTTAATTTATAGAAATATATGGCTTTAGTTGTCATGTATAACATCTGTAAACTTTGGCATGGTTGCAAACAGAGAATTTAGTTTGCTATGTAAATTACAGCTTGAATTGGCAGCACCAACTTTGTAAAAACCCAAGGTCAAACCCAGATATAAAGACTCTTTTTGTTGATCATTCATGTGGACAACCAAATGGTGCTCGGGCTCCATCACCTGCAAACAATCCATTGCTTGGCTCCTTACCAAAAGCTGGAGGGTTTCCTCCATTGGGTGCACATGGGGTGGGTCATCAGCTTGGTTGGTTTTATTTTCTCTCTCTCTCTCTCTCTCTCTCTCTCTCTTCTCTAGTGATGCATGCTTATCCTTGTGTGGTTGAACTTTTATATTCAGCCATTTCAACCTGCACCAGCACCAGTCCCAGCACCTCTTGCAGGTTGGATGTCCACTCCTTCCACAGTAACTCATTCTGCAGTCTCTGGAGGAGGAGCCATTGGTCTTGGTGCTCCATCAATCCCAGGTATTACTTTCCTTCAATTTGCTATAGATGCTTCCGCAAACCATCTTATTGTGTTTGTGAGCATACATGGTTCCCTTTTTAATAATATATGCATTTTGGTGCCTTTCATAGCTGCTCTGAAGCATCCACGAACTCCTCCAACTAACCTTTCCGTAGATTACCCTTCAGGAGATTCTGACCATGTTGCTAAAAGAGTAAGGCCCATGGGGATTTCTGATGAGGTAGTCTGGTTTTCATGTCATTCGTATCATACTCTTTATGCAAATATGAATGTAGCCAGTAACTTCTATACTCCTGTCATTATGTCTATGTTATTCCCTTCCAAACTGCCGTGTTGATTGTCATCTATGCAGGTAAATTTGCCGGTTAATGTGTTGCCAGTATCATTTCCAGGGCATGGTCATGGCCATGGTCAGGCTTTTAATGCACCAGATGACTTGCCAAAGGTCGTTGCACGGACTCTGAATCAGGGATCATCTCCTATGAGCATGGATTTCCATCCTCTTCAACTGACTCTTCTTCTAGGTCTGCTTGATTTTTCAGTCTTTCATTTGGTTGGTTCCGTGGCTTTGGCTTATTTGCTTCCTTAAGCATTAATCTAGATTATACCCTGGTCTGGCTATTGAATATTTTTAATATGTTGCTACAGTTGGCACCAATGTTGGGGACATTGGGCTGTGGGAAGTTGGTTCTAGGGAGCGACTGGTTTTAAGAATCTTCAAAGTTTGGGATCTGAATGCTTGTTCGATGCCTCTTCAGGTTTGTTCTTTATTCTTTTTTATACCTATGGCACTGAATATAATGTGTGCTACATGCTGGATGTGATGTAGAACAGTTGAGAAATATAAACAAGCTGTAGAGGTCTTCTATGGGTTTCTCGAATCCGAAAATAGAAGAACACCTAGAGATCCACTAGGTAAAACAAATAAATCTGTAAAGTTTTGATGTTCTTTTTTTTTTTATCAAATGGCAGACCCCAAAACTAATGTTTAGGTGCTTTTAAATAGGCACCAAACCCTAATTGAATCCAATAAAGTAGGAAACTCCAATATTTTCCTAGATAACAATATAATAAGAATAAAAATAACTAAAGAAAATTACTATCTAACTAAACTAAATAAATAATTCTCCATCATGACTGAAATTGAACTGTCTTTTTTTGGGGAAATTTAGGCAGCTTTAGCCAAAGATCCTGGTGTCTCGGTTAACCGTGTAATTTGGAGTCCGGATGGTTCCTTATTTGGTAAGCTAAAATCTATTACACTGCATGGCTGGATTAGGAATATACGTAAGATTTTGGGGGTAAAAAGGCACTTACTGATTTCTCATCTCTGTTCAACAACAGGAGTTGCATACTCAAGGCATATTGTACAAATATATTCTTATCATGGGAATGATGAAGTGCGTCAGCATCTGGAGGTACATAACCTCAAGTTACACCAGTATCAAGCTTGTTATTCTTTGTTGCTCGGGTGTTTGATTTTACTTGATATAAAATGACTCAAATTTTCCCTTGTAGATTGATGCTCATGTTGGTGGAGTTAATGATCTTGCATTCTCCACTCCAAATAAGCAACTCTGTGTAATAACCTGTGGTGATGACAAAACCATTAAGGTAGGGTTTAATGTTACTTTTTGGCTTTTAGAATAAAAAGCATCAAGGGCTATTTCTTCAGACATGAAAAGTTGCCCGTTGTTCTTTTCTTTTTCCTATTATTAGGTGTGGGATGCTTCCACTGGTGCAAAACTGTATATTTTTGAAGGTCATGAGGCTCCTGTTTATTCCATTTGCCCGCATTATAAGGAAAACATTCAGGTGACATGTCCATTTTGTGAACATTGTTGTTTATCCTGTAGCATACTTTTGAGTTCATCATGTTTGTTTTCTCCTTCCACCAATCAATCATTTCTGGTCTTCCATGTTGCTTGACTTTCCTTCTGTGCTCAGTTTATATTTTCAACAGCACTGGATGGAAAGATAAAAGCATGGTTATATGACAATTTGGGATCTCGAGTTGATTATGAGGCTCCTGGTCGCTGGTGCACAACCATGGCTTACAGTGCTGATGGTACAAGGTCAGCATAATTGACTCATTGCTCAACAATCTCCTTTTTCTCTGTATTTGTGCATGGTTGAAATAATAATAATCTTCTCACTTGTTGTCTTTGGGTTTTCGGATGGAAACTGCAGGCTATTTTCTTGCGGTACAAGTAAAGATGGGGATTCATTTATTGTTGAATGGAATGAAAGTGAAGGTGCTGTGAAAAGAACCTATCTTGGATTTAGAAAACAATCTTGGGGTGTCGTGCAATTTGATACCACAAAGAATCGTTTTTTGGCTGCTGGTGATGATTTCTCCATCAAGTTCTGGGATATGGACAGTGTTCAACTTCTGACAACAATTGATGCTGATGGAGGTCTCCCAGTGAGTTCATTATATGCTAGTAAACTGTAACGTATTGTTTTGAGGGTTGTAGTTGCTTACTTTGGCTTTAACAATTCTTAGGCGAGCCCACGTATCCGCTTCAACAAGGATGGCACTCTTTTGGCTGTTTCTGCGAATGATAATGGGATTAAAATATTGGCAAATACAGATGGCATTAGGTTGTTGCGTACATTTGAAAATCTTTCTTTCGATGCCTCACGAACATCTGAATCCATTGCGAAGGTAACTTTGTCAATAATTAGTGCGTATGTTACATTGCCCTGGTTGTAATTAACTAGTATCTAACAGTGGGTTTCTTGTGCAGCCTACTGTTAACCCAATCTCAGCTGCAGCGGTGGCGGCAGCAGCAGCTGCTGCAACCAGCACTGGTCTTGCAGACAGGAGTGCCTCTGTGGTTGCCATTGCTGGAATGGTTCGTTGGACATGCTTGTTCATTTACAGTAGCATCCGAATTTTATGCTCAAGTAACTTGCATATTAAATACCCTTCAATCACACAACTCATTATTGTAACATGGTTTCTCTTACTATAAGAGGACTGAACTAGAGACTAGGAGCATGCACTTAGTTTTCCATGATTTTTTTTTAACAATCTTCATTTTCCATGGTAGCACCAAAAGAATCTGTCATAATTTCTAGTAACAAGCAAATTTCTCTTGGTAGAATGGAGATGCCAGGAACTTGGGAGATGTGAAACCTCGATTAACTGAAGAATCCAATGATAAATCAAAGATATGGAAGCTCACTGAAATCAATGAACCATCTCAATGCCGGTCCTTGAGGCTCCCTGAAAACTTGAGAGTAACCAAGGTATGGAAATTTTTCTCTGAGGGCATCTGAAATACTTTCCGGTCAATTATCCTTTTTGTCTTGCTTGGTCAATATCATTGCAATTCTGACAAACTAGGCTGCACTGTTTTCCTTTGGACAATATACTGATGTTACAGGTCTTCTAAATGCTCCATGATTTAATTTATGCCAACTATTAAACATTTTATTAAAGCTTTAAATCACTGAAGCTTCAGAGGCATGATGATCTTATTTGAGATCATATTCCTTTCCATACTCTGACCTTGTTATTCAACTTCACTTTGATTCCTTAATACTCATATGTTTAACTTTGCAGGATTACCTACCACTGCTAATTTTTGAAATTTAAGCATTTTTTTTGTTAGTAAAATCCTGCTAACAGTTCTTTACTCTTAATTATTTCAAGAAATTTGACAATAATGTAGATATAGATGAAGTTTAACCACAGCCACGTACAGTAAGAGGGTGTAAGAGTTAAAATGTTATGAAATACTACTGGAGGAAAGCAACATATTGGGACTACTTTTGAAGATGCATGTGCCAGCTTTAGTTACCATAACTCTAGAGTGGCAACTAGTCTCATCATGCTAACTTCATGCGAGTAATGCATTTTGAATATGCTGAACTACATGTAAATTTTTTCCTGTCCCATAAAAATTTATTATGTTATTAGTGGATAGAAATTCCAGATATGTTCAATATATTGCCAACAGTGATGGGATGTCCAAACATAAGAGTGTAAGTTGGCTGTGGCATACATTAACGAGCATCTGTCAGTATTTCTGTGATTTGAAATGGTCATCTTGATTTAAGTATATTGTCCTTTGGAGGGAATAAAAAAAAAAAGACTGGGGCATTTATAACTTGTTTTGTTAAACAGTTCATGGAAAGAGGGCTATTTTTTTACCCTTCAAATTAGTAATTTTATTAGGGTGAAATGCAAAACAGTTACAAATAGCTACCACTGAGCATATGACAAGAAGAATTACTGAATTAAGGAGTTACAGAGTGCTTTATCATTATATTTCTAAATGAATCCTGCTTAATGGCATCGACAGTGTATGATGGCTATCCATATGTGTTCTTGATTGAATTTTTTTATTTATTTGTGGACTGGAATATGATGCTTTATCAAGTTACTCATGAACTCCATCATGACTCCAACTTTTCTTTGTTTTATTCTGTTTCCAACAAGGACATGATCATCAGCTTTTTTTTTTATTATTATTATTATTGCAGATATCAAGGTTAATCTATACAAACTCTGGCAATGCCATTTTGGCATTAGCTTCAAATGCAATACACCTATTATGGAAATGGCAACGCAGTGATCGGAATGCTAGTGGCAAGGTAAAAGCACTTGCAAATCGGTTTTAATCAACCATCTGCACTTCTATTTTACTCAAATTTCTAAAATGAGTTCTGTTGTGTATTCAAATTGGTCCTTCATCCTGTAGGCAACTGCAGGTGTGTCACCTCAATTATGGCAACCATCAAGTGGGATTCTGATGACCAATGACAGCACTGACACTAACCCTGAAGAGGCTGTGCCCTGTTTTGCTTTGTCCAAAAATGATTCTTATGTTATGTCAGCATCCGGAGGAAAGATTTCCCTTTTCAATATGATGACATTTAAGGTAATTCAAGGATTGTTGGTTATGATGTGAAGTCAGTTTCATTCGACTAATCTCATTTTCTTTTGGTGAGTGCAGACGATGACAACTTTCATGCCACCACCTCCTGCAGCAACCTTTCTTGCTTTTCATCCTCAAGATAACAACATAATTGCTATTGGCATGGATGATTCCACAATTCAAATATATAATGTCCGCGTAGACGAGGTATGATGCTATAGACAATTATTCCTCCTCTTATTGGTTAGAGCAGTATCAATTGTTATTTACTACTGTTCATTTATTGGTGAAGGTCAAGAGCAAGCTCAAAGGCCACTCTAAAAGAATAACTGGCCTTGCCTTTTCCCATGTGTTGAACATGCTAGTCTCATCAGGAGCAGATGCTCAGGTAATAATTGTCCAATTAGATGTCATGTGTGTTGTCACTGTGCTTTCATGTTTTAGTTTTCTCAATGGGATTTCACCTGTTAGATGCTCAGTCCTTGAGAAATATGCATCAATACTTGATTTTTGAAAATTTCAACATGTTTTAGCATAATTCTGCTTTGCTACTGTTGCAAGTGGGCATGCCAAAGAATTCTTGGTTTTTTCTTCTCTTTTTTATGCAAATGGCAAGGGTATTTACTCCCTGCAGCATCTATTACTTTTTTCTACACAAGATTTTGCATTTCTCTGAACTTTGGTTCAAGTCCATAAAGTATTCCCCAAACCCCCCCCCCTCCCCCCCCCAAATCTTAACTCATTTCCCATGTAACTTGCTCTTTCTTCAGCTTTGTGTATGGAACTCTGATGGATGGGAAAAGCAGAAAGCAAGATTCTTGCAGGTCCCAGCTGGAAGGACACCAACAGCACAATCAGACACTCGTGTACAATTTCATCAGGACCAGATACATTTCCTGGTTGTGCATGAGACTCAGCTTGCCATATATGAAACCACAAAGCTAGAATGTGTAAAGCAGGTACTTTTGTCTCTTAAGTCGACTTTATTGTGGAACTAGCATGTTGTTGTCAGGTTGTCAGGTACTGAGTTGCTCTTCCTTTTTCCTGATTTAGTGGGTTCTACGTGAATCTTCTGCGCCAATCTCACATGCAGTGTTCTCCTGTGATAGTCATCTGGTATATGCCAGTTTCTTAGATGCAACTGTCTGTGTATTTAGTGCTATGAATCTCAGATTACGTTGTCGTATCAATCCTTGTACGTATCTTTCCCCTAATGTCAGGTAATTATCTTGCAGCATTCATCGGTGTAAGTCTTTTTAGATTTATCTCCAGCATTACTCAGTTGACATATGGTGCTATTGTGTTTATGTGGAACAATTCCCTATGTGCAGCTTCCAGCAAGCATTCTAATATACTATTGCAAATATGTGATAACTTAAATGAATGGTGGCTTGCCTGTTACGTGTTTTTTGATTATCACTTTCTAAGGCATCCAATGGTTCATTTTGTGTTAAGCTTTGGGTTAACTTTCTCCTCCACCTATCTCTGAATTCCTTTTCATGGTTCTCCAAGATAATTTATTCCTGCCTTTTTTCGTATGACTTTCTTGGTAGAATGATAGGATCACATTGTTGTATTGTTCTGAGAAGAAGTTAAATGGTCAAAAGAGTCGACCATCTTGGAAAAGTCATGAGTAAATCTTCATATCTGGTGACATCTGTTACTGCACTTTAAAGTGCATTTAAAACTTAAAAAGAAAAACAGATGGTCCTTGAACATAAATTGTGATCTCTTGCTCTAATAATAGTAATACCATGTAACCAGGAATGAGTTTCCAAATATGCTTAAATGTTTTTGTTCTTGTTGATCTATAATCATTCACAGGATTCTGCTTTTACAAGTCAATTCCATTTTATTACTTATTTATGCATCATAAATTCCTAGCCCATAACTTGTTTGCTTTGGACTCTACCTCCTGTTTATGCAATGCACATCCTGATTTTGACAGTTTGCTAGCTGAAGTATAATTCTCTACCTTCTTTATATGTAATAGCCACGTTATTTGACCCCCATTATTTCATATATGCAGTTCAAATGTCCACCCACTAGTGATCGCTGCACACCCACAAGAACCAAATCAGTTTGCATTGGGACTATCAGATGGTGGGGTTCATGTCTTTGAGCCTCTTGAATCTGAAGGAAAATGGGGTGTGCCTCCACCTGCTGAGAATGGGTCAGCAAGTAGTGTGCCAGCTACTCCTTCAGTTGGACCATCAGGTTCAGATCAAGCTCAGAGATGATTAATGACTGCCAGAGCACAAGTTCTTTTACATGCTTGGCTTGCTGGCCCATTCCTAAATTAGGTTCGTACTCGTTCCGAGACTTACTTTTATTCCATATCCAACCCAACAACCTGATCCTACTTCTGGCCATCTGAAAAACATGGCGCATTGAAGCATCTGGACATGAACACTATTTGATTATATTTCAGCTGATTGGTTGAACTCTAAATACAATCTTGCATAGTGTTAGTCGTGGACTTCTATTGATTGATTTGCATTTTCAGTAGTTCACTTTTTACCCCACACTATTCCTTCCTGGCTATAGTTATCTAACATTCTTCGTATTTAATTTGTTATGTGTTTATCCATTGTTATTGACATTAACAACATCAGTGTCTAGATCCGAGAGTTTCTGACTTTGTTCTCCTTCTTCATTCTTATTTTCTTGATTTCTTCCTTTGTGCAGTATGAGGTTCAATGATACGTAACCTACTCAAGGAACGAGTTGCAAAAGATGTAGATATAGCATGTTCTGTCTGATACTTCGTGAGGTAAATGCTGTAGTGGTAGTAGTATTTATAGTGATGCCTTTTGACCTTAAGCTAGAAATTTATTCAAGGAAGGGGTTTTTTTTTTTCTTTTTATAACTCTTGAATAGTCTGTAATATTTTTATTATTTTTTCTTCAAACATTGAAATTTCTTCATTGTTTTGTTTGTCATGGAGAATCTTTTCCTCAACCCAGTCTTTCGACTGTTGATAAGAATCTATGGAGTGGATTCCCAACCATTACTACGACTCATAATATCAGACCATAAAGCCTCATGAAGTGTTGAAGCAAGTATTGGTACCCAACATGATAACACAAACAAGAATAAATCTTCCTACATCAGCATCCCAACAAATCCAAATTCAACAAATCCAAATGCAACCGTGACATAGGGAAATCAAAATTATACAAGAAGTCTAGAAACACTATTTTATATTTTTATCTAACTCGAGTTTCAACTAAATCAAAAGAGTCATTTTCTCCATTCTAAATAGTTTGTAGGATCATTTAAAACCTCTAACATCTGATAAACGAAGAAAAATAAACATAGAAAAATGTATAGAGGAAGACAAACTAATGTGGGTCAACCCACGAACACTAAGGATTTAGTACACTAAAGACTTATTACATGTTTCAAATGGATCAATTATAAGGTCCAAAGCAAAGGTATTGAAAAAACATTAAATGAGTTGATTGTGTAAGTTTCGATCAAGGCTGAACTTGGGGATCCATTGAAGCATCAAGAAGAGGTCTTAGTACATTTAATATATGTATAAGAGGGGCCCACTCCATCTTTATTTTGGTCAAGAAGTTTCGACAACAATACTGTCAATTTTGTAACAGTTTCGACCAGTCTTGTTTTATGATGTTTCCATGTGTTTTGTGGATTTCTAACTAGTTTTAGATTTTTTATTATGTGTGGGATCATTAATTATTTCCTTTAAAATATTGCAGTAAAGTTTCCTTGGGATGCAAGGAGAATAATTCAACAACTTAATTGTGTTTCATAGTATTGGAAAGGTACCAAGAGGTGACAATGAGGAGCATTAAAGGCAACATCATTTTCCTTCTAAAAAAAAGATAAATACAAAACTGAGATCAGAATCCTATTCTAACTTGAAAACCAAAGGGCTTCTCTTTTAATTCCTAAGATTATTGGCCAATATTATAGGCTATAAATAAGTCTTGTATTAGACTTACAATATTTTCTTTCCTTCTTATCTTCTATGGCAAAACAAAACTTAGAATTATAGGCTTTATTTTTATTATGTTAGCTATAGCCCAATGTTTGTTTGAGCTTAATTAATACTTTATTTTCAGCTAGGATCCAAGACTTGTTTTGATCGGGGTTCAGGCTTACTAGTAAAGATTTTGAGTTAGTTTTTGTAAGTGGGTCAATTCAGTCCACAAAGGTAGATCCATTAGGGTTAATTTTTCATAACTATTTAAACACATGTAAGCCTAATTTTTGGCACTTTTTGAGCAATAATACTTTTAAAATTTTCAGTTTAATGTGCAAGAGAGATTCTTGTATTTTTTGGTCCTTGAACAAACTAAATCTGACTTATCAAAGATTAACTGGCTTCTTAGTGTCATTCGACTTCATTCCAATAGTGTTGGTTCCTTAGGACAAGTTTTCATTGTGTCACACTCCTATCAGACCTCTTTTGACTTTCCAGGATCAAATCTCAATCTTGATTGTGGGTTGCGTGACCACATGATCACGAGGTTCGCATCACAAATAACAACACAAAGATTACCTCGACTTGCCCCCTTACGAGGAGCCTGATTTTGTTTTCTTCTTGTAAGAACCTGTTGAACCCTTTTTTTTTTTTTTTTTTTTCTCAAGAGAGTCTTTAGCCTTACTTGCTAGCTGATTAACATTTTCCTTGCTGATGGATTTCAAAGGAGATTGAGGAGAAGGACTCATTGAAACAAAAAACATAGACTCTTAATCAATACACTCCTCATCCATATCACCTTTCCTAACATCAATATCAATCTCCTTCTTATGCCCATTGAACTCAGTTAAAGCTGAATGAGCCTATATAGATTTTCCATTAATGGTCTCACAAGTAGCTATATTGGAGTCGAAAATCCTTTGATTTAAAACAGTACATGCACCCCCTTCTCCTGCACTATATCTCCTTGTAAACTATTCATAACAAAAGTAGAGATTGGATTCTCATCTTCATTACAGTTAGTATTATGCACACCAGATGTATAATGACCATTCTCATCATTCTTAGAACCCTTATTCCTTTAATGAATGTATCCATATTGTTATGGCATTTCCAAAGACATTGCAATTACTACACTTGGAAGGTATCCATTCATAATCAGCTAAAAGTTTTATGAATGTCCTATTTGGATGGTGTAAGTCATAGTCCTTAACTAGTGTTTTTGAGGTATTTATCTCAACACAAACTCTCGCGTAGCTTAGCCTTTTACACAATAGTGTATTAAGATCAACATAAAGGGGAACCCTAATAGCTAGTTACACAACTCAATCCCTTAATAGTCCAATACTCGAGAAACATTACAAGTCTTAACCTAAACCAGAACTCTAGCCAAATCATCTTTAGAAAATTGCATGTTTGGTTGCCAACATCTAAGCACCAAAGGTCTGTTTGCCATGTGCCACAAAGCTTTATCCCAAACATTAGTATCATGATCCACTTAGTAAAAAATGAAGAGGAAGAAACCATTCTTTGATGATAAAACTTTTGATAGTCTATAGGAGCCCCAAATTTTATTGACGATAAAGTTAACAATCGGATACAATAATTTATGTCCCATAAAATGATCGACTAGAGTGGATTGCCAATGTTTGCAGCCTTCTTCAAACACATCAAGTGGTGGTGCTACTTTCACACAACCATCATCCATAGAAGGGGGGGAAATGCAAGTTGGGGTTTGTATACATACCAAGAGTCATGATACACCTTAGGTTCCTAACACGAACAAACTAGCAATCTAATATGAGGATGAAGGAAGGTAATTTTTGTTAAATGATTTTTCTTATTGTGTTTAGTTGAAAATTACATGATTTATAATAAAAATAAGGGATAAAGTCTAAATGAAACTCTTTGGTAAGTCAGAGACGCCACAAAGAAATTCTAATCAGCATAAAAACGTCATACTCTTATTTGTTCTTCAACTAATTATGGAAATGGAAGAACAAGAAAGAAAGCTCTCTAAATGAGAAATTGAGAAGTTTTATATTATTTCCAAAAGTTTTTAATACTTGGTCTAAACCATCATTATATACCTAGAACAACCTTTCAAATCTAGGAAAAACCAAAATAACATAATTGAGACCTAAATAAATGACTTTGTTTCGAAAACTAGACAAATAGTAAATAACACACATTTCTTACTTGTAAAACACACATACAGATACAAAAAAAAAAAAAACCATAACTCCTCACACAAAACTCCAATGCATGCACGGATGACATTATAAAGTTGAAAACCATATAGAATATGCTTATTTTTCAATGCAATAAGGTGGTGAAAATTCGGACTCAAATTGCTTATGGGCTAACAACAAACCCAAACTCTCCAAAACTCTCAAATCATGACCCAAGCCTTATTTGAAAACAAGAAAACATATTTGAACCATTTCTATTCAATTTACAAGCCTCCAAACTCATCGAATCTTCAGTCTGCTAATCTCACTTGTTAAGGCACTTTGTAGTTGTTTTTCTTGAGCTTTCATCATTAGATCATCTGAATGTCAATACACATTAGAATAAGACCCTTTCATGTTAGAATCATGATGTGATATAGACCTTTTGATCACATGGTCAAAAAACCTCCAACAAGAATGATATTTTCCTAAGAAAGCTAAAAATTAGGTTTAAGAACCTTGACCCAGAGTTAACCTGTAACTAAGAACCAGAGGTATTGAAATTCATGAATTGACGCCATAAGGTCAATTATACCTTGACAAGTCAGGTTTTCTTTTTTTTTTTCACAACAAAAAACACGTTTGCTTTAAGCAAAACACAATAATATTATTAATCTGAAGGCTGTTGAAATTCACAACAAGGAAAACATTATATAGTTATAAGATAATTAACCCTAATGGACCTATATTGGGTTGCAAAACATTGAGCTTTCAGCTAACAAACCCAACTAAACTTAAAAATATAAACTGAAATATTATGGTTCAAATAATACTCAAAACAACATAAAAACTAAGTAAAATATTCAGAAAAATATAGGGAAACAATCATCCCCCAAAACCATCCCTAGTATGCTTTGAATGCTTGATCTTCTTCCCTTGTTTAGTCGAATTAATGCTATAAAAAATAGGAAAGAGAGTTGCTGAATTCTTCCCTTTTAGAAGCCTTCCATAATCTCCCTTTAAAGTAAGGAAATCCTGCAAAAGAAAGGAAAGAAAACAACAAGGAAAGTCCTCCAAATCTGCTCACCTCTTGTTGATTCCAACCTCTTGATCATGTGATCAAGTAACCTCCAATGAAGTAGATAACCACCCTGAAATATGAAAACCAGGTTTGATAGAACTTTGACCTAAAGGTAACCCTATACCTAAGAACCAAAGGTATTAGAAAAAGATTTTAAGCCGAAGATAACCTTGTATATAAGAGCCCTAAGTATGTTAAGGACGCCACAAAGTCAGTTAATTTTCGATAAGTAAGTGTACAATCTTTGTCCCCACAAAGAAAAATTGTTTTGCCACAAACAAATAAAAGAAAAACTCATGTTTATTCTCCAACTTGCTACTGAAATTTACAGCTAAAAAACATAATATAATCTCCTCTAACTAACCCTAATGGACTTATTTTGGGTTGCAAGCTAATGGGTCTAAACTAGTAATCAACTAACATAATTTCAATAATGAAATAAACCCCTAAACAATGTCTAATAAGCAAAAAAAAATATGATTATTGAGCATTAAATTAATAAATAAAATAGGATAATAAAAACAAAGTCTAAATGCCAAAATTCCTCTATGTAGCTCAAATATCCATTTTTTATATATTTTTGGTAGATTTTCAATCATGACTTCAAACACGTCGTTCTTTCTCGTCTGGATGAATTATTGGGCCTACCATTTATGGTTGGAAATATTGAGATGTCTAGTTTCCAAACCGATGTCAATAAAAGAAAAGGTCTACCTGTAGCTCTAAATATATCTCAAACAGTACACAAGAGTCTAATTTAGCAGATTTGATAAAATTTATCTAGTAACTTCGACCATCTGAAATAATATGTTCCAGAACTCCATTTGACCTGAACATTAACAAAAATATATTTCCATGTGTCTAGCATCTCCTTGTAAAATTTTAGCTTGTTTCGATGTACAGTTTGAGAGATATATCTGATTTTGCAAAATTAGTTAGCAAATATTTGAAGGCTAAATTCAGACTTGACTTGGATCGTATCATCCTCCCCTTCTTTAAAAAGATTCGACCTCGACTCTATATCATGGAAAACATCTTTTAAGTTAAAAAAATTAGTACCCAGCTGAAGAATAGCATCATCATCAAAACCAAGAAGAACCTTATTAGCAAAGAAGGTCCCCATGATATACAAGCTCTCATTTTTAATTATTTTCTCCTTCCTCAATTTCAGTTGCTCCTCATAGATTTGCTTAGGTGTCAAAGATACAAGAGTTATAGGTTTTTCATTCATCTCAAATGAATACCTATTTGTCACTCCATCATGCATAACTCTTCTATCATACTGTCATTGTCTACCAAGCA